>Ga0265293_10013704_pt1 | contig 10459 bp, 9 predicted proteins | sample Munlanlewell138R_FD_192505 | JGI IMG/M metagenome (GOLD analysis project Ga0265293, IMG submission 192505) | Leachate microbial communities from a municipal landfill in Southern Ontario, Canada - Leachate well 138R | ecosystem: Engineered > Solid waste > Landfill > Unclassified | place: Canada... | reverse complement strand
ATGGCTTCCGCACCCAGGTATTGCGTCAGCTGGAAGTTGTGATAATCCAGCGCCTCTTCCAGCTTGGCGTTGAAGACCGCCTCATCATAGAGGTCCTGCACACGGATGCCGCGACGGGCAACCTTGTCTTCATAGGCCGGGCCGATGCCACGGCCGGTGGTGCCGATTTTTCCCTCGCCCTTGCGGGCTTCGCGGGCTTGGTCAATGGCCACGTGATAAGGAAGAATCAGCGTGCAGGCTTCCGAGACCTTGAGCCGGTCGCGCACTTTGACGCCAGCCGCTTCAAGCTCCTCGATTTCCTTCAGCAGGGCCTCCGGAGACAGCACCACGCCGTTTCCAATGAAGCAGGTCAGCCCGTCGTGCATGATGCCCGACGGAATGAGCCGAAGAATCGTTTTGTTTCCGTTGATCCAGAGGGTATGTCCAGCGTTGTGGCCGCCCTGAAACCGGACGACGCCTTGCGCGGATTCCGCGAGCCAATCAACAATCTTACCCTTGCCTTCGTCACCCCACTGGGTGCCGATAACGACGACATTGTTAGCCATGCTAGTTCTGCTTTCTCTAGAGTGCGCACAGGAAACTGGCGCACGGATTTCAATATGCGGATCAGGATCCGCGTGAAGTGGGCGATGTGCGCTTACTGAATGGGTTGTACCTGCCAACCCTGCTCGTTGAGAACCAGTTCCCGATCACACTCGAACTCCTGGTGTTCATTGTGCTGATCCGGGAAAACCTGGACGACGATTTCGCCGGTCTTGCGCAAAGCGCGGACGGCGTCCTGCAATGAAGCCTCCAACCCCCACGGGGCTCGGATCGCCTTGCTGGGCTGGGCCGGTTCCAGCAGTCCGGCCAGCTCGCGCAGATCCAGACTGAAACCGGTGGCGGGCCGGGCGCGGCCATAGACCTTGCCGACGTCATTGAAACGGCCGCCGCGGATGACCGCATTGGGCCATCCTTCGCAATACACGGCAAAAAATACGCCGGTGTGATAATGGAAGCCGCGCGCGTCGGCCAGATCAATGCCGACCGGAGCATCGGGAAAGGCGGCCGCCAGCGAGGCCAGCTCATCCAGCGCCTTGGTGATGGCGGGCAAGCCCGGCAAGACGCGGCGAGCCCGCTCCAGCACGGCGGGAACGCCGCCATACAGGGTGGGCAAGGCCTGCAAGGCTTGCGCGCAGGTGTCGGACAGGTCCGCGGACAGCTCGGCCAGGCCGGGCACGTCCTTGTCGCGCAGGAGTTTGAAAATGACTTCACTCTGTTGCTGCGCCACCGGGTCCAGCGCAAGAATGGCGCGCAAGACGCCCAAGTGGCTGAGCTCAAGGCGATAGCCGTTGATGCCGGCTTTCTGAACGCTGGCCAGCGCCAGCTGCATGATTTCCAGATCCGCTTCCGGCCCGGCGTGGCCATACAGTTCCGCGCCGATCTGCAACGGTTCGCGCGTAGCCCACAAGCCACGCGGCAAGGCGTGCAGGACGCTGCCGTAATAGCACAGGCGGGTGGTGCCCGCCCGGTTCAGCAAGTGGGCGTCAATGCGGGTCACCTGCGGCGTCATGTCGGCGCGGACGCCCATCGAGCGTCCGGACAGTTGATCAACCAGTTTGAAGGTGTGGAGTTCCAGATCGCTGCCACTGCCGGACAGCAAGGAGTCCAGATACTCGACCAGCGGCGGCATGACCAGTTCGTAGCCGTAGCTGCGGTAAATATCCAATAGTGACCGGCGCAACTCTTCGATGCGTCGTGCCTCGGCTGGCAAAATGTCCGCCAGATTCTCGGGCAACAACCATTTACCCATGCGTGGGATCTCGTAAGGTTTGAAAACAGTAGACGTAAAAAAAAGCGGGTAACAGGATGCACTCCGTGCAAGCCCATCAACCGCTGCTTCCAAGCATCGGCGCGTTTCTCGTGAAAACGGAAAAACCCCGCCTCTTGGCTTACACGGTATTGTCCACTCGAACCGCGACAAAATCAAGTCAGGAGCCCGGAATCCGCGTCCAAAACCCTGATTATTCGGTATTTTCCCACATTCCGCCCCCGCCGCCGCAGCCCGGTCCCGGCAGCGAGAAAGCCCCCCTTCTCTGCCTATAATGCTTTCTTCAGATTCCTAGGAAATCCGCTTTTCATGTCTTCCCTGTCCACCCCGGTTTCACCTGGGATCCATCTTCAGCGCGTTGACCTCCTGCAACAGGGCAAGCCGTTTTTCAAGCAGCTCGACCTTGCCTTGACGGAACATCGGATCGGCATCATCGGCGACAATGGCGCCGGGAAATCCACGCTGTTCAGATTGATCGCCGGGCTGGAACTGCCCGATGGCGGAAAAGTATGGGTACACGGGCACGAGACCACCGATCCGAAGAAGATGCTGCCTTCGGTGCTCGGCGTCATGTTCCAGAACCCGGATGACCAAATCATTTTTCCCACCGTCCTGGAGGAACTCGCCTTCACGCTGAACGCGCAGGGAACACCCCGGCGCCAGGCGCGCGCGCTGGCCGAGATCTTCCTCATTGAACAGGGATGGGGCGCGCTGAAAGACCGGGCCGTGCATAGCCTGAGCCAGGGCCAGCGGCAATACGTCTGCTGGCTGAGCCTGAAGATCGCCCAGCCCAGGACGCTGCTGCTGGACGAGCCCTTCTCCAGCCTGGACCTGCCCGGCCAGATCCTGCTGCGGCGGCAGATCGATCAGGCGCCGCAGCAGATCATCATTGCCAGCCACCAGCTGGAGCCGCTCCAGCCTCTTGAACGGGTGATCTGGCTGCATGAAGGCAAGGTCCATCTGGATGGCGATGGCGAGTCCGTCTGCGCGGCCTATCTGGCCGACCTGCCCCGCCGCCTTGAATCCCGTTCTCTGCTCACCTTGTAGGCCAGCGCATGGGTTCTTTCTACAGTCCCGCCCCCACTTGGCTGCATCGCCTGCCCACCAGCGTCAAACTGCTGAGCGTACTGATCGGCGGCAGCCTGCTGTTTTCCACCCGCGACCTGACCTTGCTGGGGACGATCCTGGCCGGGCTGCTGCTGGCCTGCTGTAGTCTTGGCAAAGCGCGGGAAACGTTTCTGTTCGCGTTCAAGGCCGTCCTGGTCAGCGGTTTCCTGGTGCTGATGCTGCATGCCGCGCTGGGGCAGCCCGAGATGGGACTGCGCATTGCCGCGCGGCTGACCTCGGCCAGCCTGCTCGGCTTTCTGCTGGCCGTCAGCACGCCGTTCTCATCCTTGCTCGATACCCTGGAAACACTGTTGCGGCCCTTGCAATGGCTGGGCGTGAACCCGGCGCGCCCGACCTTGATGATCGGCATGATGCTGCGCTTTACCGAAGTCTTCTTCCTGAAGTGGAAAAAGCTCGATGAGGCCTACCGGTTGCGGACGGGAAAACGCGGCTATCATCAACTCCTTTCTCCGCTTTTGATGCACATGCTGCGCAGCATCAATAAAGTCGGTGACGCTTTATTTTGCCGCAGCCGGGATTGACGCCGCTCATGAAAATCGACTCACGCTCTCATCAACTGGCCAAAATCACCTTGTTCGCGGCGCTGATGGCCGCACTCGGCCTGATCCCAAAAATTGATCTTCCGTTCGGCGTGCCAGTCACGCTGCAATCGCTCGGCCCGATGCTGGCCGGCTGCCTGCTCGGCGCGCGCCTCGGCTTCCAATCCCAGGCGCTGTTCCTGTTCGCGGTGGCGCTGGGCCTGCCCTTGCTGGCGGGCGGGCGCGGCAGTCTGGCCGTGTTCATGTCGCCCACCAGCGGCTATCTGATCGGCTTCCCGCTGGCCGCGTTTACCTGCGGCTTGATCATGCAGCTGTGCCGCGCCCGCAGCCCTAAAATGGTTGCGCTCCACGCTTTTTTCGCCTGCCTGGCGGGCGGCATTCTGGTCCAGCACGCTTCGGGGGTGATCGGCCTGGTCCTGCTGGCCGGCCTCAGCGTGAAGCAGGCGCTGCTGGCCACCTTGATGTTCGTGCCGGGGGATCTGCTCAAGTGCTGCCTGACCGGCCTGATTGTTCACACTGTGGTGAAAGGCCTGCCCGACTGGAGGATCCAGCGTTGAGCTTTACATCTGCTTGCGAACCGCGGCCGCCCTGTCCGTAGGAGCGAGCCCTGCTCGCGAACAGTACCGTCTAAGCCTGTTCGCGAGCAGGGCTCGCTCCTACGGACGGGATGTAAACAGCAGCAGCAAAACGCCCCCAGAGGCCAAAAAAACGCCAGCAGTTCACAACTGCTGGCGTTTTCATATTGTCCAGATCAATCGGACTTAGTTCGTGCCGCCCGTCGGTGACTTCATGAACTGGAAGAACTCGGCGCTCGGGTCCACGACCATCACGTCATTCTTGCTGGAGAAGGCGCCGCGGTAAGACTCCAGGCTGCGATAGAAGCGATAGAAGTCATGGTCCTGCCCGATGGCGGCTGCATAGATGTTGGCGGCGCGGGCATCCCCTTCCCCTTTGACCTGTTGCGCTTGGCGATAGGCCTCGGCCAGGATGACTTCCCGCTGGCGGTCCGCATCAGCCCGGATTTTTTCGGACTCGGCCGCGCCGATCGAGCGCTGTTCATTGGCCACCCGGGTCCGCTCGGCTTCCATCCGGCGATAGACCGACTCCGAGATTTCCGGCACGAAATCAATCCGCTTCAAACGCACGTCAACCACTTCAATGCCAAACTGACGGGCCTGATTCGCCACATTGTTGCGAATCTCCAGCATGATCTTGTCGCGCTCCTGCGAGGTCACGTCATTGACCGTGCGGCGGTTGATCGATGCGTTCATCGCATCGCGGATCAGCGCGGACAGGCGCTCCTGCGCGGCGCGCTCATTGCCGCCGAAGGTCACGAAGAAGGTTCTCGGGTCTGAAATCTTCCATCTGACGAAGGAGTCGATCAGCAGGTTTTTCTTCTCCGAGGTCTGGACGCGCTCGGCATCCGGCGTATCAATGGTCAGCAGGCGCTTGTCAAAATACTGAATATTCTGAAACGGCGGCGGCAACTTGAAATAGAGGCCGGGCTCGCTGATGACTTCCTTGATCTCGCCCAGGGCGAAAACGGCGGCGTGATTTCGCTCATTCACGACGAACACGCAAGTGGACAAACCGGCCAGAACGATGATCAGGCCAATCGCAATAGAAACAAGACGATCCATGGGTGATTCTCCTGATTACCGGGAAAGACGGTCACGGGAACGCAAGGCGTCGCGCGCGGCGTCTGGTGTGGTGCTGCTGGTAGGCGGCATGGTGCCCGCCGCCGCGCCGCTGGGCGAGGTGCCCGTAACTTGACGCGAATCGCGGCTGACCTGCTCCATCAGCTTGTCAAGCGGCAGGTACAGGAGGTTATTGCCGCTCTTGCTGTCAATAAAGACCTTGCTGGTGTTTTCAAACACGGTTTGCATGGTTTCCAGATAAAGGCGGTCACGCGTCACCTGCGGCGCCTTGCGATATTCAGCCAGCACTTGCGTAAAGCGCGCGCTGTCACCTTCGGCCACTTCAATGATGCGCTGGCGGTACCCTTCCGCTTCCTGAACCAGGCGGGAGGCCGCACCCGCTGCGCGCGGAATGACGTCATTGGCGTAGGCCTGACCTTCGTTGATCTGTCGCTCCCGGTCTTGTCCGGCCTTGACGGCATCGTCAAAGGCGGCCTGGACCTGCTCGGGCGGCTGCGCGTTCTGGATGGCCACGTTGCTGATCAGAATGCCGGTGCCGTAAAGATCCATGATGGTCTGCATCAGGCCGACCACTTCGGAGGCAACCTGGGTCCGGCCTTCATACAGCACGAAGTCCATGGTCTTCTTGCCGACGATTTCACGCATTGCGGTTTCCGCGGCCTGCTTGACGGATTCATCAGGCAGGCGGCTGTTGAACAGGTAGTCGCGGGCGCCGTTTTCATCGCGCAGGCGATATTGCACGACGAACTGGAGATCGACGATGTTCTCATCGTCCGTCAGCATCAGCGCTTCCTGCAGGACCTTGCTGCGCGAGGTATTCCGGAAACCAACCTCAACGGTGCGCAACTGGGACACATTGACGGTTTCGTGCGCCTGGATCGGATACGGCAAGCGCCATTGGAAACCCGGACGCGCCGTTTCCGTGTATTTGCCGAACTGGGTAATCACCGCCACCTGGCCTTCCTGGACAATGAAGAAGCCCGAAGCCAGCCAGAGGCAGACAACAATGGCAACAATCAAGCCAGCCCCGAAGCGCCGCGCACGCGGGGGCAACGATGAACCGCCACCGCTACCCGGTGGCGGATTGCCTTTCTTTCCGCCGAACAGGCCCCCGAGCTTCTGGTTGAAGTCTTTCCAGAGTTCATCCAGGTCGGGCGGTCCGCCCGACGGCCGGTTCGGCTGGGGACGCCGAGGCGGTTGATTGTTATCGGAACCCCCATTGTTGGAACCGCCGCCGCGGCCCCAATTGGAGTCATTCAGGTTAAAAATTCTTGTAATTGAGGTCAGTCGCATCTTTGCAATCTTATGAGGCGGAAGATTCAAATATCGCTCAAGAGCGAGAATCGGCCGATCGGGGTGTTGTAGATGAAGGAAGCGTCCGAAAACGTGGATCATCGCCCGTATTGGAGGCGCCCTCGGGAGGCCTCGGGTCTGCTTGAGTTGCTTCAACCACCGCAGCTCTCAACTCATCCAGCCCCTGACGTTCGATGGCGCTCACGAACACCCTTGAAATCGTACCACGTTCATCACGGTCGACACCCACCGAAAACGGCGTCTGATCTATTTTGTTATAGACCAGAATGCGCGGAATATCGGCGGCGCCGATCTCATGCAGCACCTTGTTGACTTCAAAGATCTGCTCTTCGCGCTGCGGGCTGGATGCGTCCACCACGTGCAGGATCAAATCCGCATGAATGGTTTCTTCGAGCGTGGCGCGGAAAGCGGCAATCAAGGTGTGCGGCAGGTCTCGGATGAAGCCGACGGTATCCGAGATCACGATGGAGCCCGCGCCTTCAATCCAGATCTTCCGCGTGGTGGTGTCCAGCGTGGCAAACAGTTGATCCGCGGCCAGCACCCCGGCGCGGGTCAAGGCATTGAACAAGGTGGACTTGCCCGCGTTGGTGTAGCCGACGATCGAAACGGAAAAAGCGCCGCCTCGGGCGCGGGAGCGCCGTTGGGTATGGCGCTGCCGCTCCAGCTTGTCCAGGCGCGCCCGCAGGTTGCGGACCTTGTCGCCAATCATCCGGCGGTCCATCTCAAGCTGGGATTCGCCGGGACCGCGCATGCCAATACCGCCGCGCTGGCGTTCCAGGTGGCTCCACATGCGGGTCAGGCGCGTGGCCAGATGCTGGAGCTGCGCCAGTTCGACCTGGAGCTTGCCCTCATGGCTTTGCGCCCGCAACGCAAAAATATCAAGAATCAGTGCAACGCGATCCACCACGCGCACCTTCAGCGCACGTTCGAGGTTGCGCTGCTGCGCGGGAGAAAGATTGTGATTGAAGAGAACCAGCTCGGCCTGGGAAGCCTGGACAGCCAGCGCAATCTCTTCGACTTTGCCGGGACCGGCGAACAGCGCCGCGTCGGGCCTGTCCCGTCGAGCCACAATGGTGTCAACGATTTCAGCGCCCGCTCCGCGAGCAAGCATCAGGAATTCGTCAGTTTGCGCTTGAAATTCCGGGTCGCCAAAGTCAATGCTGACAATGACGACCCGCATCAAGGACTCGACCTCGGACAGAGGGGGGGGAACCTTATTCTGCAGTGCCTTCTACCTGAAAATTGACCGGCCGTGACGGGACGACCGTGGAAATGGCGTGCTTATATACCATTTGGGTAACCGTGTTCCGCAGCAGCACGACGTATTGGTCGAACGATTCAATCTGGCCTTGCAGCTTGATGCCGTTGACCAGGTAAATGGAAACAGGGACGTGCTCTTTGCGCAGCACGTTCAAAAACGGGTCTTGTAGCAATTGCCCTTTATTGCTCATAGTGGGCTCCTGAATATGTTTTTCTTGGCGGACGCCAACCTTCATAATTTACCGGGTTTTCCCCGATCAAACCAGCCCTTTGGTGGAAGGGTTTTTCGGTTCATACACGGAGGTGGGGGCGAATGCCGCTAAAGCAAGCCCCCCCGCCTCAAGATTCCAGATACGGGTTGTGCGAGTTCCTGAACTCGATCTTCAAAGGCGTACCTTCCAGCTTGAAGGCCTCGCGGAAACGCGCTTCCAGATAGCGCCGATAGGAGTTCGGGATTTCATCCAGCGCGCTGCCGTGGATCACGATGATCGGCGGATTCTGCCCGCCCTGGTGCGCATAGCGCAGTTTCGGACGGAAAATGCCCTTGCGCGGCGGTTGCTGCTGCTCAACGGCCGCTTGCAGAATGCGGGTCAGCTTCGGCGTTGACAGTTTGGCAAAGGCCGCCGCATGCGCCGTTTCAACCGAACGCATCATCGGGCCAATGCCGCGATTTTCCAGCGCGGAAAGCGTATGCATCTTGGCAAAGGAGAGGAAGCGCAGCTTGCGCTCGAACTCGCGCTTGATCTTTTCTTTCTGATCGTCGGAAAGGTGGTCCCACTTGTTGATGCCCACCACCAGGGCACGGCCGGTTTCCAGCACGAAGCCGGCAATGTGCGCGTCCTGCTCGGAAATTTCAGTCTGCGCATCCAGCAGCAGCAGCACCACATTGCTGGCCTCGATGGCTTGCAGGCTCTTGATGACGGAGAACTTCTCGACGGCTTCAAACACCTTGCCGCGTTTACGCAAGCCAGCCGTGTCAATCAGGGTATAGCGCCTGCCCTGCCGCTCGAAATCAATCTCAATGGCGTCACGCGTGGTGCCCGGTAGATCAAAGGCAATCACGCGCTCTTCGCCCAGCAAGGTATTGACCAAAGTTGACTTGCCAACATTGGGGCGGCCGACGATGGCAAGCTTGATGCGGTGATCGGTCTCCTCAGGCGCGGCTTCATCCGCCTCATCCTCGGCCTGCGCCTGGGCCAGCTCGCGCAGCAGATCCTCTAGCGCATGCTCCACCAGCTCATGCACGCCGTCGCCATGCGCCGCCGAAATGGCATGCGGCTCACCGAGCCCGAGCTCATAAAATTCCGCCGTGGCGTTGGCCTTGGCCATGCCCTCGACTTTGTTGACGGCAAGAATTACATTCCTGCCGGTCCGGCGCAACTGCTCAGCAATTTCACGATCGTGGCCAGTCAGTCCCGCTCTGCCGTCCGTCAGGAAAATCACCGCATCGGCCTCATCAACCGCCTGGACCGTTTGCCTGGCCATCTCCGCCATGATGCCGCTCTTGGCCACCGGCTCAAAGCCGCCGGTATCGACGACGATGAACGGATAGTCGCCAACACGGCCTTCGCCATAATGACGGTCACGGGTCAGACCGGGAAAGTCTGCCACCAGCGCATCTCTGGATCGGGTCAAGCGATTGAACAAGGTGGACTTCCCGACATTGGGACGGCCCACCAGCACGACAACCGGCTTAAAAACTGCTGTGCGCATAAAAGAAAACGCCTTTACTCAAGCTTGAGCAAGAAAAGATTGGCCCGCGAGGTCTGCACCAACAAGCCTTGTGGAACGGCAATGGGCTGGGCAATGATGGCGCGGCCGTCGGTGGCGACACGCGACAGCAAGCGCCCGTCCTCACGGGAGAAGAAATGCACCTGGCCCTGGTAGTCACCAACCGCCACCGCGCGGCCAAGCGATGCGGGCGCGCTGTTGCGGCGGAACTTCAGCGCTTCCTGTTTCCAGAGGTGGTTGCCGCGTCCCAGGTCAAAGGCGTGCAAGACGCTTTGATCATCGGAAGCAAACACATAGCGCGGGTCCAGGGTCAGGCCGTTGGGGCTGGAGAAATCCTTGGTCCAGGCGGCCGTGCCGCTGTTGATGTCAAAGCAGGTGATCCGGCCCTGGAAAGCCGCTGCACACATCAGATCGCCCGTCACCATCGGCACGCCGACCACGTCAGCCACCCGTTCAAGCTCGGAGGCGCCGCGCGGCAGCGCCACCGTGCCTTCCCAGCGCAAGACGCCGGTGCGCGTATCAATGGCGATCAGCTTGCCGCCCGGCAGGCCGGTAAAGACGAAGCCGCCATCCATCATCATCTGGTTATTGGTCCGCAGCGCGAGCGAAGGACCGGGACGCTGAAGGCTCCAGACGCGCGTGCCCGTCTCGGCGTCATAGGCCTGAATACGGTAGTCGCCGCTGCGCACCACCACCAGGCCATCGCCGACCAGCGGCGGCACCATCACTTCCGATGTTGCCTGGGCCCGCCACTTGACCTGGCCGCTGTCATCCAGCGCAATCACTTCTCCGCGCCCGGTGGCCACCGCAACCGTGCGGCCGTCGGTCCCCACGCCGGCGGACAGCGAGCGCGCCACGGATTGTTGCCACACGGTTGAGCCGCTCTCCAGGTCCACTTTGACCACGGTGCCGTTGGACGAGGCCGCATAAGCCGAACGGCCCGCCACCGCGGGCGCAAACCCGACACCGGCCTCGCCGCCCAGGTTCACGCGCCAGGCAACGCCGCTGTTCATACTGGC
>Ga0265293_10013703_pt1 | contig 10459 bp, 12 predicted proteins | sample Munlanlewell138R_FD_192505 | JGI IMG/M metagenome (GOLD analysis project Ga0265293, IMG submission 192505) | Leachate microbial communities from a municipal landfill in Southern Ontario, Canada - Leachate well 138R | ecosystem: Engineered > Solid waste > Landfill > Unclassified | place: Canada... | reverse complement strand
CGCAATCGTCTTAGGCTTTCTGCGGTTAATCTTATTCACTAAAATTTCGTCCATCTTTTTGCAGTAGTTCATTCGCGCAGGTGCTATTTGCAAAGCCTTGTAAAAAAGGTCGTTTTTGCTTGCAATGATGTTTACGAAGTTCCTTATGCTCCTCGGTGTGTGGTCTGAGCCGTCAAGGTGTATGTGAATTCCGCAGGAGGAATTTACGAGGCTTCCAGCTTTTCTTAATTTCCGAACCAGTTCTTGCAAGGATTCAATGTCCTCTCGGTAAGTGAGTATCGGGCTGACCAGTTCCACGCTGTATTCTCGTGTCGCTGAAACCAGTCTGCTGTTTTCCTTGCGGCGGCAGTCGATTGAAGCATCGCTCATAAACTTCCAGATGCGTCCGTCCGTTGTGTGAACCTTGTAGGTGTCGTATCCGTCGTAGATACGCTCAACCGTTCCGTTCAGGTGCTCTGCAGCAACCTGTGCTGCCTTGGTGCGAGTGATTCCGGTTAATTCAATTTCAATTCCAAATCTCGTTGTGAGCATTAATTTTTCTCCTTTGAAGGTGTGTGTTTTCCCTTTCGGTAGTCACATGTTACCGTCAAAAGAGGTATATATCCAGACAATCGCGCGATATAAACCACACAATCTTTTAGACTATATTTGCCTCAGAAATTGTGTAGTTTACAGCGATTTACGGCTCGAGTTTACGGCATATATCTTCGCCGTAAACCACGCTTAGTGAACTCCCGTTATCCCAGCGAACCATTACACTGCCGATATCATCCACGCCGATAACCGTACCTTGCGTACTAGCGGGCGGGGCTTGCATATCATCCATTCTGACAAGCTCCACACGGCAGCCAACCGGATATTTTTGGCGAACATATTCAACCGTTTCTCTCAAAGGAAAGTTATTCATTATTGCTTACCTCACTTTTTGTGCCAGATTTGAAAGCGGAGCTACCCATCAGCTTTGACAATAGGATTTTGCGTTCAGTTTTATAGTCAGCACCGATGAAGCCAAGCCGGAGCAGGAAGCAACGAAAGGCATACTTTTCATTTTCTACATCCTTTTTTGCTGCCACAACACGGCTCTGTTTTCTTGCCATTTCACAGAGCGCAGCAACAAAATGTGTATAGGCTTTGACTGCGTCAGGGTCTGTACCGTCCTCAAACCAAGGAAACTGCACCTTGTCATCGGTTATTTTAAGTTCGAGTGTTTTCGCTCCGAGTGCCTTTTTAATGAGTGCTCCTTTGCTTTCCACCAGGCGCTTGAGATTGTTAAGCGCCGTTTCGGTGAAACCCTCACGTGGCATTTCAATTACCAGCCCGATGTTTTCATCGGGTTCTGGAACGTCGCTTGCCTGCATTCCGTTTTCACCTTGGAAGTCCTCTCGGCGGGTACACCCAAGCCCTAATTCCTCCCGTCCATCCATCCGCAAATCCTCGAAGGCGGGAATCGCACCCATACCGTCAAGTCCACTCTCGTAGGTGTCGGGTTCGTCATAGTGACGAGTATCGCCATCTGCATCAAATCCTTGTTGGTGGAGGGCATCCTCCAGGTCAAGGTTGTCGGGCCCTGTTAGAGTCCCGGTCTTGTCGATGTGGTAGCCACCCACCTCGTAGGCGAAGGTTGGGGCTCCGAGGTATTTGGTTGGGGCACCCAGTGCTGTGCTGATTGCTCCGACCAATGATTTGCGCTGTGCGCCCGTTATATTGTAGTTTATCTTCATTTCTCATACCGCCTTTCATTTTCGGTACTACATATATCACTCAAAGTGCTGTAAATAGCAAGTCGATGTGAGCATATTTCTGTAGAGAGAATACCGAAGTTATCCGGCAGTTTCTTGTGTAGATAACACAATGCCCGTCAGCACAAAACAAACGCACGGAAGAGCCACTCCGTTGCCCCACATCTTATATTCGGCGGCATCGGAATGTGGATTTTGCAGCCACTTTATGATCTGCTTTCTTGTTTTCGGCTTGCTACTTTTACCTAAGATTTTGCGGTTTGTTTCCCATACTTCCGACCAGAACGTTATTTCTTCCTCAGTCGGATTTTCAATGCCGAGGTCGAAACACCAGTGGTCCGGGAACCCTTGCAGGCGAGCACATTCAGTTGGTGTAAGTCTGCGGACAATGTAATCAGGCTCAACAAGCCCATTTTGATAACCGGGGTTCGTGCCGTTGACAAGGGTGTTAGCCGTGCCGTCCTGTCGGAAACATTGACCCTCAGCTTTCATTTGGGGATAAAAGCTGCCCGGTTGCGCCACAGCCCCCGGACCTTTCGCCGTAAGTGTGGGCTGCTGCTCCTCTTCAATGGCTGGTTTATATAAAGCGTTCTGACCTTGATTAAAGGCTACCCGGTCAATACCGTATGCAGGCTGTGAAACTATGGGAGCATCTTTATAATCCCGTGACAAGAGCGTCGGTGATTGTTCCTTTTCCACTTGGGCGAAGTAACCTGTGGTCATGGCATATACAACAGCATGACGGTCAATAGTATTCAGCGTGAACGAAACATCTTCATCAATACCGCTACCTTGGGGTCCGTTTTTGTCTTCACGTCCAATCATCGAGCCTTGCAGAGCAACCACGGCAATTCCGCCTTGACTGCATCCGGGGTTTCCACCATTTGCATCAATGGTGCGTGAGGTTTCTGCTTCGTAGATACCGCTGTGCGGATTATCCGACAGCATGGAGTTGCTCTTATCGGAGCATATCCCATAAGCGGTAGGTACGAAAACTGTCTGGTCATTATTGCATGAGAGAGTGGCCGACATATCATCTTGAATCAGCGCACCTTTGCCGCCACCTTCACAGCCCGAGCGGATTTTCAGCGTTTTCGGAGAGTTCATCACAAGCGGAACATTCATGCCACCCGTCCCCATTCGGGAAGTCAGTGTCTGTACTTTGCCGTCCTGTTCGATTCTGCACCTGCCGTCTGTGGGGTGATTTTCAATTGCGATAGCAGTTTGATTGTCTCCCATGTTTGCACGAAGCGAACCGCTTATGTTTTCGTCAGTATGTCCGCCAACACGGGAAGCTGCGCCCGGCTCAAATGACAGAACAGTTCCCGGAACTACCCCAGCTCGGAGAGTAGGAGAGCGTTCTTCCTCATAACCGACACCTCGGCTCTTGGAACTGTGTTCAGTACAAAAACCGCTTGACTGCAAAACACAAGGCTGGTGCCCGTGTTCTTCAGCCCGAAGCGTTGCGGAAACATCCTCCGAAACTGACATCACGCTACCACCCTGGTCATTGAGACAGACTAAGCCACCGCCTGATGTTCCAGTGCCAGCTTCAGCATTTCCGGCAGTTCCTTTCCACGGGCTTCTGCTCGGCGTAAAATCCCTTGACATGCCTTCGGGCTCAAATAGTATTTCTCCGGCACATCCGTCTGCAAAATCTGCGACAAGGTAGATTCTGCGGCGGCGTTGGGGCACTCCGAAATATTGCGCATCGATAGTTCTGTAAGCCAAACTCCATCCGTTTCCCATATAGCAGTCTGCATATGGCCATCGCCCGTTGTCAGGCGCAGACACCTCGGCTGTCGGCTCAATGACACCGATGACCGCTTCAAGGACTGCCTTGAAGTCGGCTCCTTTGTTTGATGAGAACGCTCCGGGGACATTTTCCCAGACCGCATATCTTGGATATTGTCCATCGGTTTTACACCTCATTTCCTGTATGATCCGAATTGCTTCATAAAAAAGGACGGATTGTTCTCCGTCCAAACCGGCTCGTTTACCTGCTACACTCATATCGGTACAGGGTGAGCCGAATGTGATTATATCTACAGGCGGAAGTTCCGCGCCGTTTAGTTTATTTATATCCCCATAATGCTTCATCTGCGGGATTCGTTTGGTCGTAACCCGTATAGGAAACGGCTCGATCTCCGAAGCCCACAACGGCTCAACACCGCAGAGCAGGCCGCCAAGTGGGAACCCGCCGCTGCCGTCAAACAGTGAGCCGAGGGTTAGTTTATGTTCCATCGGCAATCACCTCCGGAAAATCACTATACGGATACTCCGTACCACCTCTCAAAAGAAATACACTATCAGAGTTTCCAGCCTGCTCGATATACCTCTTTACAATGACATCGCAGTACTTTTCATCAAGCTCAATGGTGTAGCAGATACGCTCCGTCTGGTCACAGGCAATGAGTGTGCTTCCTGAACCACCGAAGGGATCGAGCACGATGCAGTTCGACAGGCTTGAGTTTAGTATCGGGTGCGCCACAAGTGCCACTGGTTTCATAGTCGGATGGTCGCTGTTTTTCTTTGGCTTCTCAAATTCCCAGATGGTAGTTTGCTTCCGGTCGGCATACCAGTTGTGCTTTCCGGACTTCTTCCAGCCGAAAAGAACGGGCTCATGTTGCCATTGATAAGGCGAGCGGCCGAGAACAAGCGACTGTTTTTTCCAAATGCAAGTACCGGAGAGGTAAAAACCGGCTTCCGAGAATGCTTTTCTAAAATTCAGACCTTCAGTATCTGCATGGAACACATAAATAGAAGCATCCTTTGCCATTGCTGCTTCGGTGTTTTGAAAAGCCGAGAGCAGGAATGTATAGAACGCTTCATTTCCCATATTGTCATTCTTGATTTTGCCCGCTGTGCCTTCGTAATTGACATTGTACGGAGGATCGGTTACCACAAGGTTTGCGAGTTTGCTATCCATGAGAACAGTGAAAGTATCCGCTTTAGTTGAATCTCCGCAGACCAGCCTGTGCTGTCCGAGTCTCCAAACATCACCTTGCTGGGCGACTGCAGGATTTTGGAGTTCAGCACCCACATCAAAGTCATCATCATGAATGCCATCCTTAAGGGAATCCTTAAACAGCGCATCCAGTTCGGCGGGTTCAAATCCGGAGAGGGATACATCAAAGGCTGTTCCTTGCAGGTCGGTAATTAGAAGCATCAATTTGTCTTTATCCCAGTCACCGCTTATCTTGTTAAGAGCGATGTTGAGTGCTTTTTCTTTTTCCTCGTTCATTTCGATAACCACGCACTCAACTTCGGTGATGCCCATATCAAGCAGCACCTTCAAACGCTGATGGCCACCGACAACATGAGATGTGGTCTTATTCCAAATAACTGGTTCAACATAACCGAACTGCTCGATGGAGCGTTTCAGCTTTTCGTATTCCGGGTCACCGGGTTTCAAGTCTTTACGAGGATTGTAGTCGGCCGGAATCAACAGCTCAGTTTTCAGTTTTTCTATCTGCATATTTCTCAGCCGCCTTTCTTAAATTTGTGTACATGCTTACATCCTCCCAAGGAAATAGGCAGGAGTTGAAATGACCATAAACTGCCGTGTCGGAATAGTAGACATTTCTTAAGCGCAGTTTTTCGATGATCGCACCCGGTCGAAGGTTGAATTCATCTTGCACAATATTTGCAAGTTGCTCATCGGTGAGTTTGCCAGTACCAAAGGAAGTCACGTCAACTGCCACTGGATTTGCCTTACCTATGGCATAAGAAAGAGCGACCTCGCATTTCTCTGCAAGACCGCTCCATACAATGTTCTTTGCAATATACCGTGCCATGTATGCACCACTTCGGTCAACCTTGGTCGGGTCCTTACCGCAAAGGGCACCGCCACCGTGGGAAGCAAGACCGCCATAGGTATCAACCATGATTTTCCTGCCAGTCAATCCTGTGTCGGCAGCGGGACCACCTTCGACAAATCTGCCGGAGGGATTGATGAGAATTTCGGTATCATCATCAAACGGGAAATCCTCAAAACACTGCCACAATACATTATTGAGTATATCTGATTTCAGTTCTTCCTGAGTTTTGTCCTTAACATGCTGGACTGAAACTACAATGGTTTTTACACGCTTGGGTTTACCATCCTCGTACTCCAGGGAGACCTGCGCCTTTCCGTCGGGCAGAATACCCTTAATGAGTTTTCCTTTGCGACAGTTATCAATGCGCTTTACGATGCGATGGGAAAGCACCAGAGGGAGGGGCAAGTTCTCACGGGTTTCATTGGTTGCGTAACCGTAAACCGTGCCTTGGTCACCGGCACCCACAGAACCGTATGGATCATTGATACCGTTTCTTAATTCCAGTGCATTATCTACACCTGCCGCAATGTCCGCACTCTGATGATGTACAAATACAAATACTGTAAACTTCCATGGATTGTATCCGACCTCACGAAGTACATTTTTTACGATGAAGCGGATATCCACTTTACCGCTGCAGGTGATTTCGCCCGCCACGATAATTTTGCCTTTGGTAGCCATAATCTCGCAGGCCACACGGGAAGCTTTGTCCTTACGGAGGCAAGCATCCAAAATATTGTCGGCAACGAGGTCGCAGAGTTTATCCGGGTGTCCCATGCAAACACTTTCAGCTGTTTTATAAGTTATCATATTTTTCTCCTATCTGATTTATTTTCCTCTCCTTGCCGTGAGCAGGCGTTCCATTACATCGTCCTGCGGGTTAACGCCACTGTATTCACCGGTACAGTTCTCCTTGACGATCTGAAAAATCTCCATCCACAGCCGATTGGTTTGATTCATATAATTCTGACCCATAGCTACATAGGGGCTTTGAATGGCATTACCCGTAGTTGGGTGTTTTGCTAAAAAGCCGTATTCGGTGACCGCTTCCTCGCACTGAATCCAACGAGCCACACTCATGGCATAACGTTCCAACAGCTGCGGTGATACGAGAACAGCACAACTGCGCTCATTCAGCCATACCCATGTGGATTTGTAGATTTCACTCGCAACGAGTGTCTTGCCATCCTTTTGCACGGCTTCGAGCATTTTGTTTGGTTCGGGCATTGCCTGACCTTTGAGGTCTGCGGTATCCGAAAACTCCATAACGGTTAACTTCCTACCGCCGGGATTGCCATCGGCTATTTTTTCAGCCAGGGGCTTCTTTTTCGCACCCGCACCGACACGAGCGCCACCTCGGTTTGTACCGTCTTTCGCCAATATATTCACCTCACTTTGTCGGTTGGGGCTATTCCCCCGTTTGAAAGCGCGTTTTTTAACACGGAGCCCCACGCCGCTGTCCGCATTGGTAAGTCCTGGAGATTTCACCGCCCCCCACCGGGAGTGACCGTATCAAATAAATTGCTTTGAGGTATCGTACCAAAATGTATACGATGCCTCATTTTCCCCATCGGTCACCGCTCTCGGCAGTGATTCGAGAGTGACAAGATTTACAAAGAGCCATAAGGTTACTCTTCTCATTGCCACCGCCCTTGGAGAGGGGGAGGATGTGGTGCACCTCTTCGGCGGGAGTGAGCCTATCTTGTTTCTCGCATTCCTCACAAAGAGGATGCGACTTGATGTAACGGTCACGGATACGCTTCCAAGCACGACCATACCGTTTGTTGGAAGCGGGGTCGCGTTCGTACTGGTTGTATTGTTTTGTCACAACCTTTTGATGCTCGGCACAGTATTGCTCGCTATTGGCAAGCCGACCGCAGCCGGGATAAGCACAGGGACGTTTAGGTTTGTATGGCATGGGTTCACCTCCTCACGGGCATAAAGAAAGCCCTCAAGGATTGCTCCCTGAAGGCCATCTCTATTCTTCTTCGCCATTATAATACTATCATAGGAAGCAGATGTCTTTCAGTGTCTTTTCGTGTCCACTTCAGGAGAAGTGGGATTTTTACATTCCTCCAGCGCCCGAATGTGGAGCTTGTGTGTGTAACGCAGGTCGTAGCCCATATCCACAGCAATCTTCTCCCAGGAAAGGAAACAGAGGTAGCGTTTCTCCAAAAGAGTCTGGTGCTCCGGATTAACCACGGCTTTGATAACACCCATGATTTCTTTTTTGAGGTCAACCAACGTGTCAATATCGCGGTTGATCTCGTTTTGCAGGTCGATAATCTTACAAATGGCATCAGCCATACAAGAGGTAGAAGGGCTGGGATTCCTGGGCATACCTGTCAAGACCGATGAACAGTTTGTCGCCAGCTCGTTTAGGGAGTCTATTTGCTGGAGTTTGGATTTAATACGCATATCCAGATAACGTGCTTGTGAAAGGTAGGTCTTAGTATTCATAGCGCACCTTTTCCTTTCTCAGCTTGGTTGTCAGCATTTCCGGGTCAATGCTCGTCAGGACACTAAACCAACCGGAACGAAAGAATCGCTCAATACTGGCGAGCTCCTTTTCATCGTCATGCAGCCGATAGTCTTTTACTGCCTGCAACACGATGGCATTTGCCAATTCTTCATAAGGATTCATAATCTGTACCTCCGATAAATTTTGTTTCCCTCGGATTGGCACGGATTGACTCCTAAGATTGACTCCGTAGGTTAGCTTTATAAATTTGCTTTTACCGCGTCAATTAAAGCGGTTTGTGTTTTGTCCTTGTCCCGCAGGGCTTTCATTACCCGCTCATCAATCGTATTTTTGGCGATGATGTGGTGGAGAACGACTGTGTCGGCATTTTGCCCTTGCCGCCATAGGCGGGCATTGGTTTGCTGATATAATTCCAGACTCCACGTCAGCCCGAACCATATAATCGTGCTGCCACCCGATTGCAAATTCAACCCATGTCCGGCTGAGGCGGGATGGATTAAGGCGACAGGCCACGCACACTCGTTCCAACTTGCGATACTGCCCGAAGTGTCCAACTTGGTAAATGGAATATGGCGGTCTTTCAACCGTGTCGATATCCGCTCCAAATCGTGCTTGAACCAATACGCCACAAGAACGGGTTTTCCGTTCGCCGCTTCGATTAAATCCTCAAGGGCATCCAGCTTGCGGTCATGGATGTGGTGGATAATGCCGTCATCGCTATAAACCGCACCATTTGCCATTTGGCAGAGCTTACCCGACAGGGCGGCGGCGTTTGCGGCTGTGACATCGCCGTCCGCTAATTTCAGCACCAAGTCCTGTTTTAAATCGTCATACCGCTCTCGCTCTTTGCCAGATAAAGCGACCGGGTATTCGGCGGTCACAAGTTCCGGCATTTGTAAGTGGTCCGTGGATTTCATGGAAATAGTGACATCAGCGATTTTGGTATATATCTGCCGCTCTGCATCAGGGAGGGGTTTGTAGCTGAAGATGACCTGACCGTTCCGCTTGTCGGGGATGAAGTATTCCGTGCGGTACTGTCCGATAAACCTCCCGAGGCGCTGTCCCATATCCAAGAGCCGGAACTCTGCCCATAAATCCATGAGACCGTTGCTTGCTGGGGTGCCGGTTAGACCCACAATGCGTTTTATCTTCGGTCTGACTTTCAAAAGTGTTCTGAACCGTTTTGCCTGATAGTTCTTGAAGGAAGACAACTCGTCAACTACAACCATATCGTAATCAAATGGTATACCGCTCTTTTCAATCAGCCACTGTACATTTTCACGGTTAATGATGTAGATATCCGCCGATGCTTTCAGCGCCGAAATACGTTCGGATTCAGTGCCGACAGCTACGCTGCAGATAAGGTCTTGAAGGTGATCCCACTTTAAGATTTCAGCGGACCATGTATCTCTTGCGACACGGAGAGGGGCGATGACAAGGACACGGTGAACCTTGAAGCTATCAAACAGCAAGCCGGATATAGCTGTTAATGTGATGCTTGTTTTTCCAAGACCCATATCAAGCAGAATTGCTGAAATGGGATTGTTCTCTATAAAGTCAGCCGCATAGATTTGATAATCATGAGCCTTGTATTTCATCAAGGATTCCTCCAATCTGCCGCTCATCATCAAGGATATAAACCTTGAAGCCAAGCCTGCGTAATAATTCATGCCTTGCCAACTGAAGCGGTCTCGGCTTTTCTCCGGGGGCCTTGACTTCTACAAAGCCAATGCTGCCAAGGGGTAGAAGGACGATGCGGTCGGGCATTCCGTCAAAACCGGGACTTGTGAACTTCGGTGCAATGCCCCCTATGTTTTTCACAGCTTTTACGAGTTTCTGCTCGATGTACTTTTCTCTCATATCAGCGCACCTCGCTGATAGGGTCTGCAAGTTCAAAAGCGGCATATGCGGCGGAGAGAAAGTTGTTTATCGGACGCCCCCTATATTTCCATACAGATATATCTCCGCATCGCACTCCGTAATTGCTCCCGTATTGGCTCTTGTTGATGTAGATGGTTTTCCCGCGATAAGTAAGGCGAAGGTTCCCGTTATATGTTCTGTACCACTTTCTCTTCGGGAAATTCTGCTTTCGCTTGGCTCTGTTTTTCATATTATTGTCACGTGCCTTTGCGGAGAGAATATCGCCCTCCATAATTCCGGCACAAATGCATCCCACTTCTACATCCTCGAAATACTGCACATGCCGCATGACATGAACATATCGAACTGAAGGGCAGCCACAGAGTTCACAAGTGGCAAGAACCACATCATCCGGTGATGAATCATCATCGGCAACGTCATACATCCTCACACAGTACCAGCCTTCCAGTGGGGCACCCCATTCTTTGAGTCGCTTTATGCATCTCGATTTATATTGTTCGCTGTATTCTTCCATAATCTTTACCTCCGTTTGACAG
>Ga0265293_10013702_pt1 | contig 10459 bp, 8 predicted proteins | sample Munlanlewell138R_FD_192505 | JGI IMG/M metagenome (GOLD analysis project Ga0265293, IMG submission 192505) | Leachate microbial communities from a municipal landfill in Southern Ontario, Canada - Leachate well 138R | ecosystem: Engineered > Solid waste > Landfill > Unclassified | place: Canada... | reverse complement strand
TGGCAACCACTGAACCGCCACCGGCGGCGCGCAGGTGCGGAAGCGCCAGGCGCACGGTGCGCACCACGCTCATGAGGGTAAGTTCGAAGGCGCTCGCCCAGTCCTCGTCGGAGAGATCCTCGAAACCGCCAGCCTTAGGGCCGCCAGCGTTAATGACGAGCTGGTCGAGCCCGCCCAGCGTGTCCACGGCGTTAGCAACCAGGCGCTCAAGCTCGGCAGGTGCCGTAACGTCGGCGCCCAGCCCCCGCACGAACGCGCCGGGTCCCGCTTCCGCCTTTACCTCTCCGGCCACGGCGGCGGCGCGCTCGGCGGAGCGGCCGTTCAGCACCACTTTGGCGCCGTCGTTGGCCAGAGCCTGCGCAGTGGCGCGACCCAGCCCGCTAGTGCCGGCCAGTACCAGCGCGCGCTTGTTCTCGAGTCCTAGATCCATGGGCGTCTCCTTCTCCTGGCCCCAGTGATGCCTGGGCTCCTACACGCTGCTAACGCTATCAACTGGCGCGCGCCAGCGTGCGGAAAGGCTACCCACCGTTTCAGTGTATGAAATGCGGGCGTACTTACGAGCTGGTTTCACGCCAAAGCGGTACCTTGGTCTACCGGTACTATGCGTTTGGAGCTTACGCGGTAGGATTCTATGAGTTAGACTGAGTAAGCAAGCCGCAAGGTTTAGCGCACCCAAGCTCGATTGGAGATTCCCCCATGGCTCTAACTGAAGTACTAGTTCTGATACCCGAAGAGCGCGTCGGCGACTTCTACCGCGTCGTAGGCGCGTGGATGACGGGCGGCTCTTTGGTGGAAGACGGCGGCGGCAGCCGCGGCCGGCGCCGCGCCGCCGGGGGCGCCATGCCCACCCTTTCGGCCAGCAGCCGCTACGCACCGCTGCACAAGCACCTCGCGGGCCTGCCTAAGGACCGCAAGGAGTACGAGATGAGCTTCGACGAGATCAGCACGGTCATGGGGGCCGCGCTGCCCAAGTCGGCTCGTGACCACCGCGCCTGGTGGGCTAACACCGAGTCGCACTCGCAGGCCCTGGCCTGGATCTCCGCCGGCTGGAAGGTCGACGGGGTCGATCTCGACAACGAACTCATCCACTTCACCCGCGCCGAGCGCGGCTGATCCGGTTAGGGCGCCTAGAGGCCTAGGAGACCCTACCTAAACCTAAGGCTTTGCCGGCCTGGCCCAGTACCATCGGGGCCAGGCCGGCTGCCACTATGAGCCACCAACCGCGCGCGTCCAGGAGCTGTATGGAGAGCACCTGCCGCAGCGGCTCGACCACCACGACCAGCGCGAGCAGCGCCGTGCAGCCGAGCGTGGCGGCCCACACCCAGCGGTTGCGGGTCACCTGGTTGTTGAGGAGCGAACTGCCCGGGTCCCGCATGTTGAAAACGTGCCACACCTGGCCCAGCGCCAAGCCCAGGAAGGCCACTGTCACGGCGCCAGCCGTGTCGTACAGCTGCAGCGCGTAAACGAAGGCGCCCAGCGTCGTTATGGTCAGCAGGCTCCCGTAACCGATGATGCCTGCCCAGTGCCGACGCGCCAGCAGCGGCTCCGAGCTGGGCCTGGGAGCGCGCTCCAGGATCCGCTTATCGCCGCGGCCGGCCCCAAGCGCCAGTGCGGGGAAGACGTCCGTGATGAGGTTGAGGAAGAGAATCTGCAGCGGCAGTAGCGGCAGCGGGTAACCGATCACGCCGGCCAGGCCGATGACGAGGATCTCGCTCAGGTTGCAGGAGAGCAGGAACAGCACGAAGGCGCGGATGTTGTCGAAGATGACCCGCCCCTCCTTAACGGCTGAGATGATCGTGCCGAAAGCGTCGTCTAGCAGCACCATGTCGGCCGCCTCGCGCGCGACCTCCGTGCCGCGCTTACCCATGGCCACGCCGATGTCGGCGCGCCGCAGCGCCGGGGCGTCGTTAACGCCGTCGCCCGTCATGGCCACCACCTGACCGTCCTCCTGGTGCAAACGCACGAGCTCCAGTTTCTGCTCGGGAGCTACCCGCGCCAGCACGTTCGCTGCCAGCAGCGTGCCCGTTCCCTCGTCACCGGTGGCCAGCAGGCTCGTCACGGCCTTGCCATCGAGCACCTTATGGGCGTCGCGGATACCCACCTGCTCCGCGATGCTGCGCGCCGTTATGGCCTGGTCGCCGGTAGCCATGATCACGCGGATGCCGGCGTCGGCGCACTGCGCCAACACGTCCTCTATGCCCGCCCGCGGTGGGTCGGCGAAACCCACCAACCCGACCAGGGTGAGGTCCTCGTAAGGTCCCGCGTCCTGGCCGCTAGCGTCCACGCTGCCCGCGCCGGCCTGGCCCGCGTCCCCTGTACCCGCGTCGTTCACGCGCTTCTCGGCCAGCGCCAGCACCCGCAGACCCCGCGCGGCCAGCTCGCGGTTGCGCTGCAGCCAGGCCTCCTTCCCCTCCGCGGTGAGGGGCGTGGTGCCGACCCCGCCAGCGCTGTCAGCTGCGCCGTTGGCTACCCTCGTCACAGCGTCCATCACGGCGCCCGGGGCGCCCTTCACGGCCACCAGCTCCGAGCCGCCAACCCAGCTGTGCGCCGTGGCCATGAGCCGCGTGTCCGGGTCGAACGCCATCTGCCGCAGTTCGGCGTGCTCCTCCAGTAGCTCAGCGCGCTCGATGCCGTGCTCGCGTGCCGCCTGGAGGAGCGCCAGCTCCATGGGATCGCCGACCGCCGCCTCCTCCGCCTTCACTGAAGCGGCGGCGTCGCCCGCCCGGGGCAACTCCGCGGTTACGCACAGGGCGCCTATGGTCAGCGCTCGTCGCAGCTGTTCCTCAAGGTCCACGTGGCTGCGCTGGTCGCTGAGCTCCATCACCCCTCCGGGTAGCCAGAAGGTGGTGGCCCGCATGCGGTTCTCGGTAAGCGTGCCCGTTTTGTCCGTGAGGATGACGCTGGTGGCGCCCAGCGTCTCCACCGCCGAGAGGCGGTTGACCAGCGCGTTGCGTCCCGCCATGCGGGCCACCCCGCGCGCGAGCGTGAGAGTGGCGATGATCGGCAACCCCTCAGGCACGGTCGCTACGGCCAGGGCGATGGCTGTTTGCAACAGCACCAGCCAGCTCTTGCCGCTGCCGAGGCCCGTGAGGGTGATGAGCGCAGCCACTATGAGCGTGAGCCACACGAGACGGTGCGCCAACTCCGAGAGGCGCTTCTCGAGCGGGGTGGCGTCGTCGCCTCCGGCGCCGCTGACCAGCCGGCTGATCTTGCCCAGCTCGGTCTCCATGCCGGTGGCGACCACCACCGCCTCCGCCGCACCGCGCGAGACGGGCGTGCCCTTGAACACCATGGCGGCCCGGTCGGGCAGCAGGGTGTCGGCCGGCAGGGCCGCCACGTCCTTGCTGACCGGCACCGATTCACCCGTGAGGCTCGACTCGTCGACCTCCAGCTGGCTCTCCTTGAGGAGCCTTGCGTCGGCCGCCACCAGGTCGCCGCCCTCCAGGAGGAGCACGTCGCCGGGCACCAGGTCATCTGCCACCACGCGCTGCGCGCTGCCGGCACGCCTGACGGTGGCGTGCGCGGCCCCGAGACGCCTCAGCGCCTCCACGGACCGCACGGCCCGCAGCTCCGTCACGAAGCCGATAGCGGCGTTCAGGATGAGCACTATGCCTACAGCGATAGCCTCCGGCCACTGCCCGAACAGGGCAGAAAGTGCAGCGGCGGCGGCCAGCAGACCCACCAGTAGGCCCCTGAACTGCGCCACGAGGATCTCGAGCCAACCGCGGCTCTTAGAGACCTCGATGCTGTTGGGGCCGTACTGCTGCTGCCGGCGAGCGACTTCGGCGGGGGAGAGCCCCTCCGCGGGGTCCACCGCGAGCGATTCTAGTAGCTGGTCGGGTTCGGCGGTCCAGGGCGGTGGCTGCGTCATGTCACGTCAGCTTAGGGGCCCTGTAGGGGCGCGGCTAGAGACTACAGACCCGCCGCGGCCTCCGGGGTCCGTTTGAGGCGGTCGTAATACTGCTTGCGGAACTTGGCCACCTTGGGGGCTATCACGGCGGCGCAGTAACCCTGGTTAGGGTTCCGGGCGTAGTAATCGTCGTGGTAAGTCTCGGCGGGGTAAAGCTCGCCTAACGGTTCGAGCTCGGTCACGAGCGGGGCGGGGTAGAGCCCCTGCTGCCGGACCTCCTCCATGACCTCCTCGGCCACTGCGCGCTGTTCATCGCCAACGTAGTAGATGGCCGAGCGGTACTGCGTGCCGATGTCGTTGCCTTGCCGGTCCTTGGTGGTCGGGTCGTGGATGGTGAAGAACACACGCAGAAGATCGCGGTAGCTGACCTGGGCTGGGTCGTAGGTCAAGGTCACCACCTCGGCGTGGCCCGTGGTGCCGGTGCAGACTTCTTCGTACGTGGGGTTGGGTTTGTGACCGCCGGCGTAACCGGACTTGACGTTCGTGACGCCAGCGAGCTGGTCGTAAACGGCCTCGAGGCACCAGAAGCAGCCGCCCGCCAGCGTGGCGGTGGCCGTGCGCGGTTCTTGGTCTTGGTTCATAACCTGCTCCTAACTTGACCTGCTCAGCTGGACCGGCTCGCGGCTGACCCGGCGGGCCGCCCGGTGGCGCTCGCGTCCAACGTCTGATGTTATTGCCGGTACCGGCCTGACGGCGTAGTCCCGCTTGCGCTGGGCGCTGGTCCGCCACGAAGAGAGTGGCGGACCAGCGCCCTAAGGGGTCCCTCAGGCCCAGTCGCGCAGGAACTCAACGAATAGCCTCACACCGTAACCGGTGGCGCCGTGGGTGAGGTACTTGCGGTCTTTGCCGGACTCGACCATGGCCATGCCGGCCATGTCGATGTGCGCCCAGGGGTAGTTCGTGAACGCCTCGAGGAAGACGGCGGAGGTGCCCACACCACCCTGCGCGCCGCCGGTGTTCTTGAGGTCAGCGACCTTGGACTCGATGGTCTTGCGGTAGTCGTCGAAGAGGGGCATGTGCCACACGCTTTCGCCCGTGGCGTCGGCGGCGGTCTCCAGCCTGGCACGCAGTGTGGCGTCGTTAGCGAACAGCGAAGCCGCTACGCCGGCACCGATGGCGACCACGCTGGAGCCCGTTAGGGTGGCGATGTCGATGACCGCTGCCGGCTCGAAACGCTGCACGTACCAGAGAGCGTCGGCCAGGGCGAGGCGCCCCTCGGCGTCGGTACTGAGCACCTCGATCGAGTGGCCGCTGCCCGCCACGAGCACGTCCGAGGGCCGGTAGGCTGCGCCGTCGGGCATGTTCTCCACGCAGGCGCACACGGCCAGCACGCGCACGGGCAGGTCGAGTTCCGCTACCGCCTGCATGGCGCCTATGACGGCGGCCGCGCCGGCCATGTCGTTCTTCATGGTGATCATGCCGTCGCGGCTCTTGAGGCTCAGGCCGCCAGTGTCGAAGGTCACGCCCTTGCCGACCAGGGCTATGAGGGGCAGGTCGGTTCGGTCCGCGTTGTGCTCGAGTTGCACGAAAGCGGGCTCGTTGCGGGAGCCCTTGGCTACGGCCAGGAACGCTCCCAGGCCCTCCTGCTCGGCCCAGGCGCGGTCACCGATGAAGAGCTTCAGGTCGGTGCGGTCCGCGAGCTCGCGGGCGGTCTCCACCAGGTACTGGGGGTTGACCACGTTGGCGGGCAGGTTCACCAGGTCGCGAGCCAGCGCCACGCCGCGGGCCACGGCGTTGGCGGCTTCAGCACCCGCCTGCACGTCGGCCAGCTTGCCCTCCGATAGTTCGGCCAGCGTGATCCGCTCCAGGGCTTTGCCTTCGGCCGCCTTCTGGCGCCAGCCGCCGAAGCCGTAGCTCGCCAGGAGGGCGCCTTCCAGCGTGGCCTGCGCAGCCTCGGCTGCGGGGAAGCCGCCGATGCCCGCGCCGTGCACGATGGTGGCCATGTGCTTGACGCCAAGCTCGCGCGCCTTGATGGCGGCGCTGGCGGCGGCGCGGCGGGCAGCTTCCATGTCGAACTTGTCCTGATCGCCCAGCCCAGCCACCAGCACGCGCCTGGCAGGCAGCTTGCCGCCCGTGTAGAGCACGGCCACCTCGCCCAGCTTGCCGCTAAGGTCGCCGCCGGTTATCAGGTCGGTTATTGCGCCGTCGAGCAGCTCGTTAACGGCACCGGTGGCGCCTTCCGGCGTGGTGACGCCGCGGAAGAGGTTCACCACGATGGTGTCGGCCGCCACCGCGCTGATGTCGGCGTTGACCACTTCGGTGGCGACCAGGTTCGGCAGGCCCGTGATGGGCTCACGATCGTTGATCCGGTTGTCTGGCATGTACTTACTCCTATTCGGCGAGCGTCTCATCGGTTCGCCGGCACCCGGCCATGCTACCGCCGGGCGGCCGTTGTAACCGGCGGGCGTGCGTTCTCCCTAGCCGCGTAACGGACGCGTGGTCGCGCGTCTCTCAATCTGATATATTGCCATTTACCTATATTGGGTGCCGCGGGTGGGAGCGGCCCTCGCGAAACCGAGCGGCTGGCGGGTAGGGGCGCTAGCCAGCACTACCCCAGGAGGGCTAGATGTCCACCAACCAGTACGTCATCAAGTCGGCTCAGCGGACGTTAGAGGTGCTGCTGGAGTTCTCGAAGGCGCCGCACCGTTTCGGGCTGGCTGACCTGCAGGTGGCTACGGGCCTCGAGAAGAACCAGCTCTACCGCAGCCTCAAGACGCTGGAAGCCGCAGGCTACCTGCAGCCCGACGGCGCCGGCCGTTACAGCCTGACCGAACAGGTCGGCCGCCTGCTGGCGGGCCTGCCAACGGCCAGCAAGTCCGGCACCCTGCGCTCGAAGCGCGCCAGGCGCCCCCGCGATAGCGGCCAGAAGGCCCTCGCCACGGACTGAGAACGGCGCCCACGAAGAGCGGCGCCTGCCCGCCCGACGTCTGCCCGGTCGGCTTAGGCGTTCAGTTGCGCCGGTCCAGCACGTCGCGCAAGCCGTCCGACAGGAACTGGAAAGAGAGCGACGCCGCCGCCAGGAACAGCCCTGGCCCCACGGCGGCCCACGGCTGACGCGTGAGGTAGCTGCGCGCGTCCTGCAACACGTTGCCCCAACTCGGGGTGGGTAGGGGCACACCCAGCCCCAGGTACGAGAGCGACGCCTCCACTAACAGGAAGGTGGCGGCCGTGCTGGCCGCCTGCACGCTTAGGCTCCCCAGGAAGTTAGGTACCGCGTGCCGCCAGAGCTGCCGCGTTCGGGTGGCGCCCAAGGCGCGGGCCGCGGTCACGTACTCGGACTTCAGCTCCGCGCGCGTGAAGGCGCGAGTGAGCCTGAAGTAGATGGGCGAGCCCGCCACGCCCATGGCCAGCACCGTCTGGAGTGAACCGCCGCCAAGGATGGCGACCACCAGCAGGATGAGCAGGAAGCCGGGGAACGCTAGCAGCGCGTCGAAGAACCTCGACAGCGCCGTGTCGGTGAGCCCGCCTACGCCCGCCGCGAGGAGGCCCAGCACCCCGCCCAGGAGCGCGGTCAGGGCCGTTGCCGCCAGCGCTATCGTCAGCGACACACGCCCACCCGCCAGCGAGCGCGAGAGCACGTCGCGGCCGAGCCCGTCGGTGCCCAGCGGGTGCTCGCTGGTGGCCGCACCGTAGCGGTTACGGTAGTCGGGAGCGATGGGGTCGTAAGGCGAAAGCCAGGTGGCGAGAAGCGCCGAGCCTGCCACCAGTATGAAGAGGATGATGCCGATGGTGGCGCGGTTCATGTGGGCGCCCTAAGCCGCGGGTCGGCGACCAGCTGGGCCAGGTCCGCGAGCCAGTTCACCAGCACGTAGACGGTGACCGCCAGGATGGTCACGCCTTGCACCACGGGATAATCGCGCGCCGAGATGCCGCCCAGGATGGTGAGCCCCAGCCCGGGGAGGCCGAAGACCTGCTCCACCACGATCGTGCCGGTGAGGAGCCCACCCAGTTCCAGGGCCAGGAGCGGCAGAACGCCGGGCAGCGCGTTACTGGCTATGTGCCGGCCCACCGCGTTGGGGAGGAGCCCCTTGCTGCGCGCTGTGCGCACGTAGTCGGAGCTGCGCTCCTCCAACACCCTGGCCCGTGCCAGGCGCGCCAGTTGCGCAGCGCGCGGTATGGCGAGCGTGACGGCGGGCAGAATGAGGTTCCAGCTCGACCCGACCGTTAACCCCTCCGGTGGCAGACCCAGCACGGGGAACCAACCTAAGTTGACCGCGAACAGCAGGATGAGCAGGAAGCCGAACCAGAACTCGGGGATGGCGAGCGCCACCGTGGTGAACAGCAAAGTGGCGCGGTCCGCCGCCCCGCCGGGCCGCAGGCCCGCGAGCACGCCGAGCCCGAGCCCGATCAGCAGTGACAGAACGAACGCCATGCCCGCCAGGGTGAGGGTGACGGGCAGGCGTTCGAGGAGGACGGTAGTAACGGGCCGCCGCTCGCGCAGCGACTCGCCCAGATCCGCCTGCAACAGGCCGCCGAAGTAGGCGGCGTACTGCGCGGGTAACGAGCGCGCTAACCCTATGCGCTCGCGCATGGCCTCCACCTGCTGCTCCGTGGCGTCGAGGCCGCCCATGATGGTGGCGGCGTCGCCCGGGAGCGCGCGGACGGCGAAGAACACGAGCGTCAGCACCGCCCACAGCGTTACGACGAACGAGGCGCTCTGCGTGAGAAGGTAGCGCGGCAAGCGGCTGGTTACCCGTCGGCGCCTATGTGCTTACTCGAGCGCGGCGTCGCGGAAGTCGAAGCTGTCGAGTAGCGGCGTCATCCAGAAGCCCTCGACGTTAGCCTGGCGGGCGTAAACCCGGTCGGGCGTGCCGAAGAAGATGAACGGCGCCTGCTCGTGGATACGCTCGAGTGCTTCGGTGTACAGCGCCTGGCGCGCAGCGTGATCGGGGGTGATGTTGGCGGTGGCGATGATGCCGGCCAGCTTGGGGTCGTCGAGACCCGTGTAGTTAGTGCGCGGATCGCCGAGGCCCGTGAGGCGGCCAGACGGGTCGAGCTTGCCCGTGTGACCCACCACGGTGATGTCGAAGTTGCGGGGACCGCCGTACGTGTCGGAGAGCCACACGCCCCACTCCACTATGCGGATCTGCGCGTTGATGCCTAGGTCACGCAGGAAGTCCTGCACGATCTGACCGGCCAGGATGTGCTCCTCGTACGGCTGCGGCAGGACCATGTCAAGCGTCCAGCCTTGCGGTACGCCCGCCTCGGCCAGTAGGGCGCGGGCGGCTTCCGGATCGTACGGGAACGGCTCGACGCTGTCCGGGTACCAGGGGCTGCCGGCCTCCATGAAGGTGCCGACCTGCGAGCCGCTGCTGTAAGCCACTTCCATGACGATGGCGGTGTCTACACCTAGGTTCAGCGCCTGACGCACCCGCACGTCCGAGAGGTAGTCGCGGCGCGTGTTGAGGCCGGCCACCAGGACCAGCCCGGACGGTTCCCGGACGAGCGTGAGGGCCGGGTTCGTTTCCACGGCCGGGCGGTCGGCGGCGGCCACGGTATCGATGATGTCGAACTCGCCCGTCAGCAGGCCCTGCAGCTGAACGGCGCTGTCGGTAACGAAGCGGATGACCACCTGGTCCACGCTGGGGGCGCCGCCGTAATAGTCGGGGTTGGCGTCCAGCGTGATGGCGTTGTCGCGCGTCCAGCTGGCGAAGCTGAAGGGGCCGGTGCCTACCGGTTGGTTACCGAAGTCGTGACCTTCAGCGAGCTTCTCGCTCGGCAGGATAGCGCCCCAGCCGGACGCAAGGCTGGCGAGGAGCGCGGGCTGCGGTTCGGACAGCGTGACCACCACAGTGCGCGGGCCCTGCGCCGCCACGCTGACGATGGCGCGGAACTCGTTGACCTTCGGGGAGGCGGTCTCGGCGGACCGGATGCGGTCGAGCGTGGCCACCACGTCCTCGGCGCTGAAGGCGGTGCCGTCGTGGAACGTTGCTTCGACCAGTTCGAAGGTGTAAGTGAGGCCGTCGGGGCTCACTGCCCAGGAGGACGCCAGCGCCGGCACCAGCACCCCGCTCTGGTCGACCTCGATGAGCGTGTCGTAGATGGACTTGCTGACCTGGAACGCCGCCGTGGCGGCCGTGACTTGCGGATCGAGCGTGTCGGGCTGGGCGCTCATGGCCATGGTGAGCGTTTGCGCCAGGCCAGCGCCGCCCAAGAGGGGTAGCAGGGCTACTAGTGCAAGAAGAGAGAGGTTGCGGATGCTGCGCCTGCGTTTCATGGTGCCTCCTCTGGTGACCCGGACCGGGGCCATGATCCGACGCGGTACCTGCCGGGCACGCACCCGGCTTGAGGTGGCCGATTCGGGTCTTGCCCCAATGCTAACTGCAGGGGCCACTCACCGTCGTCACCGGCAGGTCAGCCCGGTTAACAACCCGTTCATCAGGCGCGCTCCTCGCCCCACTACTGCGACTGTGGCGCGCCGGGCCGCGGCTCTCCGCTGCAGTACTGGCATAGTTGGTTGAGACATTCCCATAACGCACGGTAAGTAGCTAGGCATCGTGCCTGTAAGTAATGTCACAGGCCCACGTAAGAGTCCCGTCACGAACAACG
>Ga0265293_10013701_pt1 | contig 10460 bp, 8 predicted proteins | sample Munlanlewell138R_FD_192505 | JGI IMG/M metagenome (GOLD analysis project Ga0265293, IMG submission 192505) | Leachate microbial communities from a municipal landfill in Southern Ontario, Canada - Leachate well 138R | ecosystem: Engineered > Solid waste > Landfill > Unclassified | place: Canada... | reverse complement strand
CCCACCAGCCTTGACGCTATCCGCAGCTACGAACTGAAAACACTGCGGTTGCTCGGCAAACCCGCTGATCTGGCCCATCCGGGGCGCCCCGACCTGCAACCATCCGATAACACAACGGGCTTGACCGCCGATACACCCCCGCCCGACCGGAACAAGGCACTGCCCAAAAGTCAAGGCAACGCATGGGCAATACAGGAAAAGCCACCCGGGCCGCGCTTGCTTTTGCTGGGCGCCAACGGCATCGGTACGGGCACAGAGACGTTTGAACACGATGTTTTGACGCGTGCGGGCTGGCACAATTACCTGCACGTACCCGGCTACCAACAACTGGATCTGGAACACATAGTGACCGATCCACCCGATGCGGTGCTGTGGGCTTCAACGTCGGGAAATGCCCTGGCCAACCATTTTTCGGAACATCCGGCCCTGCGCCACAGTCTGCCCCAAGAACGTTGGCTGACAACGGACTACTGGCGCTGGCAATGCCCGGGCCCCTGGACCTGGGGCCTGGTTAATGAACTGCACGGGTGGTTGCCTTGAACCCGCAAGACAATCGTAAACACGGTGCCATTAATCCAGACACGCTCGCCAAGGAACGTATGACCACATGGGCGATACCGGCAAGCGTTTTGATCATGCTGGCCACTGCCGCACTGTCCCTGGGCATCGGCTCGACACCGGTCGATGTACTCGCCGGCCTGGGTGACTGGCTGACGGGTGCAGCGACACCGGCAGCCCTGATCATCGGTGACATCCGCCTGCCCCGTACGGCGCTGGCACTTGCTGTTGGCGCGGCCCTGGGCTTAAGCGGGGCAGCCCTTCAGGGCTTGTTACGCAACCCGCTGGCCGACCCCGGCATTACCGGGGCCAGCCAAGGGGCGGCGCTGGGCGCGGCGACCGTATTCTATTTCGGCCTGTTTCCCCAATTGGGCGAAATGGCACCCGCTGCCGCAGGCCTGACGGGTGCAGGCGTCGCGCTGATCCTGATGCTGTGGCTGGCCGGCTCGGCGCAGGCCTCTACCGTGATTCTGGCCGGCCTGGCTATTTCAACCGTTACCGGTGCAGCCTTGGCGGCTGTCCTGAATTTTGCGCCAAACCCCTATGCCATGCAGGAACTGGTGTTCTGGCTGTTGGGCTCCGTCTCTGAACGTGGCCTGGATCATCTGGTCGTTTTACTGCCCGCCCTGTTGCTGGGTGGCCTGATAATCTGGCGCCAGCGTCGGCTGCTGGTTGCCCTTACCCTTGGCGAACAGGTCGCGCAAAGCCTGGGGCTGAACTTCGCCCGCGGCAGCCGGCAGGTCGTACTGGGCGCCGCGCTGCTGGTGGGTGCCTCGGTCGCGGTTGCCGGCAACATCGGCTTTGTCGGCCTGATCGTCCCCCATCTGGTGCGCCCCTTTGTAGGCTATCGGCCCGACCGTCTGCTGGTGCCGTCGGCCCTGATGGGGGCAACCCTGGTCTGCGCCGCCGACATCTGCGTGCGCCTGCTGCCGCCGGGCCGGGAACTGAAACTGGGTGTGCTGACCGCCCTTATTGGCGCCCCGCTGCTGTTCTGGCTGATCTGGAAGGAGCGCAAACAATGGCTGTAATCGACGCACGTCAGTTAAAGACGCGGGGTCTGGACACGCAGACGCTTACCCCGCCACCCAGCCTGAGCGCACAGAATCTGTCCCTGGATCCGCGTCTGCATGACATCAATTTTTCGGTTAATGCGGGACAGATTCTGGGTATCATCGGGCCGAACGGTGCCGGCAAATCGACCTTGCTGCATTGCCTGACAGGTCTGTTGCCACACACTGGCCGGAGCCATCTTGACGACACTGATCTGACCGCCCTGTCGCCACGCGAACGCGCGCGCTGCATGGGCCTGCTCCCCCAGCAAACCAACAGTGTCTGGCCGCTGTCTGTTCACGATGTGGTCAGCCTGGGGCGGCTGCCCTGGGGCGACAACGATACCACCGCCATCGCCAACGCCATGCGCGCAACCGGCATCGAGACTTTGGCTACCGCCCGTATCGACCGGCTGTCGGGCGGTGAGCGCGCCCGGGTATGGCTGGCGCGAGTGCTGGCCGGACAGCCCCGCATTTTGATTGCCGATGAGCCCACTGCCAGCCTGGACCTGTACTACCAGCAGGTCGTCATGGATTGCCTGCGCACCTACGCCAATGCAGGCCACATCGTGATCATTGCCATCCATGACCTGGCCCTGGCCGCCCACTACTGCGACCAGTTGCTGTTGTTGCAAAATGGTGTCAGCCAGGCCAGCGGCACACCGGCCGACGTATTGACCGAATCTCTGTTAAGCCAGGTCTTCGGGGTTCCGGTTCATGTCGACCTGACCGCACAACCCCCGGTCGTATCCGCCCGCTTCCACAGGCCTGTTGCATAAGATACAGGCTATTGTCGGACTGCGGTCCGCACCCTGCTGCCCGGATCACCTTTTCCATGACGGATGGAACTCTTTTGACCGGATTACCTTTTCCATGAACCCTGGACTATTCCTGCCATGAAACCCAGCCGTAATTTCGATGAAGTGTGCTATCCCTTTATCCATGAAACCTCGGTGCTGTGTGACTTCGAAGTCATCACCGATGAGCTGTGCGGCCACATTGGTGCCGCGTGGTCGCATACCCCGACCGACATGCCCGATATTGCAGCCGATCTTGACCAGCTGCAACCCCTGGCCTTTCATGTGAATGGATCAATAAGGGGGCGCCTGGCTGTGGATGAACAGGACATCGCCTGGCTGCAATCACGCCTGAATCATTACCGCCTGGAAGTGGCCGACCGCCTTAAAGGCTTTGTGCTGCCACGCGGCACACTACCTGTTCCACATTTGCATCTGGCCCGGTCAGCCGCTAAAAAAGCGATACGCGCGATGGTCAGGGTTGAACAAGAAGGCAAGACTGTACCCGATGTTTTGCCCCGTCTGTGCAACCTGATGTGCAACTTTTTATTTACGCTGACCCTGGTGATCAACCAGCGCCGGGGGATTGATGAAGTGGCCTTTATCAGCAAAAGTTATGGGTCGTTACCCAAAGACGGAATATAAGCTGCAGCAGGTGCCCGGATCACTTGAACGCACCGGCAGAACACGCAATACACCCGCCACCCCGGACGGGGCAAACGATACGCGCCCGCAGAATCTGTCCCGCTATCGGCCTTGATCTTGCCCACGCAGAGCCTGGTCGGCCTGAGCCACCGCTGCAATAAAGCCCGTCACTTTGTCGGCTACCTTGATACCCGGCGAGGCCTCAACGCCACTGCTGACATCAACGGCGTAAGGCCGCACATGCGTCATGGCATGAGCCACCGTCAGGCTGTTCAGGCCTCCGGCCAGTACGACCGGGCGCGAACGGCCATCAGCACGCACCGCGTCAAGCAAAGAAAAATCAAAGCTGCGGCCGCTACCCCCATAACCGGCGCTGTAGCTGTCAAACAGCCAGGCGGCAGCCTGATCAAATTCCAGACAGGCCGCCAGAACCTGATCAGAAGACTCAAGGCCGGGGGCACCCGCGCGAAAGGCCCGCATGAAGCGACGGCCAAACTGCCTGCAATAGTCGGGTGTTTCATCACCATGAAACTGCAATACATCGGGTTGGACGACGTCAATAACCTGCCTGACCTCGTCGGGTGAGGCATTAACGAACAACGCGACGACATCCACCATGGCTGGCACCGCATCGCGTAAGCGGCGCGCCTGCTCAAGCCCGACACAACGGGCGCTTTTCGGATAAAAAACCAACCCGATGGCATCGGCACCTGCAGCCACCACCTGATTGACATCCTCAACACGGGTCAGGCCACAGACCTTCACCCGGGTTCTGTATTGCGACATAACTACGACACCCTTATACGATACGATAGACCAGGCACGCGCCGGTACAAGGCGACGATGGCCCGATTAAAGCCAGACATTAAATAAAACAAGCCCCATAGGGTCCGCAACAAAACTGGCTGCTATTGAAATGCCGAAGCGGCATCATCGGTGCCCTGGGCACCATCGCCACCGTAATCAGCGCCGTAGCTGGCCCCTTGCAGGTCAATGCTGGAGGTATCCTGCACGGGCGCATCCGACTTGTAATGGGTAACCATACCCGGAAAGGTCAGCACGGCCGCCACCATCAGCAACTGAATGACAATGAACGGAATGGAACCCCAGTAAATCTGCCCGGTGGTTACCTTGGCGACTTTCTTGTTGGTGACCCGATCGATGTAATCGGCCTTGGGTGCCACCGAACGCAGGTAGAACAAGGCAAAACCGAACGGTGGATGGACAAACGACGTTTGCATGTTGACCGCAAGAAGGACACCGAACCAGATCAGATCGATACCCATTTTGTCGGCCACCGGGGCCAGCAACGGCACCACAATAAAGGCCAGCTCGAAAAAGTCCAGGAAGAACGCCAGGACAAAAGTCAGGATGCTAACGACAATCAGGAAGCCCCACTGCCCACCCGGCAACGAAGCCAGTAAATGTTCTACCCACAGGTCGCCGTCAATGCCACGGAAGCTCAGGCTGAAGACCGTGGAGCCCACCAGAATGAACACCACAAAGCACGACAGCCGGGTGGTCGTACCCATGGCCTGCTTGAGCAGGGGCAATGTCAGACGCCGGCGCGCAACGGCCATGACCAGCGCCCCGACCGCACCCATGGCGCCGCCTTCAGTGGGTGTGGCCAGGCCAATGAAAATTGTACCCAGCACCAGAAAAATCAGAAACAACGGCGGAATCATGACAAAGGTGACGCGCTCGGCCAGCTGCGACAGCCAACCCAGCCCTGAGACCTTGTTCAGCAAGGCCACCAGCCAGGCCGCCAAACCACCCATCAACAGCACCACGACCACGTACTCGTCCAGCGGCACGTCATCGCGCCCCGCGAACCAGAATCGGGAAGCCAGCCACGCCACAACAGCAGCAAATACTGTCAGTACTGCCAGCGATCGCAAGCCGCGTTGGCCGTTGGGCTCGACGTAAATGCGAGCTTCGGCCGGCAGAGCCGGCGCTGCCGACGGCCTGAATAACGACACAACGACCACGTACAGGATATAGCTGCCGGCCAACAACAAACCGGGCACCATCGCCCCGCGGTACATGTCGCCAATCGAACGGCCCAGCTGGTCGGCCAGAATAATCAGCACCAGCGACGGCGGAATGATTTGCGACAAGGTGCCCGCCGCTGCAATCACGCCCGTAGCCAGACGACGATCGTAGCCATAGCGCAGCATGATCGGCAAGGAAATCAGCCCCATCGAAATCACCGATGCCGACACCACGCCGGTCGTGGCGGCCAGCATGGCACCCACCAGAACAACAGCGATGGCCAGGCCGCCACGAATTTCACCAAAAAGCTGCCCGATGGTTTCCAGCAGGTCTTCGGCCATGCCCGAACGCTCAAGAATAAGCCCCATGAGCGTGAAGAACGGCACCGCCAGCAACGTATCGTTGGCGACAATGCCAAATACGCGTTGCGGCAACGCCTGAAACAGCGCCGGCTGGATCATGCCCAGCTCAACCGCCACCAACCCGTACAAGACCCCGACAGCCGCCAGCGTGAATGCCACCGGAAAACCCAGCAACAAGAACACCACCAGATTGAAAAACATGATGGGTGCGAGGTTTTCAATAATGAATGACAACATCATGCCCCCCGGCCGGCTGAAGCGGCATCGGCAGACATATCGGCAGCGCCGGCAGCCACCGGCAGCATCGGGTCGCTACACCGACCCCACAAATAACCAGCACATTTGATCAGGTGGGACACCCCGGCCAGCACCAGCAAACCAAACCCGGCCGGAATGAGCAGTTTGGCAGGCCAGCGAACCAGCCCGCCGGTGTTCGACGACTGCTCGTTAAGCACAAACGAGTCGACAAACATAGGAATGGACAGCCAGAATACCAGCACGCACACAGGCAGCATGAACACCAGGACGCCAAAAATCTCGATCTTGACCTGCGTACGCCGCGACAAGCGCTGCGACAGGATATCGACACGCACATGCTCGTTGCACAAGAACGTGTAGCCCGCCGCCAACAGGAAAATGGCCCCAAACAAATACCACTGGAGCTCGAGCCAGGCGTTGGAACTGATGTGAAACGTCTTTCGCACCACTGCATTACCTGCGCTGATCAGCACCACAACCAGCGTCAGCCAGATGACAACACGCCCGACCAGACGATTCAGGGCATCAATCGCCCCGGCCAAAGATAAGAGAAGGTTCATGAGGGTCTCGCTGATACAGGCGGACGATGGGGAATGTTCGGCAAAAGCACGATTCTAACGCCATTCATCATCAGGGTATTCACGGGTACCAAGCCTCGGCCAGCAGGCCACTTTCCCGGGCAACTCAGGCGTAGAATCTGGCAAAGGATCATTTCAATATGCAAGGTAGTCTATGAACCTGTATCAAGCGGCGTTTGAACACTCGCCCGACGCCCAGGCCATCATGACCTACGACCCCGACCGAAACAGCTTTCGCTACGTTGCGGCAAACCACTGTTTTTTCCGTAATACCGGGCTTGCGCCCGAACTTATTATCGGCAAGGCCCTGCACGACCACCTTACCCCCGCGCATGCCAACGCCCTGGTCAACAACTTTCTGCGTTGCCTGAAAAACGACACCGTGCGTTCATTTGAAACCGTTGTCAGCGTACCCAGCGGTATACGCAACTGGCATATAACGGCGGCACCGTTACGTACGCCGAACGGCGCACCACCCGATACCGTCGTTGCCACCGCACGCGATATCACCTGGTCTGGCGACCTGGCACAACAGTTGAACCTTATCGGTGACGAACTGCCCGGCTTCGTCTACCAGTTATGCCATCACCCCGACCGCCAATGGTATTTTACCTATGTGGGCAACCGGGTCGCCAGCATGTTCGGTGTCAAGGCCCGTGATGTACTGCAAGACGCCAATGCGCTGCTGGGGCTCATCCACCCCGACGACTACGGCCGCATCGTCATCAAAAGCAACCGCGATGTGCAAACCCATGCGCATTGGCACGCCGAATTTCGCATGCAGCACCCTGCCGGCCAAACCGTCTGGGTTGAAGCCTACGATATGCTGCAGCAGGTGGCCGACGGCACCATGATCTGGACCGGCTATCTCAACGACATAACCAGCAAGAAAACGCTCGAGGCCTCTTTGCAACACAGTGAAGCCCGTTTCAGGACACTGGTCGAAAATGCCTACGACATCATCCTGAACCTTGACCAGGACGGCACACTTGATTACGTCTCACCCAGCTGGCGCGGGTTGCTGGGTGGAACGCCCGGTCAAATTGTTGGCCGCAACCTGTCAGCGCTTTTACACCCGCAAGACACCCCGGCATGCAAGGCCTACCTGGGCACACTGCTGTCGGGTGAAGCCAACCACGACGGGCTCGAGTTCCGTATCCGTCACGTCAATGGCCAGTGGCGATGGTTCGTTGCGCACGGCACCACCGTCAGCCAAAGTGCACCCGATAAAAACCACATCATGCTCATCGCCCGCGACGTCACCGAGCGGCGAAACATGGAACAGGAAATCCAGTATCTGGCCCACCATGACACGTTAACGGGGTTGAACAATCGCGTGTCGTTCATGGCGCGCGTCGAACAAGCAATTCAGAACTCGCGGCGTACCGACAAGCACTTCGCCATTTTGTACATTGATCTTGACCGTTTCAAACCTGTCAACGATACCCTGGGTCACGCCGCGGGCGACCTGCTGCTGCAACAGGTCGCCCGACGCCTCAAAGAAAACCTTCGGGCTCTCGATACCCTGGGTCGTATCGGCGGCGACGAATTCATGGTTTTGCTGGGCGAAATCGCCAACGAAAATGCAGCCCTGGGGGTCGCCAAAAAATTGTGCCAGGCGCTTGAAGTGCCGTTTTATCTTGGCCATACGCCGGTCAGCATTTCGGCTAGCATCGGGGTCGCACTCTACCCGCTGCATGGGCGCGACTTTGACAGCCTTTCAAATGCCGCAGACCAGGCCATGTACATCGCAAAAACCCAAACCAACGGTATGCAAGGCAAAACGCAGGCGTTCCGACCCGACATGGCCAGCCCTGGTGCAGCAGGTACGGGCAATGGCCTGCCTGCCTAAAACGGCATCAACCCCGAACCTGCCAACCCCAGGTGGTCAACAAAGGCCGTGTGTGCATCGGCTGCGGGCAGCCCATAGACATCCGGGTAATCAACCCGGGCAAAATACAGCCCGTTCGCGGCAAATGTAGGTGCTGCCAGACGGCGGTCACGTTCAGCCAGCAGCACGTCCACCCAGTCGGGTTGCTGTCGCCCCAGGCCCACATACAGCAAGGTGCCCATCAGGTTGCGCACCATATGATGCAAGAATGCATTGGCCTTGAAGGTAAAAACAAAAAACTCGCCATGCTGCTGGATATTGGCCACTTGCAAGTGCCTTACCGGGCTGGCCGCCTGGCACTGTGACGAACGGAAACTGCTGAAATCGTGTTCACCAAGCAAACGGCTGGCCGCCAGCTGCATGGCGTCAAGATCAAGGGGTTGATAAACCCACCCGGCACGGGTGCGCGTCAGGGGCGAGCGCACCCGGCTATTGCGCAGCACATAGACGTAGGTGCGGGCGGTTGCAGAAAACCGTGCATGAAAATCATCGGGAACGGGGTGCGCCCATTGCACCGCAATGGTATCGGGCAGCAAGGTATTAAGCCCGCGTACCCAGGACTCAAGGGTTCGCCTGGCCTGCGTATCCAGATGCACGACCTGCCCTACCGCATGTACACCCGCATCGGTTCGGCCTGCACACACGGTTTCTATGGGCTCAGTGGTGAAACCGAGCAGGGCTTTTTGCAGTTCGTCCTGAACGGTCTGACCACCTGGCTGGGTTTGCCACCCACGCCAGGGTGACCCGTCGTAGGCAAGGCCCAGAGCTATACGTGGCATAACAACTTAACGCGGGGTGTTTGTGTTTGAACCACCCTGCGCAGGCTCGTCAAGGTCAAGATTGATGCCCTGCAAGCGCTCACGCACCATGTCTTCGGTAATACCGCTACCTGCCTCAGGCTGCCCCCCGGCCCGGCGCAGCAGCCAGACAACAATGACGACAACCAGCGCGAAAATACCGGCGAGAACCGCCCACAAATTATCTTGAAACCAGGACACGAAAGAAAAACTCTTGGAAGATTGACCCGGGACGGCAGACGCCGGCCCCGGTAATGACGACGACGAAACGCCGGTGGATGTGCCGGGGGAAACCAACCCCGAAGAAGGCAACGAAAGAGCGGGCAGAGCGGCGTCTGTTCCCGCCGCTGACGTTGCGGAATTTTCTGAACCAGAAGCCGTAGCGGATGACGAGGCAGGTGCTGTCCCCGTTGACGTACTGCTGCCGGAAGACGCTGCTGCTGTTGATGACGCTGAAGTCTCACCCGACAGTGCCCCTGAAGCCCCTGAGCCAGCCGCGCTTTGCGGGCCTGAAACTGGCATACCGGTGGCACCACCGGTATGCGTGGCAGCGGTACCCGAACCTGAGGCGCCTTCGGCACTATTTGATGCAGTATCAATAGCCTGGTCGACAACATCGGCTAGTGCCTGCATGCCTTCTGCGGCAACTTCAGAGGCAGCAATGCCCTGCTGCTGCAAGGCATTACTGAGATTCTTTACATTATTTTCAAGGGCGACAACCCGGCTTTCGGCATCTTGAGTGTTTTTCTGCAACGCCAATGCATCGTCTGCCGTACCATTCAGGGAGCTTGCTGTCGAAAGCACCACCTTGTCGGTACCACTGGTTTGGGGTTGCCCGACCGATGCATCAACAGGCGCTGACACCGTTCCGCGACCGGTGTCACCCGATTCAAGCGGCACCGTGGTGCGTGCCGCCATACGTTGGCGATAACCGGCAAAGGCCTGGCCATGCTGCTGGTAAACACGTCGTGCCTGGGCATCGGACAAGGCAACAAGTGCCGCCTGGTCGGGTACGACCAGCGTTGCGCCTGCCTTGAGCAAATTAACGTTATCTTGGATGAACGCTGAAGGATTGGCCGCCTGAACGGCGACCATCCATTGATGCAATGAGACACCCGGTACAGCATGACGACGCGCCAGAGAAAACAGCGTATCGCCGCGCTTTACCTGAATAGATTGCCCGGTACGGCCCGGGGCCGACGCAGACCCCGACACCGTCTGACCCAGTACCCGGTCGGCCTGGGCCGTAGCCGCCGCAGCAACCTGGATATCGGCCGGGGCCAGCACGCTGACCTGATGCTGTACCTGCCCTGAGGATGAACGCACCACCAGCAACAAGTCTGCCACAGCTGACAACAAGGGCTGGCCGGAACTGACCGTTACCAGTCTGGAACCCGGCCTGACACCATCAAAAACAGCGACTTGCAACGAAGACAGGTCTACGGGAGGAACCAGACCTGCTTGTTGCCAGGCTGAAGCCGGCGCAACGCTGACGGACAGTGATTGACTGTCTTGGGGCGAGACCCCCAGCAG
>Ga0265293_10013698_pt1 | contig 10462 bp, 8 predicted proteins | sample Munlanlewell138R_FD_192505 | JGI IMG/M metagenome (GOLD analysis project Ga0265293, IMG submission 192505) | Leachate microbial communities from a municipal landfill in Southern Ontario, Canada - Leachate well 138R | ecosystem: Engineered > Solid waste > Landfill > Unclassified | place: Canada... | reverse complement strand
ATATCAACATCATCTTTAGGATATCCTCATAAAAGAAGTTTTGGAAGTCCGGAAGTAATGATTAAATATTGTTTTAATATTATTCCACCAACTTCATCTTACGGATATAAAGGGACACGATTATTAGGAAATAAACCAATAGAATATTAAGAAATGTTAATTACACATATAATAAATAAGAAAAATAATAGTTATTCATATATAAATTTTTAGAGTATGAAGAATTTGATCTTAACATCAGCGGTTTTTGTTGCAGTAGTATTACTAACAGGGTGCAACAATTCGGGTAACGGTCAATTGATTGGAGCTCAAGACAGACCAAAATATATGGAAGACATCCCATTTGGAATGAAATTCATCCCTCAAGGCCATTTCTTGATGGGAGTTGGAGATCAAGATCCAACTTATTCGATGACTTTTAGTGCAAAAAATGTTACCGTTCAATCTTTTTGGATGGATGAAACAGAAATCACCAACAATGAATATCGTCAATTTGTAGAATGGGTGGTAGACTCTATCATTCATGTGCAATTGGGCGAAACACTAGACGAAGAAGAAAATGAACATTATGTGAAATACGGCAGAAATGAAGGTGGTGAAGAACATGAAGAAGGCGAAGTTAAAGAGCCTAAACTCATTAACTGGGATACCGAAATCGAATGGGATTCACAAAATGAAGAATATCGTGCCGCATTAGCCTATCTTATATTAGAACCCGGCGGTGGTAACGAAAGATATTATCACTACAAAATGAAAGATATGGATATTAAGAAATTAGTATTCGAATATTGGTGGTATGATAAAAGAGCATATAAAGACGATGAAATACAAGGCGCTGCATTCAAAGAGTTTGATAATGTGGATCCTCAAACAAAAGACATGGGAATGTTTTCGAATAGACCTACGGCATATAATCAAGGAGCAAAACCATTTTTGCGACACGAAAGAATCAATATATATCCCGACACACTTTGTTGGATACATGATTTTGTTTATTCTTATAACGAACCACAAACAAACAGTTATTTTTGGCATCCTGTTTATGACGATTATCCTGTTGTAGGTGTTAGTTGGAAACAAGCCAAAGCTTTTTGCGCTTGGAGGACACATATAAGAAATGCTTATTTGATGGAACAAGATTGGGCATATGAAAATGAGTTCAGACTACCCAATGAAGCCGAATGGGAATGGGCAGCAAGAGGTTATTTAGCAGAAAGTCCCTATTCTTGGGGAGGTCCTTATACACAAAATGTCAATGGATGTTTCTTAGGAAACTTCAAACCAAACAGAGGTAATTACAGTGCCGATGGAGGTGTACTAACGATTGTTGTAGCACATTATCATCCAAATGATTGGGGCTTATATGACATGCCCGGCAATGTATCGGAATGGTGTGAAGATGCCTATAATGAATCGGCTCATAATTTTGCACACGATTTAAACATGCAGTATACATATTTTGCAAAAGACTCCGATGTTCCGGCATTGAAAAGAAAAGTTATTAGAGGCGGGTCATGGAAAGACATAAGCTTTTATTTAAATACATTCACAAGAACATATGCTTATCAAGATACAGGAAAATCATATATAGGATTCCGTTGTGTTCAATCGTATTTAGGTCGCGTGTATGGTGATAATTTGGCAACCGCTTCCAATGTATATTAATAATAATGTAAAAGTATTTCAATAAATATATAATAACATAAAAATAACAATTAAAAATTAAATCTATGGGTTTTAATGAATTAGTAAGAAGTAAACCGTATAAAAACTTTATGGCAAAGTTATACGGAATTGGAGCAGCAGTCGTAATTTCTGGTGCATTGTTTAAAATTCTTCACCTACCTGGGGCTAATGTGATGTTACTATTAGGTATGGGGACAGAATCAATTATATTTTTCTTTTCAGCCTTTGAACCGCTTCACGTAGAATATAATTGGGCTTTAGTATATCCCGAATTAGCAATGGGCAGCGATGATGAAGGTAAATCAAAAGAAAAGAAAAAACAAGGAACGCTTTCTCAACAGCTTGATAATGCTCTTTTAGAAGCGAAAATCGGACCTGAACTTTTAGACAGTTTAGCTATAGGAATGAAAAACCTAAGTGAAAATGCAAAACAATTATCAGGAATGTCTGATGCTGTAAACGCAACTGATGGTTTTATCACTAACGTATCCAAAGCGTCCGAATCAGTTAGAAACCTAACTGTTGCTTATGATAAAACTACCGATAGTTTAGAATCATCCGTAAATAAATCACAAAATTATTTTACCAATGTTGAAAAAGCATCTTCTGCCGTAGGTGAATTGGCTAACGTGTATGAATCGACTATCAAAAGCATGTCTTCGGGAGCTAATTACAACGAAGAAGTAAACAGATTATCAAAAAATCTTTGCGCAATTAATGCTGCATATGAACTTCAATTACAAAGTACGAATGAAACTTTAAATGTATCGAAAGCTTTAGATGAACACCTTAAAACTTTAACCGGTAATCTCGAAGAATCATCTAAAAACATTCTTAATTACAAAGAACAAGTTGATATGCTATCTAAAAACGTAAGTAAATTAAATGATATTTACGGCAATATGTTAGCTGCAATGAGTAACAGAATGTAATGTAATAATTAATTTAGGTTATAAATAAAAAATACATATAATATATGGGAGCAACAAATTGTCCGGAAACTCCCCGGCAAAGAATGATTTCGATGATGTATTTGGTGCTAACAGCTATGCTTGCATTAAATGTATCAAAAGATATATTGGATGCTTTTATTGTTGTAAATGAAACAATGGAAATTACCAATGTAAATTTTGCAACCAAAGTAGACCAAAGCTATGCCATGTTTGAACTTCAATTACAAAATGAACAAACAAAAGTTAAACCATACTACGACAAAGCAATGCAAGTAAAAAAAGCATCCGATGAAATGGTTAAATACCTTGAAACAACGAAAAAAGAATTGTTTATGAAGGTTGATGGTTTAACTGAAGCAGAAATGAAAGGGAAAACATTGAAAGATATGGATGCTAAAGATAACTACGATGTCCCTACCGAATATTTCATTGGTCAAACCGGATCGGGTAAGGCTAAAGAAATGAAAAACAAAATTGAAGGTTATAAGAAAAATTTAATTGGTATAGTTAATGATAAAGCATTTCCGAAAATTTTAGAAAAAGCTTTAGTTACGGAAGGTGATTACAAAAACGCATCAGGAGAAAAAGAAACATGGGAACAACACAATTTTGAACGTTTGGTTGCAGCGGCATGCTATACTATTTTAAATAAATTAATCGGTGAAGTTAAGAATACCGAATATGCTACGGTAAGCTACCTATATTCTGCGATAGATGCTGGTAGTTTTAAATTCGATAATGTAGGTGCAAGAGTTATTCCTAACAGCCGTGTGGTTTTCTCCGGTGATAGCTATGAAGCCGATATTATTGTTGCAGCCATTGATTCACGACAAAATCCTTCCATTTATTGGGGACCTGGTCGAGACACGGCAACAGAAGCAGATATCGATAACCTAACATTAGTAGAAGGCGAAGCCGGTATTGTTCACCTTAAAATTCCAACCGGCGGTATTGGAGACCAGAGATATGCCGGTGTTATTAAGTTAAAAACCGCTGAAGGGGATAAATTCTATTCTTTCAAAGATGCTTATACCGTAACAAAACCTTCTGCTGCCATTGCTGCTGAAAAAATGAATGTTTTCTATGCAGGGATTCCGAATCCTGTTGGCATTGCAGCACCGGTCGCTCCCGAAAAATTGCGTATTTCTTGGGGTGGACTTTCTCCTAAACAATTGGGTGGTGGAAAATATGAAGTTACTCCCGATAAATCTTTAATTGGAAAAAGAGTAACTATTTCCGTTTCCGCAGATTTAGGCACAGGGAAAACACAAAATATGGGCAGTCAAGAATTTAGGGTTAAAGGGGTTCCCAATCCTATTGCTTATATCGGTTCTAATATCGGTTCAGGCAAAGTGTCCAAAGGACAGTTAATGAGCAATCCATTCCTTACAGCTAAAATGGAAAACTTCGACTTTTCATTAGCATGGAGAATTACTAAATATAAACTTGCCGTTGTTAAAAACGGACGTGAAGTATCAAGCAGAACCTATACAGGTGCACAATTTCCTTCCGAATTACAAAACACCATTCGTTCTGCAACATCGGGTACATCTTTTGAATTTACTGAAATCACCGCACAAAGTATTGCAGGTGTTAAAAACTTAGGTGGTATTACTGTACGTATAAAATAACATTAATATATAATCAAAGTATTCATATTAAAATTTACGGATATGAAAAAATTAGGATTAATAATAACAGCATCAATCATTTGTTCAACTTCGTTCTTGTTTGCACAAACAATTGATAGCGAAAATAAACAATCAGGTGTTTTCGAATCGCCGGATGCTATTCGTAAACCTATTGACAGAACATGGGAAAAAGATATTCTTCGCGACAATACCCCTATCCCCCTTCAACCCATAGATGAAGAATATATTCATTATGCCGCCCTGATTTGGCGTGTTATTGATTTAAGAGAGAAAATGAATTTACCTCTCTATTTCCCGACTGAAAACAAAGGGAATTGGAAAAGTTTTGCCCGAATCATTTGGGAAGCTGTTGATTCTACTGAAAATAATCCAATGCCTATTCGTATTTATTCTACCGAATACTTTGATATCCCCTTATCAAATGCCGAATTCAGAGGAAAATTTAGCATTGAACCCAGGATTCAACCTATTTGGTTGACAGATGAACAAGGCAATCAAGTGTTTGATGAAGAAACAGGAGAACCTATTTCGATTGGTGATACAACCATTATGCAATTTGCAGATCCGAAAGATATTATGCAATATGATATCAAAGAAGAATATTATGTTGACAATCAACGTTCAATGCTCGATGTTAGGATTATGGGGATCTGCCCTATTCTTCAAAAAGGCGGTACCGATTTGTTAGGTGATGAAGAAGAGGCTCCTCCGGCAGAAGAGACTCCTCCGGCAGAAGATGAGTTTGCGGATGAATTTGCAGATGAATTTGCGGATGAATTTTCGGATGAATTTGCTACTGAAGAAACCTCTGAACCTGAACCCCAAGTTGAAGAAGAATTACCTGAAGTAAGCGGTCGTAAACTTGCTCCTATCGGTTGGTTATATTATCCTGAATTCAGACCTGTAATGGCAAAGAATGAAGTGTTTAACACACATAACAATGCCAATCGCAGAACCTATGATGATATTTTCTTACAACGACACTTTTCAAGCTTCATCAGAGCCGAAGAAAATGTGTATGATAATCGTGAAATCTTCTTCTATATCGTCAATGGTCTTGACCAAATATTAGAAGCTGAAAAAATTAAACATAAAATATTTGAGTATGAACATAATATGTGGGAATACTAAACATTAATTTGTATATAAGATAAGGCTACCTTTAAAGTAGCCTTTTTTTTTAAAATGCAATCATGGAAACTATGTTTAACACTAAAATACAATACCTCAAAGGTGTAGGAGCTAAACGAGCCGAAATTTTAAATAAAGAAGCCTCCGTATATACACTTCATGATTTAATTATGTATTTTCCATACAAATATATTGATAAATCAAAATTTTATAATATCAACGAAATTTCTAACAACAACAATTCTTACATTCAACTTAAAGGAATAATATCAGACATACAAATAATTGGAAATAACAGAGCTCGACGTTTAGTGGCTACATTAAAAGATGCTACCGGCACTATCGATTTGGTATGGTTTAACGGCATTAAATATATTGAAAACAAAATCCAAATTAATAAAAAATTCATCATTTTCGGCAAACCTACACTATTTTCTCATTCTTATAATATTTCACATCCTGAAATCACTTCACTCGAAGAGTTTGAAGAAACACAACAAATCCCCATCCCTTTTCAACCTTTGTATAATACAAGTGAGAAAATGAAAAAAAACGGATTGGATAGTAAAGGTATAAGCAAATTATGTTATCAATTACTTTCAACTTATTATCACCAAATTGAAGAAACACTTCCCGATTACTTTCTATCTAAATATAAGTTTATTGAAAGAAAATCAGCTTTGTTTAACATTCATTTTCCTCAATCTCAACAAAAACTATCGGAAGCACAAAACAGATTGAAATTTGAAGAAATGTTTTTTATTCAAATGCATATTCTTCAATCAAAAATAACACATTCCATTAAAAGTAAAGGTTTTTTACTGCCCAAAGTCGGCTTTTATTTCAACGAATTTTATTCACATCACCTTCCTTTTCAATTAACAAATGCTCAAAAAAGGGTAATTAAAGAAATTCGAGCCGATTTTATTTCCGGAAAACAAATGAACCGACTCCTTCAAGGCGATGTGGGAAGCGGGAAAACAATCATCTCATTACTACTTATGTTAATTGCCATCGATAACGAATTTCAATGTTGTTTGATGGCACCGACCGAAATTCTCGCTAACCAACATTACGATAGCATATCATTATTTCTGAAAGAATTAAATATAAATATAGCCCTGTTAACAGGTACAACAAAATCGGCTAAACGGAAAGAAATATTAACAAATCTAAAAGAAAATAAAATATCCATACTTATTGGAACCCACGCTTTAATAGAAGATACGGTAATGTTTAATAAACTCGGATTGGTTATAATTGACGAACAACATCGCTTCGGCGTTGAACAACGCGCCAAACTTTGGATGAAAAATGAATATCCTCCTCATGTTTTAGTGATGACTGCCACACCTATCCCCCGCACCTTAGCTATGACGGTTTACGGCGACTTGGATTTATCGTTGGTTGATGAATTACCGCAAGGAAGAAAACCCATCATAACCTATCATTACAACCAAAATCAAAGAGATAAATTGATAACATTTCTGAAAAAACAAATTTCACTCAAACGACAAATTTATGTAGTATTTCCTCTTATACAAGAATCGGAATCGCTTGATTTAAGAAACTTAATAGAAGGATATGAATCATTTAAAATCGACTTCCCTCCTCCCCTGTATCAAGTAGGATGTTTACATGGGAAAATGAATCCCGATGATAAAGAAAAAGAAATGCAGAGATTCATAAAAGGAGAAACTAACATCTTATTGGCTACTACTGTTATTGAAGTAGGTGTGAACATACCCAATGCCAGTGTTATGCTGATTGAAAATGCCGAACGATTCGGACTGTCACAATTGCATCAACTCAGGGGTAGGGTTGGAAGAGGAGCTGAACAATCCTATTGTATTTTATTAACAGGGGATAAATTAACTACCGAAAGCAAAAAAAGGATACAAGTCATGCTACAAACTAACGATGGTTTTGAAATAGCCAATTTCGACCTGCGCCTACGCGGTCCCGGTGATATGGGTGGAACAAAACAAAGCGGTATGTTGGAGTTTAAATTAATCGATATTATCAAAGATGAAAAAATAATTAGTTTTTGCAGAGATTTGGCCAATTCCATTTTAAAAAACGACCCTTTGTTAGAAAAAAAAGAACATCATTGTATCAAAACATATTTAAAACATTTATATCAAAAGAAAAACATTTATTACAAAATCAGCTAACCATATGTTTACGAGCAACACCCTATCGGATAAGCCCCTTTTGTTCTTGGCTCCCATGGACGATATTACCGATTTCGCCTTCCGCTCTATTTGCAAAGGTTTAGGCGCCGATGTTACTATTAGTGAATTTGTTGCCTCGGAAGCACTCATAAGAAACATTGAAAAAACAAAACGCAAACTAATATTTTCACCCGACGAACGTCCTTTTGGCATTCAAATTTTTGGAAACAATAAAGAAAGCATGTGTGAAGCAGCCCAAATGGTTGAAGCATATAAACCTGATTTTATCGACATCAATTGGGGATGTCCTGCAAAAAAAATTGCCGGTAAAGGTGCAGGCTCGGGAATGTTGCAAAACATTCCTTTGTTGCTGGATATAACACAAGCTGTTGTGAAATCGGTTAAAACACCCGTCAGCGTTAAAACGCGACTGGGTTACGACACGACAGATAAATCAATCATTGATCTTATCGAAAAACTACAAGATATCGGAATTAAAGCTATTACCATTCATGGCCGAACAAAAAAACAAATGTTTAAAGGAATTGCCGATTGGACACTTATAGGCGAAATAAAATCAAATCATCGCATACACATCCCGATAATTGGGAACGGCGACATTACAACAGCAGAAAAAGCATTGGAAATGAATAAAAAATATCATCTTGACGGAATAATGATTGGTCGTGCCGCTATTGGAAATCCTTGGATTTTTAATGCTTGTAAAAGTTTATTTAATAATGAAATTTACATAGAACCTAGCATGGCTGAACGTGTCGACCTTTGCTTAAAACACTTGCTGCTATCAATCGAATTAAAAGGCGAATATAAAGGCTTATTGGAAATGCGAAAACATTATAAAGCTTATTTTAAAGGATTATCTCATTTTAAATCGGAACGCATTAAACTTTTAACCTTAAATAATGTTAATGAAATAATAGAATTACTTAGCCAATTCAAATCTTTTTATGCATAAAGAAGATAATATTACAAACACACCATTGATTGATGTTAAAAAGGTTATTTATGAAAAAAATAAATCTTTATACCGGATTTTGCCTCGGTTTATCATTAATTATATCCGCCACATTATCCACGAAAAAGAATTAAACAACTATATTTTAAACGATACAAATACTAAAAACGTTGACTTCGTAAACAAAGCCATCAATTACTTTAATGTTAGCTATACTGCTATTAACGAAGATAATATTCCAAAAAACGGTAGTTATATCGTTGTCGGCAATCACCCACTGGGTGGATTTGACGGTCTTATTATAATAAGTTTACTGCACAAATACAGAAAAGATCTACTTGTTACCAGCAACGATTTATTGATGAACATACCTAATTTACAAGAGATGTTCATACCTATCAATACGGTAGGTGATAAAACAACCGATTTAGCAAGAAGAATTGAAAAAGCATTCCAACAAGAAAACATGATTTTAATATTCCCTGCTGGTCTTTGTTCTCGCAGAATCAATGGTGAAATTGTGGACCTTCCTTGGAAAAAAACATTTGTTAGTAAGGCCAAATTATACCAAAGAGATATTCTCCCGATTTATTTTGAAGGTAAAAACTCTAATTTCTTCTATAATCTTTCCAGCTTTAGAAGAAAAATCGGTATAAAATTTAACATTGAAATGATGTATCTTGTTGATGAATTATTTAAAAACAGGAATCAACATTTTAAACTTGTTATTGGGAAACCCATATCATATAGAAGCTTAACCAATGAAAAAACAGATTATGAACATGCTCAAGAAATAAAAAAAATCGTTTATGAATTGAAACAAGATTTATATTGATATTTTTTTTACTATTGCTGATAAATTAAGAAAAAATGGAACCTATTATTAAAAGCATCAAAAGAAAATTAATTAAGTCGGAGCTTACCGACAATAAATTAATTTGTGCAACCAACTATGGCGGCAACCTTATTTATTCCATTAACTATCATACGGCTCCTAACACCATGTTGGAATTGGGAAGACTTAGGGAAACCGCATTTCGCGATGCCGGAGGCGGTACCGGTAAATCATTGGATATTGATGAATACGATACCTGTGAACGACCTTTTCAACAATTATTGGTTTGGGATCCTAAAGACAGAGAAATTATTAGCAGTTATAGATATTTATTCGGAAAAGATATTAAAATCGATAATTTCGGCATTCATAGCCCTACGGCTAAATTATTTAAGTTTTCCGATAATTTCATTCAAAACTATCTCCCCTACTCCATAGAATTGGGTCGTTCGTTTGTTCAACCCAAATACCAAGCTTCTCGTTCAAGAAAAGGATTATTCGCTTTAGATAATATTTGGGACGGTTTAGGAGCTATATTATATCAACACCCCGAAATAAAATACGTTTACGGTAAAATGACCATGTATAAGAACTACAATCCTTTAGCTAGAGACTATATTTTATTTTTTCTAAATAAACACTTTAATAAAGGAGAAAAACTAATGGAAGCCTATAAACCGCAACATTATTATCATGACATAGAAATATTGAAACCTATTTTCCCTCACGACAATTTCAATGACGATTATAAAATACTAGTCCGTGAGATAGATAAACTTGATTGTAAGATACCGCCTTTGGTAAATATATATATGAAGGTTGCATCCACCATGCAATGTTTCGGAACTTCCGATAACGAATCCTTTGGAGCAACCGAAGAAACCGTTATCCTTATTAAAATTGAAGATATTTACCAAGAAAAAATCGCTCGTCATTTAAAACCCGCTTCAATCAATAAGTTCAATGATTATAAAAACCTCTTCTTTCGTAAAAAGTAGTGCCCGTTGGCAAGATTGTCCCGAATCCGATTATCCCGAATATGCCTTCATTGGCCG
>Ga0265293_10013697_pt1 | contig 10462 bp, 8 predicted proteins | sample Munlanlewell138R_FD_192505 | JGI IMG/M metagenome (GOLD analysis project Ga0265293, IMG submission 192505) | Leachate microbial communities from a municipal landfill in Southern Ontario, Canada - Leachate well 138R | ecosystem: Engineered > Solid waste > Landfill > Unclassified | place: Canada... | reverse complement strand
CTGTCGAGAAGTATTTGTTTACCAAAATAACAGAAGTAATTATAATATCGTACTCTGTATTGTTAGTGAAGATAGGTATTGGTGTACCAGTATTCTCAACTTTCATATCTACTAAAGCTTTGTAGCGATAGTAGAAACTTTGGTCTCGATCCAAGTACAGAAGTATGTTTCCAGACAGCGATGATCCTGGAGAAGCTTCAGCACCTGTATTAAGATTTACTGCTTTGATTGGAGATTGTACTGAGATTGTTGCAACTTGTTCTGACTTAAAGAGATTTGAATACTTGTTGCTATAAAACCATCCTACATTTTTAATAGGAGTACTTTCATCCGTATCTTCATACCAGTACCAAGCAGTCGAACCTGCTAATCCAGCAAGTCTTGCTTCTAATGTTACACTTTCATCACTTGAAAGCGAATTCCACAAGTAGTCCCACGGTGTTGCTAAATAGCTACTGAATGGCCAAAATAAAGTGTTTTCCGACACACCTAGAGAGAAGCTGTCTTTATCGAATAAAGAAGATCCTTCTCCTGCTTTTTGAAGTAGAGATGTCTCCTGCTCAACTCCATTCATGATAAACACAGCTTTCTCGATTGGCTGACTTGGCCAATTTCTTTTAAATTGTGTGTCTGCAAGTGTTGAGTAGTAGTAAGGTGTTATTTCTGGTGAAGGAGACTCAACATTTGTACCAGAAGGGAAAAACTCCTCTGTATAGTCTTTTGGACCACCCCACACTTGTGTACCGCTAGTTCTATTCACTAATGGCTTCCAGCCCATAAAAGAGTCTGGTAACTTAAATACAGCGATCCTGTTTCTTGAAGTATTTGTTGTTGTAAACCTGTAGTGGAACCTTCCTATAGGGTCCGTTGTACTTTCGTCATCAGGGTCAATACCTAAATTAGCATATACAGGAAAGCTTCTCTCCCCTGTGGCTAGTGTTGAAAGCTCTTTGATGTAAGGTTGTCCTACTTCTGGTAGTGATGGAAATACACCTCTAATAATTGTATCTAAAGAAGTTGAATAGCTTCTAAACCCAGTAGCATTCATACATGGGTGTAGTCCTGTTGGGGTGTCATTAATAATTGCATACACACGCCCTGCTGTAGTAACATAAAGCATTAAATACAGCGGTGTTGTAATGTCTGTATACGCCTCAAAATCAGCATATACAAAACCATTACTTCTGATAGTTGCTGTATCAGATGTCTTTGTGTCTTTCCAAATTTGTGCAGTTGGATCATACACAAGACCGTCAAATGCTTGTATGTCTACTAATTCCGCACCAGCGCTAATCCTTCTACGCACCCCTCCTACTGGCCTACAACTGTAAAACGCCTTATCCGATTTCTCGAGAGCCTTTGGTGTTGAGTAGACCGGATTTACCATGAAGTTATCTTTACTACCTATACCTACCTGAATATTAACAGCTGGTGCTACATTTGTAATGCGTCCGCGATAAACGCTACTAACGTAATAAATAACACCAGGAAGATATGAAGTACCAGGCTCAACCAACAACTTCAATTCTTCTTCTGTAAACGGATGTGCTCCGTCAATTAGAATATCTCCACGATTACCAGTAACTCTAACGACAATACCTACAGCTAGTGTAGATATGGTGTTTGTATAATTTCCATCACTATCTATAAACAATCCTGCCACAGCAGGCATGTATGTATCGTTTGTTGGATTGTAATAAACAACAGCTGGAGCAACCGTACCTGCTTCCAACTTACAGTCGTAAAGATACATACCGTTGTTATTTCTTCGATACAGCGCTTGATTTACGCGTCCTTCAAGCGTCAACAACCTAGCTTCCAGTTCTTTATCAGGTCTGCTTGTTGTTGCTGACGATACAGCTTCAAAAGGTTTGATGTGGTTAATCATGGGTTATGCATTAAAGATTAACTGATACTTTACTTCAACGGTAGCTCCGTCTGGTATAACGAATGCATCAAGATCTGAAATATTGATGACAGAAAAAATGATGTCTTTTGTTCTATCCGAGTAGTCTGTCGCAATGGCTAATCCCAATGCCTTGATTTTTGAATTATCCAAAGAAAAACTCCCTGATTCAATACTGGATACTACTGCATTATCTATAAGAAATTGCCATTGAACAGTATTGGATTCATACATCGACGCACTTGAAGTAATACTTGGAACGCCTGTTACTGGAACCCAGAAAGCACCTCTATTATCACCTACATCTTCGTAGAATGTGCTTCTTGTGACTGATTGTTCGGTACCAACCGTAAGACCAGGTGTGCTATTGTTTGTAAATAAAGCATAGAGATGCGTAACCTGTAGCATTGTACCTTGCACAAACGCGTAGGGAATTCTGTCAATGCCTTTGTAGGTGATAGTGTTGGTAAAGTTTTTCACAAACAAGCTATTGTGCTGTTCGTCAAAACACTCCACCTGGATTTTGGTCTTCAGTAGATCCTGTAAATTAATCTTCATGATTTATAGTATAAATGTCAGATGTATTGGCAAGGGACACAGTATCCTCAAAATTATATGTATAGCGAATGGATTTACTATAGCTGTCAATTATTTTACTGTCAACGTTATATACGTCTTCAACGGCACCTATGTCAATCATTATCAATGGGCAGCAACCAAAAGGCAGTTCTCTTTTAATGAACTGCAATACATTCTCTACGTTCTTTAGTTGCTTGGTGTTTAGAAATATCAATAGCCCTTTTAAAGCAAGAATAGCTTCAAAGAACACATCGATAGGTATAACGACTTTCAGATCTGTTAAAACACCAAAATCTGGTTTCTGTTTGTCTGTCTTGTGCAGGCTGTAGTTGCTTAAAAGCACAGCATGATCACGTATAGCCTTTTCTACGTCTAGACTAGTTAGTCCTACAACGTCGTTCAGGTATATATTCGACGCTTTCTCTTTCTTCTCAACGCTTTCCCAAAAGCGTTGAACCTGTGCAAATTCGCCAGGTAGATCCAAGCGCACATGCAGTTTTAAATTACCATCCACAGTTTCAGCATTTGCTATGTACGCGAAGCATTCATCCTCTGGCACAATCACACCATGTACACCAGCCACAGAACCGAGAGAAAACCCACCTTTCCAAGGAGCTTTGCTCCACCAACGTGTTCCCTTATTTGATGCATCCTCTGCAAAGACTTTTACACCATCGCCAATAATGGTGTCCTTATCATAGTATGTACCAACTGTTAGATGCTCATGAGGATAATCAACTTCAAGTACTTCATTATCAAAGACATACGTAACTACTTGTCCATTTGTAGATACTCTTTTAGACTTCAATTTCTGGCTACTTGCAAGAATCTTCAACCCGCCAACTGAAGCAATAGCCAGTTTAAATTGGTGTGGTGTCTGGTGCACCTTTTCATATCTAACAACGTGATTCAGTGTGTCGTCTGTACCTTGTACTCTAAGAGGAAATGCGTAGAAGGACTTTTGTGTTGTTAGTGCATATTTGATCAAGTAGAAATACTCAGGAAAGAGTTGTGATGGTTTTTCTGTAAACCAAATTCTATCATATACCACATAGAAGTCATTGTTAATAACAAGGCGTCCTTTAACTGAAGACCAGATAGACAATGGCGTTACATCAGGAGGAAGTGGCAGACTATAGTAGTAATAACTTGCTTCGTCATCATACTTCATCTTGTTTACATCATCCTCAGGTAGGTCGTAGACAAAGGGAAACTTATCGTAAAGTCTACTTGTCTCGAGGTTGATGTCTTCCAGCTTAAATGTGCACACTTTATCCATCAACGTCGCATCTCCTGTCTTCAACAGGTTGTTTGCAGCGTTAAAGAATTGATTGAAGAGCTTAACACGCAAGGTAGCCTCCATGAGCAACTGAAATTGCCTCCAGTCCTTGGTGTGCGTCTTCCAAAAACTACCCGTCCTACTAAAGAGGTTGTGGTTTTTTTGTGCCTCTAAATTACTGTTATACGACGATTGCATTAAAAGTAATGTTCTTTACATCAAGGATGTAGTTGATATTTCTATGACCCATTCCTGCAATATTGTTACTTGGAAGCAATGTGGACGTAAAGATTTGCTCAACTGGTGTGTACTCATCATCTATAGAGTATTTAGTTGCTACTGTTTTTAAGAATCTTCCGTATTGGGTAACAGACTGAACACCTTCCGCACCATAGAAATAAACAATCTCCATAATAGTACCGATTTCATATGTGTTTGGGTATGTGATACTGTTTACGTAGTTAAAGACTTCTTTCTTAATCTGCTCTGTATCAATATGTTGCCCATACCTTACACGATAGTTGATAGTAATATTATCGACGTAGCACGTATAGAAGTTGCGAACAAGAACATCAGTATTACACGGAGTGGTTTCTGGATGCTGGATGAGAGATCTGACTGACTGTAAGAAAGGATCGAAGCGATACTGGATCTCAAACAATGCGGTGCGACCATACACACTGAATCCAAATGTCAGATCCTTTGTAGCAAATTGCCCTATGTCAAAGCGATCAGCACCGATTCTTTCCACAAAAATAGTAATACCATTTAGGAATCGATTATATTCTGGCGTCTCAATATTGGTTAAATACTTTGTATTTTCCTTCTGCGTCATAACCACAGGACATGTCTCATATGTGGTTGTGTCCTGTAAAACACCAAACAAACGTTGAGAGCCTTCATACAAACCTGCTGAGTTCAAACGCAATGTTACTGCTCTACTGGTTGCACCTGAGTAAGGATCTCCATTAAACTGACCTTCAATTATGACTCTATACTCTTCGGAGTTGGAAGTAATGCTGGACGTATATGCTTCAGTACCTAGCACCGGATTACTATCATATACTTCGATACCAAGTTTTTCCTGATCTGAGTATGTTGCACTCAAGTCAGGAAATCTGGATGTGTTTGTAGACATTCCATATACGTCCACAATGCGTATTTCGTTGTTGGTGCGATACCTGACTACCCTATCAATGTAAACAGGGACATCTGTGCCTAACAGTAAAGCTCCTTGATAGTTTCCAGTGTTGTTGTTATACACTAAAGTAAGTTTCTTAACAGCTGTTGTGTAGCTTTTACGATATTTAACAAACACATCGACCTTACCCTCGGCAATACCAAGGATGTTGGTCTTGTCACGCAGCATTTCGCGGTCTCCACTGATAGTTGCTGAAGCACCAATCAGTTCTGGAAAATTCGTCAACAAAAAGCTCACAACGCCCGACCGTGTATTTAATGATGCCGAGTAAAATGTTTGAGGTACAAGCGCAGCCTGTTCGGAAACAGATGTTGTTGTTACGCCGCTATCGAAGTCCGTAAATGCTGTAATAGACTCGAGTTCAGGAATAGAGATACTTGATGATGCTGTAGCTCCTTCTTTAATCAGAGCTCCAGCAGGTCCTACTAGAGAAAGATATATAACATACTTGTTTTCTCCTACCTGTTTTAAACCTTTAATATCATTAGAAAGAGCAGCTACACTCTCTGTGTCTATAATAATATCTTTTGTTGTGTCCTGTAATGTGAAAAGCAATTCCCCAAAGACAAATGCAGAGCTGGATGGTATCACATAGCGACGTGCACTTGTAAATACCAGCTGCACAATACCTGACGCTGGTTGCTGCAAGCGATCCAACACACCAAAGTTTTCAATGTACCTCTTAACAAAAGCACAATTGTAGATAGTGCCTGCAGCGACATTAGCCATATCCAAATCCGAGAACATACGGTTTGCGGCTATCTCAAATGCCATGAGTAAATGCGACAATGGATCTAAAACCTGAGCACCAATAAGTGTATTTGGAGAAGTATCCAAATCAGGCATACCAGTCTTAAGATAGGAAACAATTCGTGATCTGGCATCCAACAAATCCTTCTGAGATATTTCATCCCACGCTGGTATGTAGTCGGTCAGTTTGATATCTGGTGGCAAATTATCCATGATTAATATTGTAAATCAGTTATGCTACTATACGTAGCTCCTGAGCTAAATTCAAATTTACTATCAAGCGTTAAAAAATTTATAGACTTGAATGTAGGCAATAGTGTAAGGCGTGATAGCTTGTCGCTGTATCTATCTCCATATGTGTTTTTAAAGTCTAAACACTCTTGCGCTACAATTACACCTGTTTGCTGCGCACTGAAGTTATTATAGATTTCGTTAGTTACACCCTTTTGTAAAAGATCAGCACCGTTTGTTGGATACATGGCATTGCTTTCCTTCTCGTTGGCAAGAAATACAATTGCAGCATTCATTTGAAGCTCGTGCTCAGTGGCTTCGTTCTCAAAGTCTATCTCAGCACCTTCCTCGGTGAAGTTGATTTTAAGTCCTTTAAGCATAACTTTACAATATTAACTTAGCATCTTCCGAATTAAATTCTGGTGTCTCTTCGTAGACATCTTTGGTTTGATACTTAAAGTCTCCAGCGATAATTGCAGGAGCTGCGTGTGTGTCATATTTTTGATCCAGTCCGTATCGCATCAGGAAAACCCGTTGCGAGTAGCGTGTATTTACATCTCGTTGAAGTGCAAATGCAGATCCATACTGCATCTTGTAGTAAGGTACTGGTTTCTTTCTTGCAGCGTCATGGTCTGCTTCGATGTCTGCTTTTATATCTTCAAACCAATCTTCAACTATAGAGTTTGTTTTCTCAGCAAAAAAAGCGCGTCTAACTTCTCCTTTACACAACTTTTCTGTGTACTCGAGATTTTCTTGTTCCCTATCTTCTACTAGCTTCTCTTTTGAAATCATACGTCAAAGTCCTCCTCGTCTCCACCACCAACTCCAACACTATTAACAGAATTCAGGTCATCAGTAATCTCTTGTATGCGCTTGGACATTCTAAACAATCTACGTGAGATTTGTGAAGGATCTACTTTCAGCTTCTGTGCAATCTCCACATTACTTGCTAAAGGCTTTTTACCACCGTAGCCTAGTTTGTATTCAAGAATCTTCTTATCGATATGACCTGAATCCATATACACATAATCCAGTGCTTCTCTGTCGTATGTGGTTTCCACTGCTGAAGCATTAGCGTCAAACGCACCTTCTGTAGCTTGGCTCAAACTCGCATTGCGTAGCTTCTCAATTTTCTTCGGGTCAAATCCAGAAGCATCAGCCAACTCATACAAATCCGGTTCTCTTCCGTGCTTGTCTGCGAATTCCATCTCTGCATTTTGGATAGCGTAAAGTTCCAATTGCATACGCTCTGGAACTTTCACAGATTGAGACATTGCCCTCGAATCTCTTCGAAGTGTTTGTAGCTGACTGTTTACGTAGGTCTTTAAGTTTGTACCCTGTGATGGATTAAACTTCTTAATAGCATCTGCTGCGTAGATGGTGGCTTTGTTACGTAGAATTGGACTACGTTCACCGTGTACAGATTTGAGGTTGTACTCAATAACAGGTGACAGGCTTTTAACCACGTCATATAGACGATCAGGACTTGGTGCTTTACGGTATTCTTCGTAAAGTGTATCCAGCTTATTTACAGGTGTATTACTCTGAACTGTTGGTTGGTTGGTCATTGTGCTCTAAAAGGTGTAAAACTACGTAAGTAGCCAAAGGCCACACACATATACCTTTTATAATAAAACACAAACCAAGGTTTAAGCAATATGACACCAATGAAAATCCAAAAAGGGTGCTCCAGAAGGACATACAGAGATTGCACATAAGCAATGTTGATAGAAGCTGCGGAAACTTCTCAACAAAGTAGAATTCAGCATCTTCTATGGTGTACAACTCTTCCTTGCCTTTTGAGATCCAATTCAGGATCTTTGCAAGAGATACCTTTAAGGGAGAGTAATTCCAGAACACCAAAGCTGTAACCACACCAAATCCAGAAAAGATAAATGCTTCCCAAAACATAGTATTATTCTACAGTTGGTTCAGCGACTTCAAGTGTAGCACCCTTCAACTCTTGTGGAAGTGTGGACATCGCTTTCTGAATTATATCAGCGTTCTTGTCCTCAGCCTTTTTGAATTCAGGATCAATGTAGAGGCGAAGAACAGGACGACTAATAATCTCGAGACTAAATCCTTTGGTCTTCATGTCCTCAACAGATGTGAATCCAAACTTCTTAGCAAATGAATCCCATAGAGAGATGTCAAAACCATTAACGTAAGCACGAAGCTCATCAATAGTGGTTTCAGGATTGTTTGCTGCTGCTTTGACACTCGAGAATTCCCGAATGGTTTGAATCATGTCTGTGTCGAGTGGTTGGAACTGGTTTTCATTCACTCGACGTAGACGGTTAATCTCTGCTTTGAGCTTAATAGTTTCGTTGTTGTTATTATCCATAAGGTCTAGATGATATGTTTAATCTATTCTCTATTCTAGACTTATATTTATTGATAAGTCCAGTCTTTTTGCACGACGTGCATCCACTAGAGGAATTTAATTCCTTGCGATACTCGTCACGTAGCGTTTGGCAACCAGGAAAGTTGCACGGTTTGGATAAGTCGAAGAAGTCTCTAATTAGTCTATTCATGTTAAAATGGATTTGGAGGCCAAGTTGCAGGTGCTGGACAACATTCTTCACCTTCTCCTAATGCTTTTAAAGGTGATTCGGCCTCTATATTTCCCGCACCGCAACCACCGTCTGTATAAGGAACAACAACATATCTTGTGTTATAGTGTTGTATTATATCTTTTGTGTCAATGTCTTGTGTAATAAAATATACACTAGTTTGTTTAGCACCATACATGCGAATAACATACGCACAATACTGTGCATGATTGTCAGAATTGTAACTACCCACAAGAGCATGCATGGATGCTTCCATATCTCCATCAGCTCCTGCACCAGCTTTATGCGCTATCAGATATTTATAACATCTATATTCTGCTATAATATCAAAAACAGCTGCGGTGCTTGGAAAATCTGTTGGTACAGTTTCCACACAAGAGTAAGGATCTATGGTTACCCATCTGCAACACTCTCCTCCTGTAGAAATTTTTACTCTTGGTGTTGGTATTGTTAATGCATACTTGAAATCGCAAATCTCGCCACTTTCAGGAGTATTATTTACTAAACTTCCAAAACCATCGTGAGTAATCTCAAAACTCATTCCATTCTCACAAGGTATCTTCAAATCTAACTTAATTTCATACTCACATGTTTCGTCTGCATGTACTACTTCTAATGATGATTTAGAAGTGCCCGTAAGCGTCTTAGATATCGTTATACCTGTTGGACACCCTATATCAGGAAAATCTATCTCTCCTATTAATTTTGCACCGCAATTGTCTGGATCTGGTACTAATGTAAGACTTCCTTCTCCTAAATCGACACCTCCAAAGGATTTACCTGGTCGAACTTCAACATTGCTTCTGAAGTCGTATCCTGTAGGACAAGGAATTGCTGTTTTGAAGCATGATAGATTCATCAGCTCTTTCAAAGCCATTGAATCGACAAGTTCCTGATTCTGCTTGGGTGTAAGCTCTGGATCTTCGCTGATTGTGAATAATGCTTGTGGTACCTCTACGTACTCCTCTTCAAAGAAAGGAGGACAATACTTCCTCATTCTTCTATTTTGATATAAGCAGCTGCTGGTGTCTTCAATACTTGTAGCAGCAAGCTCATTTGCAGCCTCCTGACTTTCACAACTGCGTGCGGCACCAGCTTCAGCTATTGTAGGATTTGTTGCATCTGGCCCTAAGAAGCCAGGTACTGGACCAAAGTACACATCGTCATCAATAGAAGAAATCTGGCCTATAGCGTCATATATTGGACCTACATTGAAATTGATATTTGTAACACTTCCATTGTACGACGACGAAACCACAGTGCCTGAGATACTATCCCAGCTACGATACAACATTACAAATGAACCAGCTGGATATACTGATGTGTAATTGCCATTAACGACAATACTTGTAGGTGTTGTGGCTTTAACAGGAACTCTTACCGGAGGTGTTACAACCACCACACCATCTACATCACTGATAGTAAGACTTTCATTGAAGATTATGCGCGTGCGTATATCTTCCGGTCCTGTTGGTGTTACTGTTTTAATCGACTTGATTGTATACCTGCCGTTGTTTCCAGATGATGCTACAATGTCAATCTCACCTTTAACAGAGAAGTCTGTGACTACTCCTTCTAAATCAACACCGTATGTTGAGGTGTCCAAGTCGTATACAACATCGATGATAGCCAGTGTTTCAGCATCCACAACAGACAACCAACCATAAGTAGCTACAGTACTAAATGCAGGAATACTGTATGATGTTTCATCTAATGCTAAAGTAAATGTAGAGTTATAAAGCTCTCCAGGATAAGCACATACAAACGTCTGCTCTTCACTTAACCAACAACAATTCAAATTCTGTAATACATAAAAAAGAGCCTGCTCGTTTGCTTCTTCTTTTGTAGCTGCCCAAAAAGCACCCTCTTCAATAGTAACACTTGAACCTGTACTGCCTGTGTAGTCTTTGTAATCAGGATCTTCTGTCTTATCACTCCAATAT
>Ga0265293_10013696_pt1 | contig 10462 bp, 9 predicted proteins | sample Munlanlewell138R_FD_192505 | JGI IMG/M metagenome (GOLD analysis project Ga0265293, IMG submission 192505) | Leachate microbial communities from a municipal landfill in Southern Ontario, Canada - Leachate well 138R | ecosystem: Engineered > Solid waste > Landfill > Unclassified | place: Canada... | reverse complement strand
CTGTATTTTATTTGGTTTCTTTCCATTATTTCTTTCATTAATGGTAATATATTTTGAAAATGTTTTCTTGAAGCAAGTTCAGGTACAACCCCACCCCATTTTTCATGGTCAAGTTGTGAAATTTTTAAAATATCTAAAATTTTTCCAGTTTTCTGACACCCGAGTGCGATTGATGTGTCATCGCAGGATGTTTCAAAAGCAAGTATCATAATTTATCCTTTTATTTTTCAAAATATGATTTTCTTTCATATAATGCAACTGGTGAAATTTGATTTTCTCTTTCAACTGCATATTTTTTAATTTCAGAAATATCATCTTCTTTATTTATATATACCAGTTTTTTCTGATTGAGTTCAGAAAAAAAAGCAGCAGTAATAACCCCTGTTCGCGTACCTGTGAAACTGCCGGGTCCTATATTAACACAGAAAACATCAATTTCATTAACAGCAAGGCTTTGTTTTTTTAAAATTTCATCAACTGAATCCAGCAATGTAACCGAAGTATATTCATCATTACCTTTAAATTCAGTGAATTCATTATTTTTATACAGAGAAAGGTAAAGATTTTTTTCTGTTGTATCAATGTATAAAATGTTCATAAATTTTTATTTCTCTTTCCTGTTTTTGATTAATTTCCTTTATTTCATATAAAACATAATTAAATGAACTGAAAAAATCAATAAATTTCTCAGGCCATTCAACAAACATATATGTTTTTTCTTCTATTATATCACAGAAACCTGTTTCAAAAAGCTCAATTTCTTCTTCAAGCCTGTAGAGATCGGCATGATGAATTGTATTATTATTTTTGATATATGTATTAATTATTGTATAAGTTGGCGATGTTACTTCATCAATATTAAATTTTTTATTTAAAATATGAGATATGTAATAAGTTTTTCCTGCTCCCAGATCACCAGTAAATAAAAAAATTCTGCAATTTTGAGAATTTTTTAAAAAATTTTCATATATGGCATTTTCAGCCTGTTTTTTTGTATATTGCATATTTACTCCAAATCACTTACTCGCTTCGCTCGTGTAATGTTGCTGTCGCAACATGTGATGGCTTTCAGCCATGTAAAGACACCTGCCGGTGTCAGTAAAGTTGATTCTCGTCAACAGTTTTAAAATCAGTAAATAAGTTATCAGTAATCCGTTATCCGTTTTAAGGTTCATTCGCGTTTTATCCGCGTTCCACTCGCAGTTTTATTCGCGTTTTAATAGGAGGTCAGGCCTTCCAAATTCACTTGCGTAAATTTTGACGGCACAGACCCCGTTATTAATTTAAAACTTGCGTTTTTTTTAAAAACAAGTGCTCTGGGGTCAGGCCTTCCAAATTCACTTGCGTAAATTTTGACGGCACAGACCCCGTTATTAATTTAAAACTTGCGTTTTTTTTAAAAACAAGTGCTCTGGGGTCAGGCCTTCCAAATTCACTTGCGTAAATTTTGACGGCACAGACCCCGTTATTAATTTAAAACTTGCGTTTTAAATTAATAAACTCGTCTCTGTCTTGAGGATGGGATTCCTTCTTTTTCTCTATATTTTGTTACTGTTCTTCTTTTTATATCAATATTATGTTCTTTTTTTAGTATTGAAGCTATGTCATCATCGCTTAATGGTTTTTTCTTATTTTCTTCACTAATTATCTTTTTTATAACATTAATCGCTTCATCCTGAGAAGTATCTCCTGTTGATATATTGACAAAAAATGAAGCTACTTCATAAATACCAGATGGTATTCTTATATATTTTCCATTAACAGCTCTTGAAACAGTTGATACATTAACACCGAGAATTTCGGACATTTCAGTCTGTGTAAGTGCGGAAAGATGACCACCTTCAAAAAAGGATTTCTGTCTTTCATATATTACATTGAGAATTTGTTCAAATAAGCTTTTCCTTGAATAATAGTTTTCAACAAGAAGCGAAGCTTTTTCATATTGTTTTTTTAAAAATTCAACTGTTTTTTTATCATCGAATTTCGAAATATATTTTTCAAAAGCTTCTTTATCCATAACATCAAGCTGGCGATATTTTGTGTGCATTATAATATTACCATTTTCTGTAATTGTTGCATCAATTTTTATATATTCTGTGTTTTCAGTAGCAATTCCCCAGGCTGGATATGGTTTAAAACTTTTTCTAATATAATCAATGTTTTTCTGTATATCATTAGGAGTAACTCCTAATTTTGATGATATATTCAATATTTTATTTTTTGCAATATCATCAATATAATCAGTTAACATTTCTTTTAAAAGTGGTTTTTCAATATTTTTTTTATTATACTGAAACAATAAAAATTCTGCAGGATTTAATGAACCAAATCCACCTGGTTCAAGATTTTTAACAATATCAACTGCTTTTTCCACATAATGCATTAATTTTTCTCTGTTTTCATTTTTTTTACTCAATAAATCTGCCACTGTATCCAGAGAATATTGAAGAAACCCTTGAGAATCAAGCAGCTCAATAATAAAAATACATATTTTTTTTAACTCTTCATCTATTAATTTAAGTGACAATTCATCTTTAAGCTGTTTTTTAAAATCAGAAAATTCATCTTGAGGAATATTTTCTAAAAAATCTGTTTTTGATTCAACTTTCTTGCGCTTTGTTTTCTTTATATCTTCCCAATCATTTTGAGAATATAAAACATCTTTATCGATATCATATTCTTTTTCGATTGAATAATCATTATCATCAGATTTATCTTCAGCTTCTTCTTTTTTTGATTTTTCCTCAACTGCTTTGAGAAAATCATTTGTCATTGTTTCATTTTCTATCAGTGTATCAATTTCAGTATTAGTAAGAGGTATTAACTCAAGCTTCTGAATAAGTTTCTGAGTTAATTTCTGTTCCTGTTTTAATTTTAACTCAAGTTTTTGATTCAAACTCAAAACTGTAACCCCCTTGATTCGCTTCGCTCATGTAATTAAAAAAAGTGATGAGTTATCGGTAATCCGTAATCCGTAAACGGTCTTAAAGGCACTGTTTTTCGGATCACTCATTACCCATCACTGATTACGGCTCTTATCTTATTCAACTGTTACACTTTTGGCAAGATTTCTGGGCTTATCAATATCTACTCCGCGTTTTTTTGCAATGTAGTAGGCAATCATCTGAGTTGGTATTACAGTAAGCAGCGGAGAATAAAATGGGTCAATATCAGGTATATAAATAACTTGTGATGAAAATTTCTTTAACTGAGTGTCTCCATTAGTACCAATACTTATGACTATTCCATCTCTGGCACAGATTTCCTGAATATTTGAAACAACTTTTTTATAAAGTGGGCTTTTGTTAGCAATAAAAACACTTGGAACTTCATTTTCAACAAGTGCTATTGGTCCATGTTTCATTTCTCCTGCTGGATAACCTTCTGCATGAATATAACTGATTTCTTTAAGTTTTAAAGCACCTTCAAGTGCAATAGGATAATTTATTCCTCTTCCTAAAAACAGAAAATCAGTTGCTCTATGATAATTAACTGCAATATCATGATAAACATCGGTATTATCAAGTATTGTTTCTATTGCAGGACTTATCGATTTCAACGTGTTAATCATATAATTATAATCAAGTGGTAATTCCATTTTTTTTGCCATAAAGCCAGCAAGAGCATAGAGAGTCATAAGCTGAGCTGTAAAAGCTTTTGTTGATGCCACACCAATTTCAGGCCCTGCAACAGTATAAATTACATCATCAGCTTCTCTGCTCATTGTTGAGCCAAAAACATTCACAATTGCCATTACATAAGCACCCCGACTTTTGGACATTCTAAGTGCTTCAAGTGTATCAAGTGTTTCGCCTGACTGACTTATAAAAACAACTATTGATTTTTCATCTATTACAGGTTCTCGATATCTGAACTCTGAAGCATAATCAACATCTACTGGTATTCCTAAAACTTTCTCCAGAATAAATTTACCAACAAGACATGCGTGATATGATGTTCCACAAGCAACAAGGTTAATTTTTCTGAGGTCAGTTAGAATATTTTTTGTAACTTTTATATCTTCTATGAAAAAATCACTTTTTTTTAGTTTTGAAGATAATGTTTCTCTAATCGCCCTTGGCTGTTCATATATTTCTTTGAGCATGAAATGATCATACCCTGATTTTTCTGCCATCAACGGATCCCAATTTATAATAAGTGGGATTTTATCAAGTTTTTCATTTTTATAATTAAAAAATTCCAGATTTTCTTTTGTAAGAACTGCAATTTCTTTATCTTCAAGAAGATAAAAACTTCTAGTATATGGCAAAATAGCCGGAATATCGGAGGCAAGAAATTTTTCACCCTCAGCATCTCCAACAACAACCGGAGATCCGTGTCTTGCTACTATGAGTTTATCCGGTTCCAACCTGTCCATAACAACAATTGCATATGCACCATCTATCTGATTTATAGTTTTACCAACTGCTTCAAGCAAATTATTTTCAAAATTATCCTCAAGCAGATGAACAATTACTTCGGTATCTGTTTCTGATTTAAAATCATGTCCTTTTTCAATTAATTCATCTTTCAACTCAGAATAATTTTCAATAATTCCATTATGAACAAGTACAAATCTTTCTTTGCAGTCAAGATGAGGATGAGCATTTTTTACTGATGGCTTTCCATGTGTTGCCCATCTTGTATGACCAATTCCCACATAACATGGAATATCAAAATCTTCAAATTCTTTTTTTAAATTTACAAGCTTTCCAAGAGTTTTCTTTAATAGAATTTGATTAGTTTTATCTATAAGGGCAATTCCTGCTGAGTCATACCCTCTATATTCAAGTCTTTCCAGACCATCAAGTAAAATTTTGTGACATTCTTTATTTCCTATATAACCAACTATTCCACACATAAATCCCCCTAGATTCGCTTCGCTCATGTAATGTTGCTGTCGCAACATGTGATGGCTTTCAGCCATGTAAAGACACCTAAAGGTGTCAGTAAAGTTGACTATCGTCAACAGTTATAAAACAGTGAATAAGTTATCGGTGACCCGTTATCCGTTTTAAGGTTCATTCGCGTTTCATCCCCGTTCCATCCGCGTTCCACCCGCGTTTCATATTAGCCCCTTCATCTTGCTGACTGCATTTTCAAGTCCAGAAAATACTGCTCTTGCGATAATAGCATGTCCTATGTTTAACTCTTCAATATTGTTAATTTCAGCTATCTGTTTAACATTGTGATAATTGAGTCCATGTCCTGCATTTACTCTTACACCAATTTCTGTCATTTTTTTTGTAAATATTTTAAATTTTTCAATTTGTTGATTTCTCAGCATTTCATCATTAAAAACTCTGGAATATACTCCTGTGTGAATTTCAACAAATTCGGGTTTTATTTCTTCTAAAGCTTTTACAATTTTTTCATCTGCTTCAATAAAAAGGCTGACAATTATATTATTGTCTTGAAGCTTTTTTGTAAACTGTTTTGTTTTTTCTAAAAATTTTATTATATCAAGCCCGCCTTCTGTTGTAATTTCTTCCCTTTTTTCAGGTACAAGCGTGCACATTCTTGGTTTTACTTTTAGAGCATGTTCCAGTATTTCATCTGAAAGTGCCATTTCAAGATTCAAAGGTATTCTCAAAGCCTTTTTCAAATCATATAAGTCATCATCTTTAATATGTCTTCTGTCTTCTCTCAGATGAACAGTTATACCGTCAGCACCTGAAAGTTCACAGCATAACGCTGCCTGTAACAGAGAAGGATCATTCTCTCCTCTTGCATTTCTTATTGTTGCAACATGGTCAATATTTACTCCGAGTAGCATTTTTTACTCCCTGATACTTTAATATTTTTGCATATAATCAATTTTTTAAGATTATAACAAAAACCATATTTTTAAGCAATTCAGAAATTCTCAAATCAGTAATTCTCAATTTAACTGAAAATCCTTTAGGGGTCTGGCCTTCCAACTTTACTAAACCGTAAAGTTTGACGGCACAAACCCCGTCCAGAGCAGGATTTTCTTTAATTTTCATTGAGAATTTCTGATTTAATGCTATTGAATTTTGATTTTTTTTACTATATAATTTGACGAATGAAAAACATCAAAGAAGCAGAAAAATTATATAATAAAGCATTAGACCTTGTTGAAGATAATAAAATTGATGAAGCTCTGGATTTATTAATTAAAGCAGATAAATTAAATCCTGACTCTCTTGAAATAAAAGAAACCCTTGCAATTTTATACAATATTAAAGGTGATCTTGACAAAGCTTTTCCAATTTATGAAGATATAATTAAAAAATATCCTGATTATATATATCCTTATGTAAATTATATTAATATTCTTATTGCAAGAGAACAGACAGAAAAAGCTTATGATATTTTTGAAAAAGCTGAAGAACTTATTGATAATGAATTAAAAAACAATCCTAAAAATCATGATTTATATATAATAGCATCTTCAATCTATTATCAGATGGAATTTGTTGATGAAGCCATAATGCTTCTCTACAGAGGAATTTTAGAAACTGGCTTTGATGCTGATTTTTATCGCGAACTAATAATTTATTACTATGAACTGGGTATTTACGAAGAAGCTATAAAACTAGCAAAAGAAGCTTTAAAAAAAGTAAAAAAAGATCCTACTGTCTATCTTTACCTCGGTCTTTCTCTTCAAAAAATGAATTATTTAAATGAGTCTTTAAAATACCTTGAAATTTCAAAAAAACTGGATCCTGAACAACCAGAACTTGAAACTCTGGTTGAAAAAATAAATGAAATAATCGAGTACAGAGGCGACACAATTGAAGAACTTATTCAAAAATCCAAACCTGGTAAAAAATATTCCGGGACTGTTAAATGGTTTGATGAAGAAAAAGGTATTGGAGCAATTAAATCTGATAAATTTGATGATGAAATTTTTATTCATTATACTGCAATTCAGATGGAAGGTTTTCAAACTATAGGTGAAAATTCAAATGTAACTTTCTGTGTAAAAAAATCCAGCAAAGGACTTATCGCTACTTATGTATGGCTGAGCGATTCTCCTGTTAATAAAAGATTTACAGGAAAAATAACTTTGTTTGACAAAAAAAATGGAATGGGAAATATAAGCAGTGAAGAAGCTGGTGAGATTTTTTTCCATTATTCAGCAATAATTGACAATCTTATTAAAATACTTGAAAAAGATGATTTTGTTGAGTTTTCAATTTTTTCTGTTGAAGGTTACACTCAAGCTTACAACATAAAGAAAATATCTCCACTACCTGAAAAAAAACCTGCAATAATGTCTGATAATAAAAATTTTACTGGCAAACTCAAATGGTATGATGCTTCAGTTGGTTATGGAATAATTGAAGCTGATAATGGTGTTGAAGTTATTATTCAGAAGAGTTCAATTCCTTCGGTTCACCTTTCTAAAATAAAACCAGGTATATCTCTCACCTTTAACATTGATGAAGTAGAAGCAATTACTGGTGAAAAAATCCCAAGAGCAATTAATATTGTGTTTAATTTTTAATTTTTATTTGCCGATATTTTTATTATGAAAAAAATACCGGTATCCATTTTTATAATATTTCTATTAAATATTGTTGTTTTTTCAGTTAATTTTTCTGAAATAAGAGGACTTATAATCGATGCTGAAACTCTTGAACCTGTTACAGGAGTTAAGGTTATAATAAATACAGAGGAAAAATATTCTGATCATCGCGGAGTTTTTTATATAGACTCTCTTCTTTCCGGCGAAAACATGGTTATTCTTGAACATTCACAATATGACAATTTTACTCAGGTAGTTCATCTTTATAAAGGTCTCAATACAAGAAAATTTTTTATTAAAAAAAGATTTAATTCAGCCCCTGAAAAAAAGATTACAAAAAATGTAGAAAATCAAGAACCTGCACCAATTAAACCAGAGATTTCGGCTCCTCAGAAAAACTACTGGGGTCAACTTTTAATAAATGAGAAAGAGTCTGATTTTCCAGATGTATGCAAAGATGAAATTTTTAATAAGGAAAAAAATGAAAAGAGTGAAGATTTTTTTACTGAAGTCAGGAATATCATTGGTCGCCTTGAAGGAAAAATGTTCCTTCGAGGAAGAGTTTTAAACTCAAGTTCGATGGAACCTATGAGAAACTTTCCTGTAATAATTGAAAATGAAATAAAACTTACAGATAAAGAGGGTTTTTTTGAAATTTATTCAAATAATAACAGAGTAAATTTTCTTATTGAAAGCGAAGATGTTTTACCTTTGAATAAGGTTATTACATTAACTTCAACCAAAAATTATGTCGAAATATTATGTGAGAAAATCTCGGAGGATTTATAATGATAAAACTTAAACAAATGGAATTGTTTGTGATTTTGATATTAATAATAAATGTAATTGTATTTTCTTCTGAACCAGGAAGCATGCGTTTACCAACAAGAGTTGAAGTTAATCAGGCTACTCCTGATGCTGGGTGGGCTGAAAAACATATTCAAAAAATATATACAAAAGAAATTTCACCAGACATGGTTATTTCCGGTAATTTCCAGGGTTCAAGACCATTAACACGAGGCGAACTTGCTGTAATGATTTCAAGAGTACTTCCGTCTGATATAGTTAACGAAGAAAGTTTTACTGAAGAATATAATGCTGTAAGATACTATAAAGAACAGGCTCCAAGAAATTTTGCTGATTTTAAATACTGGGATTCTTTCGGTTATGTTGAGAGAGTTACAAAACGCGGAATAATGGCTCCTATTCAAGGTAAATTTAATCCAGAAGAAAAAATTTCACGTGGTGAATTTCTTAAAACACTTTTAATTTTACTTGAAAAAACAACAGACCCTTTTGTTAAAATTCAAAATATAGCATGTGATGCAACAAAATTAACAAAACATCTAACAAATTTTACAGATGTATCAGTTGTTCCAAGCGAGTATGCAGGATGGCTGAGAATGGCTCAGGAATATAATATTTTACCTCAGAAAGATGAGGTATCAGATTTTGTTTCACACAATCTTGCTATTCCATATAACGAGGTATTTTACAATTTCACAACAAGAAGATATGAATTTCAGCCTGATGTTCCAATAACACGTGAACTTGCTGTTGCAATTTTTTCTAATCTGTTTGCAAAATGGGATGGTTATGGTGATTATATTCCTTTTGATGCTGAAATCGGAAACACCTCAAAAGACATTGTTTTAAAAACAATTAAAGGTGATACAAAAGTTGATTGTGAGCTTATAGATATTGATACTTTAAACAATGAAGTTACTGTTAAATATCAGGAAAGAAAAACTGAGTTTAGAAATGGAAAAATTTTCAATACTGTTTTTCTACCTGGAAAAACAACTTATAAAATTGCTGATAATGCTTTTATATGGGTAATTCTTAACGGCAAAGACCTTATGGTCAGAGGTGATAATCCGGTCGAGCGTTTAAAAAATGTTATTGAAAGACTTAAAGATGAAAGTATTTTTGACATAAAAGTTAATTTTATGCTTCTGCCGGAAAGTCATAAATATAATATTTCCAATAAAATTCTGGTTAAAACCGATTCAGGATTTACTCACAGAGAAGTAATAGGATATATGGAAGTTAATCTTATTCCTTATGACTACATTGGCCGAGTTGTTGCTAAAACTCCGTCAACCATAACTATTTTTGACTCAATCAGAGGAAATTTAACCTTGGGAATTGGTTCTAATATGTCTATAGTTCGTGAAGTAACTTCAGTTGATGGTGCTTCTGGAACTTTAACTGAAAAAATAGTTACTCAGGCAGATTTTTCAAGTATTAAAGAAGGGGAACAGATTAAGTTAAAAATTGATAAAGATGGAAATATTAAAAATATAGTTTCAAGATTACTTAGAATCGGTGCTCCTTCTAATATTGATGTGAGAGGTGGTTATATAAAAACCCAATATCTTGTTGGTGAACATTTCAGAACTGTTAATCAGACATGGGATTCTATTTCAAGAACTGGCTTAAAAGTTTATGGATTTGATTATGATTTTCCAGGCAACTGGAGAAATGGAATGCTTGATGTTTTATTTTCATCTGCTACCACGCTGAGAAAAGTTGATCTTTATGTTCAGCCTGCTGAAATAGTTCCAGTAAAAGATGGCTCCGAAACTAAAAATGAAAATAAAATATTTTTTATAGAAGCTATTCCTAATTAAAAACGCGTATGAAACGCGAATTAAACGCGTATGAAACGCGTATGAAACGGGAATAAAACGCTATATATTTTCAACTAATACTTTTGGTCCTTCTTTTATGAATTCCACTACAATTAATTCATACCCATCATGGCTTGTCTGTTTTTCAACAATTTTCCCTTTATCTTTGTAAATCTCATGATAGATAATATCACCTATTTCATAGGTCTCTGTATAATCATATAATTTAACATGTGATGTTTTTTTTGGCTGTTCGGGTTGTTCTTTCTTAACAACAGGCTCAGGCTTAATAATAACTTTTTCAACTTCAACAGGTTCAACTTTTTTTACTTCA
>Ga0265293_10013694_pt1 | contig 10464 bp, 7 predicted proteins | sample Munlanlewell138R_FD_192505 | JGI IMG/M metagenome (GOLD analysis project Ga0265293, IMG submission 192505) | Leachate microbial communities from a municipal landfill in Southern Ontario, Canada - Leachate well 138R | ecosystem: Engineered > Solid waste > Landfill > Unclassified | place: Canada... | reverse complement strand
GGTCATCAATGCCGATGATGAGGCCGGCATGGCCTTCTGCGCGCAAAGCAAGGCGGAGCACGTCGTGGCCTATTCGACGGCGGGCTCGCGTGCGGCGGATATCCGCGCCCAGGATCTGCACGCCGGACCATACGGCCTGGTGTTTGCGCTATGCACGCGGCAGGGCACGGTGCAGCTGCTGACTCGCCTGGTCGGCGAGCACAATGTCGCCAATTTGTTGCTGGTGGCCGGCGTGCTCCAGGAGCTGGGCTGGGATCTGTCCCGCATAGGACGCGTGCTGGCGGGTCTGGCGCCCGTCGAAGGCCGTCTGCAATGGGTGGAGCCCATTGACAATGGGCAAGTGTCGGCATTGCCGATGGTCGTGGTGGATTACGCCCATACGCCCGATGCGTTGGAACGCGCCATCGCCGCGCTGCGCAGCATCGCCTCCGCGCGTTCGGGACGCCTGCTCTGCGTGATGGGTTGCGGAGGCAACCGCGACAAGGCCAAGCGCCCCGTCATGGGCGGCATCGCCGCGCGGCTGGCCGACGACGTCATCGTGACCAGCGACAATCCGCGCGACGAGGATCCCGCCGTGATCGTCCAGGATATCGCGCATGGCATGGCGATCGAGCCCGTGGTGGAGCTGGATCGCGCCAAGGCGATATTGCGCGCGGTCTGGGGAGCGCAGCCTGCGGATGTGATCCTGTTGGCGGGCAAGGGCCATGAAACCTATCAAGAAGTCAAGGGTGCGCGCACGCGGTTCGACGACAGGCAGTGGGCGTGCTTCGCGCTGACCTGGCGGCAGGGCGCGACCTTGTCGACGGACACGCGCCGCATCGGGCCCGGACAGCTGTTCGTTGCCCTGAAGGGTCCCGTCTTTGACGGAGGCGACTACCTGGACCAGGCCGCGGCCCAAGGGGCGCTGGCGGCCATCGTCGATGCGCGCAGGCCGCAGAGCGATTTGCCCCAGATCGAGCTGGGCGATACGCGGCAGGCGCTGCTGCGCATCGCCGCGGCATGGCGCAGCCTGCATGCTCCCGCCTTGATCGCGGTGACCGGCAGCAACGGCAAGACGACCACCAAAGAAATGATCGCCAGCATTTTGCGCGCATGGGTGGGTGATGACGCCAGCTTGTCGACACAGGGCAATCTCAATAATGATATCGGCGTGCCGTTGACCTTGCTGCGCTTGACGCGCGGTCATCGCGCCGCGGTCATCGAGCTGGGCATGAATCATCCGGGTGAGATCGACGTGCTGGCGGACATCGCGCGCCCCCAGGTTGCGCTGGTCAACAATGCGCAGCGCGAGCATCAGGAGTTCCTGCACACCGTCGAAGCCGTCGCGCGCGAAAACGGTTCCGTGCTGCGCTATTTGCCGGCGTCGGGCATCGCGGTCTTTCCCGGCGACGACACCTATGCGTCCTTGTGGCGCGAGCTGGCCGGCGGCCGCGCCGTGCTGCGCTTCGGTTTCGACGCGACGTTCGATGTGCACGCGGATCAGATACATGTCGAGCCGACCGGCACGTCCTGCCAAGTCCATACGCCTCAGGGAACAGCCGCCGTCGTCTTGCATGCGCCGGGCGCGCACAATCTGCGCAACGCCTTGGCCGCCGCGGCGTGCGCGCATGCCGTCGGCGTGCCTTTGTCGTGCATCGTCAAGGGGCTGGACGGTTTTCGTCCCGTGTCCGGACGCATGCATCCCCGAGCGCTGGACGACGGCTTCCAGTTGATCGACGATAGCTACAACGCCAACCCGGATTCGGTGCGGGCGGCCATCGACGTGCTGGCGCAGCTGCAGGGCAAATCCATATTGGTGCTGGGCGCGATGGGCGAAATCGGCGCCGACAGCCAGGCGGCGCACGCCGAAGTCGGAGCCTATGCGCGCGAGCGCGGCGTGGATGCGTTGTTGACCTTGGGCTCGGAGGCGGCGCATGCCGCCCAGGCGTACGGCGACGGCGGGCTGGCCTTTACCGATCTCGACGAGCTGGTGCGCGAGCTCGAGGCCCGGCGCCCGGCGCACGTCCTGGTCAAAGGCTCGCGCAGCGCAAGGATGGAACGGGTCGTGCGGGCTTTGGAAGCGTCGCAGCATACGGATAAAAATCAAGAAGAAGGAAACCACCATGTTGCTTGAACTGGCGCGCTGGCTCTCGGACTCGCACATACGCGCTTTCGGCGTCTTTGAATACATTACATTCCGCGCCGTGCTAGCGTGCGGCACGGCGCTGCTCATCGGTCTGTTCGCCGGCCCCTGCGTCATACGCAAACTGACCGAGCTCAAGATCGGGCAGGCCGTGCGCGCTTATGGCCCCGCCTCGCATCTACAAAAGAACGGCACGCCCACGATGGGCGGCGCCCTGATTCTGATCTCCGTGGGCGTGAGCACTTTGCTATGGGCGGATTGGACCAATCGTTTCGTTTGGGTGGTCTTGCTGGTGACCTTCGGTTTCGGCTGGATAGGCTGGGCGGACGACTACCGCAAAGTCGTGCATCGCGATCCCGAGGGCATGTCCTCTCGCCGCAAGTTTTTCTGGCAGGCGCTGATCGGGATCATTGCGGCGATTTATCTGAGCTTTGCCGTATCCGCCCCGGCCAACACCGAGCTTTGGCCCCTGTTCAAAGATTGGGTGCTGAGCGGCTTCACCATGCCGCTGCCCACGCGCGCCGACCTGATCGTGCCGTTCTTCAAGACCGTCAGCTATCCCCTGGGCGTCTTCGGATTCGTGACGCTGACCTGGCTGGTCATCGTCGGTTCGAGCAATGCGGTGAATCTGACCGACGGCCTGGACGGCCTGGCCATCATGCCCACCGTCATGGTGGGCAGCGCCCTGGGCATTTTCGCCTATGTCGTCGGCCGGATTGACTATTCCAAGTACCTGCTGTTTCCCTATATTCCGGGCGCGGGCGAACTGATGGTGCTGTGCGCGGCGATTGCCGGCGCCGGCCTGGCGTTCCTGTGGTTCAACACCTATCCCGCTCAAGTGTTCATGGGCGACGTGGGAGCGTTGGCCTTGGGCGGCGCGCTGGGCACCATTGCCGTCATCGTCCGCCAGGAAATCGTGTTGTTCATCATGGGCGGCGTGTTCGTCGTCGAGACCCTGTCCGTGATGCTGCAGGTCGTGTGGTTCAAATATACCAAAAGGCGGTATGGAGAAGGGCGGCGGATCTTCCGGATGGCGCCGCTGCATCACCATTTCGAGGTGACGGGCTGGAAGGAAACGCAAGTGGTCGTGCGCTTCTGGATCATCACCATGATACTGGTCCTGGTCGGTTTGGCGAGCTTGAAACTACGATGACGACATATTCTTTCCCCTCGTTGCGCGTCGATGGCCTGACCATGATCCTGGGGCTGGGCGAGACCGGCGTGGCGGCCGCCGTCTGGTGCGCGCGCCACGGGGCAAGATTGCGGCTGGTCGACACGCGCAGCGAGCCCGCGGGCTTGCGGGCCTTGCTCGATCAGGCGGAGGACGCCGGCGAGGATCGGCGTTTCGGTCCGGACGCATTGAGCGCCGATGCCCTGGAAGACGTGCACACGATCGTGCTGAGTCCCGGCCTGGCGCCGAACCAGGAGCCGGTCGCCGGCTTCCTGGCAATGGCTGCCGAACGCGATATCGACGTGATCGGGGAAATCGAGCTTTTCGCCCGCGCCTTGTCGGACATGGCGACGCAGGGGTACGAGCCCAAAATGCTGGCGGTAACCGGAACCAACGGCAAGACGACCGTCACGGCCATGACGCGGCAGGCGGTGCTGGCCTCGGGCCTGAGCGCGATGAGCGCCGGCAACATCGGTCCGGCCGCGTTGACCGCGCTGGGCCACGCGCTGGACGACAATGCGCTGCCCGACGTATGGGTCCTGGAGTTGTCGAGCTTCCAGTTGGAAACGTTGCGCAGCCTGCGTCCCGATGCCGCCGTCGTGCTGAACGTGACGCAGGATCATCTGGATTGGCATGGCGACATGCAGGCCTATGCGCGGGCCAAGAGCAGGATATTGCAGTCCGCGCGCGTGGCCGTGGTCAATCGCGACGATCCCTTGGTGGCGGCGATGGTGCCGCGCCTGAATGCGCCGGAAGTCCGGTCGTTCGGCCTGGGCGTGCCCGAGCTGGAGGGCGACCTGGGGTTGGAGAACAGCGGCGGCATGATCTGGCTGACGGCGAGCGAAGCGCAGGATTTCGATGTGCCGGTTTCGTCGGGACGCCGCAAGAAAGGGCAGGCCGAGCTGGTCAGGAATCCGGGCCGCGTCACGCGCTTGATGCCGTCCGACGCGCTTCGCGTCCGGGGTGCGCACAATGCGCTGAACGCGCTGGCGGCCCTGGCCTTGGGACGCAGCCTGGAGCTGGGCTGGGCGGGCATGTTGCGCGCCATGCGGGAATATGCCGGCGAACCGCACAGGATGGAGTTCGTGCGCGCCATAGCCGAGGTCGAATTCGTCAATGACAGCAAGGGCACCAACGTCGGCGCCACGGTGGCGGCGCTGGAAGGTTCGGAAAAGAAGGTAGTGTTGATTGCCGGCGGCCTGGGCAAGGGCCAGGATTTTTCCTTGCTGACCCGGGCGGCGCGCAACGCCGCGCGCGCGGTCGTGTTGATAGGCCAGGATGCCGAGGCGATCGCCCAGGCCTTGCGACCGGCCGACGTGCCGATGTCGCGCGCCGATTCAATGGCGCAGGCCGTGCGGCAGGCGTTCGAGCTGGCCCAGGCCGGTGATATGGTCCTGTTGTCGCCCGCATGCGCCAGCATGGACATGTTCAAGAATTATCCGCACCGCGGCCAGGTCTTCGTGGACGAGGTGCGCGAGCTGGCATTGGACAGGGGGGAGATCGAATGAGCCTGTTCGCTGAACTGACCTCCGGCGTGAATGCCGTGCGTCCCGGCCGCACGACGATGCCGAGCTTCGACGTCGCGTTGATCGTCGCGGCGACGACCATGGTGCTGTTCGGCTTGCTCATGGTGTATTCGGCCTCGATAGCGCTGGCCGACGGGCCCCGCTATTCCACATATGGGCGCTATTATTTCGTGATCCGTCACGGGGCGTTCACTGCCGTGGGCCTGCTGTGCGCCATGTTCGCCTTGAGCCTGCCCATGAGGGCATGGCAAAAGTTGGCCGTGCCTTTGTTCCTGTTTTCCATTTTGTTGTTGCTGATCGTGCTGGTGCCCGGCCTGGGCCGCGAAGTCAACGGCGCGCGCCGCTGGCTGCCGCTGGGGCCGGTGAACTTCCAGCCGTCGGAATTGATGAAAGTCGCGATTCTATTGTTCGCGGCGGACTACGCGGTGCGCAAGCAAGAGCATTTGCAGAGCTTCCTGCGCGGTTTCATGCCGATGGCGTGCGCGCTGGCGGTCGTGGGCATACTGTTATTGCTGGAGCCCGACCTGGGCGCTTTCATGGTGATCGTCGCGATCGCGGTGGGCATTCTGTTCATCGGCGGCATCAACGGAAAGCTGTTTTCCAGCCTGCTGGGCATCATGGTGTGCAGCTTCCTGGCCTTGATCTGGCTGTCGCCGTGGCGCCGCGAGCGCCTGTTCGTCTACCTGGATCCATGGAATCCGGAGAATACCTACGGCAGCGCCTACCAGCTTTCGCATTCCCTGATTGCGCTGGGCCGCGGCGAGTGGTTCGGCGTGGGGCTGGGGTCCAGCGTCGAGAAGCTGCATTACCTGCCGGAGGCGCACACCGATTTCATCGTCGCGGTGATCGGAGAAGAATTGGGTTTCGTGGGCGTGATCGGCTTGATCGCCTTGTTTGCGTTCGTCGTATGGCGCGCATTCGAAATCGGACGCCAGTCCATCGCCATGGAAAGAATCTTCAGCGGCCTGGTGGCGCAGGGTGTGGCGCTATGGTTCGGCGTGCAGGCCTTCATCAATATCGGCGTTTGCCTGGGACTGCTGCCCACCAAGGGCTTGACGTTGCCGATGGTCAGTTATGGCGGCTCCGGCATGGTGATGAATCTCGTCGCCATGGCCCTGTTGCTGCGCGTCGACCATGAGAACCGCAGCATGATGCGAGGTAAGCGAGCATGAGCAAGCCTACATTGCTGATCATGGCGGGCGGCACGGGCGGGCACATCATGCCGGGACTGGCCGTTGCCCATGAAATGCGGGCAAGGGGCTGGACGGTGGCCTGGCTGGGCAATCCGGATAAGATGGAGGGCCCTTTGGTACGCGAGCAGGGCATCACGCTGATGCCGCTGCGGTTCTCCGGCGTACGGGGCAAAGGGCTCAAAGCGCTGGCCGGCTTGCCGTTTACGTTGATCGGGGCGGTCAGGCAGGCTTGGCGCGCCTTCAAGGAAGTCCGGCCCGACGTGGTGCTGGGCATGGGCGGCTACGTCGCCTTTCCGGGTGGCCTGGTGGCGGCGTTGCGCCGCGTTCCCTTGGTCGTGCACGAGCAGAACGCCGTCGCGGGCACGGCTAATCGCTGGTTGGCCCGCTTGTCCGCCGCTTCACTGGTCGGGTTTCCGGGCGCCTTGCCCGGCGCCCTGATGGTGGGCAATCCCGTGCGCAACGAGTTTTCCGCTTTGTTGCCGCCGGCCGAGCGCTATGCGCAGCGCCAGGGCAGGCTGCGCGTCCTGGTCGTCGGAGGCAGCCTGGGCGCCGCCGCGCTGAACGCAACCGTGCCCAAGGCGCTTGCCTTGATCGGCGAGGCGGATCGCCCCGAAGTGATACACCAGTCGGGCGCCCGGCATCTGGAAACCTTGCGCGAGGCCTATCGCCAAGCCGGCGTGCAAGCCGAATGCGTGGCGTTCATCGATGATATGGCTCGGCGCTATGCCGAAGCGGATCTCGTAATTTGCCGGGCGGGCGCGATGACGGTCGCCGAAGTATCGTCGGCGGGCGTGGCGGCGCTGTTCGTGCCGCTGCCGCATGCCATCGACGATCATCAGACCGCCAATGCGCGCTATCTGACCGATTGCCATGGCGGATGGCTGCAGCCGCAAGCCGAATTCACGCCTTCGTGGCTCGCGCGGTGGCTGCATGGCCTGACGCGCGATCAATTGCGGGAGATCGCTCAACACGCGCAGGAGCATGCCTGCCCGAATGCGGTGCATAGTATTGCCGACACATGTGAACAGGCCGCGGGAGAGCCTTCATGAAGCATCGTATTCAGAGCATCCATTTCGTCGGCATCGGCGGCTCGGGAATGAGCGGTATCGCGGAGGTCCTTTTGAACCTGGGCTACGGCATCAGCGGCTCGGACATTCAGGACAGCGCCGTCACGCGCCGGCTGGCGCAATTGGGCGCGCGCATCACCATCGGCCACGATGCGGAAAACATCAAGGGCGCGGGGGCGATCGTGACCTCGACCGCCGTAGCCGGCGACAACCCCGAGGTGATCGCAGCGCGCGCCGCGCGCATCCCGGTCGTGCCGCGCGCGTTGATGCTGGCCGAGTTGATGCGCTTGAAGCGCGGCATTGCCGTGGCGGGCACGCACGGGAAGACGACCACCACCAGCCTGGTGGCCAGCGTGCTGGCGGCCGCGGATCTGGATCCGACCTTCGTCATAGGCGGAAGGCTGACTTCGGCCGGCGCCAATGCCCGGTTGGGACAGGGCGAGTTCATCGTCGTCGAAGCCGACGAATCGGATGCCTCGTTCCTGAATCTATTGCCGGTGATGGGCGTCATCACCAATATCGATATGGACCATATGGATACCTATGGCCATGACGTCGCCCGTCTGAAAAGCGCATTCATCGATTTTACGCAGCGCCTGCCTTTCTACGGCAGCGCGGTGCTTTGCAGCGACGATGCCAATGTAAGGGAAATCATACCGTTCGTATCGCGGCCCATCACGACCTACGGCATCGATACGGAGGCCCAGGTGCGGGCGGTCGATGTGCGTTCGGAAGGAACGCGCATGCGTTTTGGCGTAGAACGGCAAGGCGTGACCGGCGCATTGCCCAGCCTGTCCATCGATCTGAATCTGCCGGGCCGGCACAATGTCCTGAACGCCCTGGCCGCCATCAGCGTGGCGACCGAGCTGGGCGTCGCCGACCAGGCTATCGCCGACGGCCTGGCGAATTTTCACGGCGTCGGCCGCCGCTTTACGCAGGTGGGCGATTTTCCCGCCAAAGGCGGGGGCGGCCAGTTCACGCTGATCGACGACTACGGCCATCATCCGGTGGAAATGGCGGCGACCCTGGCCGCCGCGCGTGGCGCATGGCCGCAGCGCCGCATCGTGCTGGCGTTCCAACCCCATCGCTACACGCGCACGCGTGATTGCTTCGAAGATTTCGTCCGGGTGTTGGGCATGGCCGACGCCGTCCTGCTGACCGACGTTTATGCCGCGGGCGAGCAGCCGCTGGTGGCTGCGGACGGACGCGCGCTTTCTCGGGCCTTGCGCGTGGCGGGAAAGGTCGAGCCGATCTTCATCGAAGACGTGAAGGACCTGCCGCAGGCGATCCTGGATTTTGTACGTGACGGCGACGTGGTGATCGTCATGGGTGCGGGCTCCATCAGCCGGGTGCCCACCCAGTTAGGAGAATTGGTATGAATCAACAGTTCGGAAAAGTCGGGGTGCTCTACGGCGGCGTGTCGGCCGAGCGCGCCGTATCGCTAATGTCGGGCAAGGGCGTCTGCGATGCCTTGCGCAGCGCCGGTGTGGATGCCCATCTGTTCGACACGGGCGAAACGCCATGGTCCGATCTGGCCGTTCAAGGGTTCGAGCGCGTGTTCATCGCGCTGCACGGCCGTTTCGGCGAAGACGGCGTCATACAGGGGTTCCTGGAGCTGCTCGGCCTGCCCTACACCGGCAGTGGGCCCATGGCTTCCAGTCTGGCCATGGATAAGATCATGACCAAGAAAGTCTGGCTGCAGGCCGGCTTGCCGACGCCGGCCTACGCGGTCGCCGAAAGCGAGGATGATCTGGATCGCGTCATCGACGCGGTCGGCTTGCCGCTGGTCGTCAAGCCGCCCCATGAGGGGTCGACCTTGGGTATCACCAAGGTGGCCGGCCGCGACGAGCTGCGCGCGGCCTATCGCCTGGCCGCCCGGTACGACGAGCAGGTACTCGTCGAGCAGTTCATCGCGGGCCGCGAGCTGACCGTCGCGATCCTGGGCAAGGGCAGGTCCGCGCGGGCATTGCCCATCATCGAAATCGTCGCGCCCGGCGGCAATTACGACTATGAGCACAAATACATTTCGGACGATACCCAGTACATCTGCCCGGCGCATCTTGGCGAGGATTCGACGCGGGAGATCCAGCGCCTGGCCGAGCGCGCCTACGTCGAGCTGGGCTGCGAAGGCTGGGCGCGCGCGGATTTCATGCTCGACGGCGAGAACCGGCCATGGCTGCTGGAGATGAATACCTCGCCGGGCATGACCAGCCATTCCCTGGTTCCGATGGCCGCCAAGGCGGCGGGCATGACGTACGCCGACCTGTGCGTCGCCATCCTGTCCAGCGCATCCTGCAAGGTGCGCGCTTCCGAAATGCAGACCAGCGAGGGTTGACACCGTGTTCACCGATGCCCGCCTCATCAACGTCGTTGCGAATATGCTGGCCCTGCTGGCAGTATTGGCAATGGCCGCGGGCGGGCTTGTCTGGATCGCGCAACGTCCGTACTTTTCCATCGCCACCATACAGATCGAACCCATGAAGGCCGACGCGCTGAACTACGTTTCGCCGGCAAGCGTGAGGGCGACCATTGCCGGCAAGTTGCGGGGCAATTTCTTCTCGGTCGGCCTGCGCGACGTGAAGGAACTGATCGAGACGGTGCCTTGGGTGCGTCACGCCCAGATACGCCGCGTATGGCCCAACGCGCTGAGCGTGCGCATCGAAGAGCAGCAGCCCTTGGCGCTCTGGAACGAGAACGAGATGATCAATACCTGGGGCGAGGCGTTCTCCGCCAATCAGGGCGAGCTCGACGACGACGTCACCCTGCCCCAGTTGGCCGGCCCGCCGAATTCGGAGCGGCTCGTCGTGCAGCGTTATGCCGAGCTGGCGCGCTGGTTCGCGCCGCTGAACCTGAGCATCCAGGAGGTGACGCTAAGCCCCCGCTATGCGTGGGACGTGACGCTCTCGGACGGCACGCAGCTGAATCTGGGGCGCGATCCGGCGGCCGACGTCGCGGATCCGCACGGCCGCTCCGGCGCCCAGCCCTTTGCCGAGCGCATTCAACGTTTCGTCCAGACCTGGCCGACGCTGGTCGCCCGCCTGGAAGGGCGGACCATGCAAAGCGCCGATTTACGTTATTCCAATGGTTATGCAGTGACCTTGGCTCCCGTTCCTTCTACCTCAGTGAAATGAAATTATGACTCGTGACATCAAAGATCTGATCGTTGCACTTGATATCGGCACCAGCAAAGTCGTGGCTGTCGTGGCCGAAATACTTCCCGAGGGAAAGTTCGAGGTGCTGGGGTTGGGGCAGCATGAGTCCCAGGGCATGCGCAAAGGCGTGGTCATCAACATCGAGGCCACCGTCAACTCCATCCAGAGGGCGCTCGAGGAAGCGGAGCTGATGGCGGATTGCAAGATACGCGAAGTCTATACGGGCATTGCCG
>Ga0265293_10013693_pt1 | contig 10464 bp, 9 predicted proteins | sample Munlanlewell138R_FD_192505 | JGI IMG/M metagenome (GOLD analysis project Ga0265293, IMG submission 192505) | Leachate microbial communities from a municipal landfill in Southern Ontario, Canada - Leachate well 138R | ecosystem: Engineered > Solid waste > Landfill > Unclassified | place: Canada... | reverse complement strand
AAAGTATATGACCACCTTGTGGAACTCATGAACTTCTAAACAGAATGTGCACTCATATTATAAATAAATGGGGCTGTCTCATTAGAAGATAGCCCCTGACTTTATTTGTCGCTCTGTCATTCCCGTGTAAACGGGAATCTACTTCTCTGTCATTCCCGTGAAAACGGGAATCTACTTCTCTGTCTTTCCAGTGAAAGCGGGAATCTATTCTCTTTCTCTCTCCGGATTCCCTCTTGCGAGGGGATGACTTTATTTTTCACTCTGTCATTCCTGTGAAAACGGAAATCTACTTCTTTGTCATTCCCGTGTAAACGGGAATCTATTACTTTCGCTCTCTCCGGATTCCCTCTTGCGAGGGAATGACTTTATTTTTCACTCTGTCATTCCTGTGAAAACGGAAATCTACTTCTTTGTCATTCCCGTGTAAACGGGAATCTATTACTTTCGCTCTCTCCGGATTCCCTCTTTCGAGGGAATGACTTTATTTTTCACCCTGTCATTCCCGTGAAAACGGGAATCTACTTCTCTGTCATTCCCGTGAAAACGGGAATCTATTGTTTTGTCTCTCTCCGGATTCCCTCTTGTGAGGGAATGACTTTATTTGTCGCTTTGTCATTCCCACGCAAGTGGGAATCTATCTTATATCAATCCACCATACAAATCTATCCATTCAGGATTTTCTTTTTCAATTAATTCTATTTTCCAGGCTCTGTTCCATTTTTTTAATCTCTTTTCTCTTTGAATGGCATTATAAATGTTATGATGAATTTCATAAAATACAAGTGTATGAACTCCATAATGTTTAGTAAAACCCTCTGTTAAATCATTCTTATGTTCATATACCCTTCTAATTAAATTATTTGTCACTCCAATATAAAGAGTTCCATTTCTTTTACTTGCCATTATATATACATAATAGTTTTTCATTTTCTCTTACTTTGGATTCCCTCTTACGAGGGAATGACTTTATTTGTCTCTTTGTCATTCCCGTGAAAACGGGAATCTACTTCTCTGTCTTTCCCGTGAAAGCGGGAATCTATTGTTTTGTCTTTATCCGGATTCCCTCTTGCGAGGGAATGACTTTATTTTTCACTCTGTCATTCCTGTGAAAACGGAAATCTACTTCTTTGTCATTCCCGTGTAAACGGGAATCTATTATTTTGTCTCTCTTTGGATTCCCTCTTGTGAGGGAATGACTTTATTTGCCACCCTGTCATTCCTGTGAAAACGGGAATCTAATATTTTCTCTCTCTCTGGATTCCCTCTTGCGAGGGAATGACTTTATTTGCTTCTTTGTCATTCCCGTGAAAACGGGAATCTACTTCTTTGTCATACCTGTGTAAACGGGCATCTATTTTCTTTCTCTCTCTGGATTCCCTCTTTCGAGGGAATGACTTTATTTTTCACCCTGTCATTCCCGTGTAAACGGGAATCTATTACTTTCTCTCTATGGATTCCCTCTTGCGAGGGAATGACTTTATTTGCTTCTTTGTCATGCCCGTGAAAGCGGGAATCTATTACTTTCGCTCTTTGGATTCCCTCTTTCGAGGGAATGACTTTATTTTTCACCCTGTCATTCCCGTGTAAACGGGAATCTAATATTTTCTCTTTCTCTGGATTCCCTCTTGCGAGGGAATGACTTTATTTGTCTCTTTGTCATTCCCGTGTAAACGATCTATTCTCTTTTTCTCTTTCTCTGGATTCCCCCTTGCGAGGGAATGACTTTATTTGTCACTCTGTCATTCCCGTGTAAACGGGAATCTATTTTCAATTTCTCTTTCTCTGGATTCCCTCTTGCGAGGGATTGACTTTATTTGCCACCCTGTCTTTCCCGTGAAAACGGGAATCTAATATTTTCTCTTTCTCCGGATTCCCTCTTGCGAGGGAATGACTTTATTTGTCACTTTGTCATTCCCGTGTAAACTGGAATCTATTTTATTTGTCTCTCTCCGGATTCCCTCTTGTGAGGGAATGACTTTATTTGTCACCCTGTCATTCCCGTGTAAACGGGAATCTATTACTTTCTCTCTCTGGATTCTCTCTTGCGAGGGAATGACTTTGTTTGTCACTTTGTCATTCCCGTGAATACGGGAATCTAATACTTTCGCTCTCTGGATTCCCTCTTGCGAGGGAATGACTTTATTTGTCGCTTTGTCATTCCCGTGTAAACGGGAATCTATTGTTTTCTCTTTCACTGGATTCCCTCTTACGAGGGAATGACTTTATTTGTCTCTTTGTCATTCCCGTGAAAGTTATCGTGATGAATTAAAAGATTTAATTTAATAGCTCATTTTATCTAACTTAACTTTTCCTCGAAACACCCAGTAAATACTTGCGGTATAAGCAAGTACAAAAGGAATACCGATTAATGCCATTGTAAGCATCACCTCGAGGGTTTTCTTCGACGAAGAATGAGCATATGCATTAAGACTGTATGCAGCAGCAATAGAAGAGGTTACGAAATTCGGGAACATGCCGAGAGCAAACAAACCGAGCAGTGCCGCAATACTAAACGACGATGAAAAGAATGCCGCAAACTCTCGTCCCTTATGAATTTCGCGGGGGATATTAGCAACAGCAAGCATATTCAACAAAGCGAGGATAAAAAACTCCGGGTGTGCCTTGAATACAGCCGTCATGTGAGGCAAATAAATCAGTGTAGCCATTGTTACAGTAACATAACATATTACAAAGAATATGATTGTATTATTGACCCAGCCCCTAACTTGCGACTGCAATTTACCTTCCGTTTTCATGACTGCATAAATTGCGCCATGCATCATGAATAATGCCACAGTTGTAATTCCAACAAGTATTGCGTAGGGATTAATCAAACTGAAAAAGCCGATATATGCTTCTTTCTCCGAATTGACAGGTATTCCCTGAATAATATTTCCGAGAGCGGTACCGAATAATAAAGCAATTAATATACTGGAAAATGAAAATGCTATGTCCCAGCTTTTACGCCATCTTTTAGATTCATTTTTACTGCGAAATTCTATTGCCACAGCCCTAAAAATTATACCTACAAGTATTAACATTATTGCCGGATAAAATGCAGAAAAAACCGTAGCATATACATCGGGGAATGCTGCAAATATTGCCCCGCCACCTGTTACAAGCCAAACCTCATTACCATCCCACACAGGTCCGATTGAATTTATCATTATTCTTCTGTCCGAATCATCCTTTACAAAGAGATGTAAAGCACCGACTCCTAAATCAAACCCGTCGAGTATGGCATATCCGGTTAACAGAATTCCGACAAGAATAAACCAAATAAGATTCAAATCTAAGCCTTCATACATTATTCAATCCTCCTATTGTGCTTTAACAAGTTGTTCAACTACCGGCTCATTGTGCTCATCCTCTGGACCGTGCTTAATTTTAGAGTCTAAAAGATATAAAAACAGCACGAATAAAAGTGCATATATCAAGGTAAATAGAATAAGGGAGAAAAGTACATTTTCGGCACTTACCACCTTTGACAAACCGTCACTTGTTCTGAGTAAGTTATATACAATCCAGGGTTGGCGCCCCACTTCAGCAGATACCCAGCCTGCTTGATTAGCAATATGCGGTAAAATCACCGAAGCGACGGAAAGTTTCATGAACCAAGCCGTTTTGAATAGCTTATTTCTCCATAAAAGGAATATACCAATCACAATGAAAGCTATAAAATACATTCCAAGAGCTACCATTAAGTGATAGGTCTGGAATACTAAATTTATCGGAGGCCTGTCTTCCGGTGGAAATTCGTTCAATCCGGTTACCGGTTTAGATGAATCCATGTATAGAAGTACTGAAAGCATACCCGGAATTTTTATCCCAATAACTTTCTGCTCAGAATCAAAAACCCATCCGAACAAATATAAGTCACCCGGTTCTGTGTTATAATGTCCTTCGTAAGCTGCCATCTTTGCAGGCTGATATTCTCCAACTTGCACTGCACTGCTGTGACCTGTTATCAGTTGAAATAGTGAAGCGAAGGCTGCAAGAGAAAGTCCAATTTTAAATGATGAGCGTGATAGTTCTACATGTCTGTTTTTGAGTAAGTAGTATGCACTCACACTAATTACCAAAAAAGCACCGCAAATCCAAGCTCCACCAATAGTGTGTGACAGCCGCTCAATGCTTGACGGATTAAATACCATCGCCCAAAAATCTATAATCTCAGCTCGTGCGTTCATGCCTTCACCTACAATATGAAATCCTGTGGGTGTTTGCATCCATGAATTGGCAACAACAATCCAAACGGCACTCAAATGAGCGCCAGCAGCAACCATTATGGTCGAAAAGAAATGCATCTTAGGACCTACTTTATCCCATCCGAATAATAGTATAGCCAAGAAACCTGATTCAAGAAAGAATGCAAATATTCCTTCTGCCGCCAAAGCGCTGCCAAACACATCTCCAACATATCGGGAATATGTCGCCCAGTTTGTCCCGAATTCAAATTCCATTACTATACCGGTTGCTACACCCATAGCGAAAGTTAATGCAAATATCTTAACCCAAAATTTTGTCATTCTCTCGAACATCGGGTTGCCTGTTTTGAGAAACATTCCTTCCATAAATATCAACAGAACAGCTAAGCCAATACTCATTGGCGGATATATGTAATGAAACATCACTGTAAATGCAAATTGAATCCGTGATAAAATTTCTACATCCATTTTATTTCTCCGGAATTAGTTTCAGTCGGTCAATGTTAACATCAAATCAGAAATCAACTTCCGAAATACATTTATCAGACCAACTTCTGTAAACTGTATCATTACAAAATTATATATTTATAAATAAAATGCAAAATTATTTGAATTATTTGTTACGACACTAACTAAATCCGGCAATAATTAACGACAATATGCCATGCTATCACTCCATTATGTTATTCTTATCAACGATTTGTTGACATTGCTTATTAACTTATCTTTAAAATAGTTTCTCAATATTTGAATAGATGCTAATTATTTCAAGGATTCATAAGTGGTAAGATTCCGAATTTTCGATTATGCAGATTAATCAACCGAAAAAAAAAGCCCGACAACAAATCGGGCTTTTCAAATTTTTCTCTGCTGAATAACAATTAGTGTCCGCCGCAGCCGCAAGTCTTCATATTATTTGGATTAGAAAATACAAATCCACTGCCATGGGCATCATCAACATAATCTAATGTCACGCCCATCAGATAGAATAAACTTTTATTATCAACAACAAGACTTAAATCATGAAGTTTGATAAGCTTGTCATTATCATTATATTCTGAATCAAATCCGAGGATATAGTTCATGCCGGAACATCCGCCGCTCTGAGTACCGAGACGAAGAGAATATTCTTCAGGAACGCTGTTTTCAGCTTTGATTGAGTTTATTTTATTTAATGCTCTACGTGTAACCATGATTGCATCCTGAGCTTCTGCGCCGTTAACTCCTGTGTGGATGTGTTCAACTTCTATATCATTTATTACTTCATTCATAATAACCTCATTTGTTAAATATTGATACAATGTATTAACACGAATGCACTATAATATTATTTTTTTAATAATGCAAAAGTAAAGAAGACTCAGCTATTCGATTTTCTCATAATTAGAGATGAATTTTATTATCAATCGTCAACAGCTTCGATTCCAAGTTGTTTCAACTTTTCGAGTGCGGCCTTCATTGTTGATAATTGTTCCTCGCTATGACTTGTCCATTGATTCAATTCAGCAATAATACGAAGTGGGAATTTACTACGAAAGGATTTTGTAGGGTTGCCGGGGAATTTTTTATCCGTCAAGTTTGGGTCATCTTCGTAATCACCGACCGGTTCGACAATGTAAATTCTCTCTTGTCCAACACCTTCTGCAAGCTCTGCTCCCCAGACAGCGGATTCCAATACTGCACTGAAGTAAACATGATTTGACTTCCTGCGTGAGCCGTAGTTCGATATGTAGCCCGGAGTTATCAAATCTCCAACTTTAAGATTGGCTTTTGTGCCGTGATAAAAGCGTGATTCTTGCTTATACCCCATATATTGCTCGCCAAATATAAATTTAAGATTACGAAATCAGCTGATGATTTGTTGCAATACTACATGAAATTAATGTTATGACTATAAATTAAATTGCATCTACTTCTCTTTATGTGTAATCAAGATTTAATTAAGCCATATACAATAAAGATATTATATAACCTTTACACTTATTTTAAGTATCACAAAACATTATTTTCATGTTCAGTCAATTTTAATTAAATCAGCATCATTGAGTTCACTTTTATTAATAGGAGTTTTATATGAAGAATGTTCTACTGTTTGTATCATTAATGATTTTTGCATCGGTACATATCTTTACACAGGAAGATGTGTTGAGACCGAAAAAGCCGCAGCATATACAACAGGATGTAAATTTAGATGCAAATTACAAAATCAGATACGGAATTGAAGTCGGTATCAACTATAATTTGTATAGTTCAGATCAAAGATGGCTTCCGATTGTTGACCAATCTTTACTGAATGTTTACGGTAAAGCTGAAGGTATTTCTCCATACTTCGTTGCAATGCTGGACTTCCCGATAAACAGCAAGTTTGGAATACAAACACGCTTATCTTATGAAGGCAGAGGATTCAGCAACGAATATGATGGTATTGCTGATTGTTATATTGCCGATGATTTCCAAATAGTAGATGCCGAAGTCAGAATTAATAGTAAATTCTCCGGCGCAGATATCGGATTTTCCGCTTTACTAAGATATAATGTTACTGATGAAATTGAAATAGCACTGGGACCAATGCTCTTGATACCGAGTGCAGACTATGAAATTGAAGAGACACAGACTGTTTTGTCGGAAGAATGTTTCTTTAATTATGATACAGACCCAACAAAACAAATAAGCAGTACCAGCAAAATTGGGATTAATACACGATTTGGGATTGACTTAGGGTTTTCATACAACATCCCATTAAGTGATGCAGTCACACTTGCTCCGAGCTTAAGATTAAACTACATGTTTAATAAGTTGTTTGATGACATGGCCGGTATTGATGTCACAAGAGAAAGTTTGTACGGCAGTGCATTTTATGAACTGGTAGATGCCAAACTCAATGTCCTTAAATTTGGCTTTGCATTGTGGTTTTAGATTTTATAAAAACGGAGATAAAAAATGAAATTAATACTAAATTCACTGCTTTTATTATGCCTTTTCAGTATAGTTGCCAGTAGTCAGGTGACTGTAAGTCCGGTAGAATTTAATTCAAGCAAAGATGATTTTAATTCAAATATCACTCAGAACGGCAAATCCATTTATTTCACGAGCAATAGAAATGGAGGAAGTCAAAGAGTATTCATTGTTGAAGAAAGAAACGGTAGTCTGAATTCTCCAAAAGAAGCGTCAGGTGCAATCAATGACGGAAAGGAAAGCGGTGCTGTAGCCCTTACTTCCGATGGACAGTTCATGCTTTTTGCTGCTTTTGAACATGAAGTTGGGGGAATTGGAAGGCTTGATATTTACAGTGCTGAAAAAATTAACGGTAAATGGACTAATGTCAAAAATCTGGGACCAAATATAAATTCGTCGGGTTGGGATTCACAGCCAATGATATCAAATGACGGGAATATTCTACTTTTCTCGAGCGATAGAGACGGAGGCTACGGAGGTACCGATATTTATATTTCCTTCAGAACTGCTGATGGCTGGTCAAAAGCTGAAAATGCCGGAAAGAATATTAACTCTGAGTATGACGAGATGACTCCGGTAATCGGAGTGGACAATTCTAATTTTACTTTTGCCTCAAACAGACCGGGGGGCTATGGAGAGTTTGATATTTATATATCCAAATACAAATTTAACAGATTTGATAAACCTGTGAATGCAGGCGAACCGATAAATTCTTCCGCCGATGATTTTTATTACTATTCGATGCCAAATTCCGATATTGCCTATTTCTCTTCATCAAGACCGGGTGGGCAAGGCGGATTAGACATTTATAAGGCAGTTCCTAATCCTTATGAATCGGATGCTGTTCTTCTTCTTAGCGGTGTGGTAAAGGATGCAAAAAACGGAAGTCTTCTTGATGCCAATATCATAATAACTGATTTGGAATCCGGTAAAAAAGTTGCAGATTTGCGTTCAGACGACAATACCGGAGAATATTTTGTAATTCTCCAGCAAGGAAGAACTTACTCAATTACTGCCGATAAAGAAGATTATGTATTCTTCAGCTCGAGATACGAAGTACCCGCCGGTGATGCAGGAAGTACCCAAACTAAGAATATTGAATTATCTCCAATTTCGGGAGGTAATACAAGATTACTCGTATTTTTTGATTTTGATAAAGCCACACTTAAAAAAGAATCTGTCCCCGAGCTTGACAGGGTTGCCAGCTTCTTAAAGAAATACAAGAATGTTAAAATTTTATTGGAAGGCCATACCGATGATGTGGGAGCCCCCGATTACAATCAAAAGCTGTCTGAAAGTCGTGCAAATTCAGTCAAAGAGTATCTCGTGAATAAAGATATTGCCTCTAATAGAATTAACACTGCCGGATTCGGTCTAAGCAAACCATTGGTTAATGAAAAGACGGATGCTGCAAGAGCCACCAATCGTCGGGTAGAGATGAAAATAATTGAATGAAGTATCTCAAATAAAGGGGCATTTGATAACAAATGCCCCCATCACCTTATTAAGTGATGAGAAAGAAATTTCCATAGAATTCCATAAATGTATTTCATACAAGGTTGAATTCATAATAAATTTTATACGAAAATTATCATTTCTAAGAAAATTGAATTATTTTTACAAAATAATATTTTTTCAATTTTAATGAGTTAATATTTTTGTTATCCTATGTTCAATCTTAAATATAGACCTTTGAATAATATAAACTTTCGGAATATGAACAAATAACAATGTTAACAGTTTATTGATATAGAACATTAAAATAATAATTACCAGGCATTATGATATACACAGAAAAAATAATAATACTAGATTTCGGCTCGCAATACACGCAGCTGATTGCACGCAAGGTCCGTGAGTGTGGAGTATTTGCGGAGATTTACCCGTACAATATAAGCGAAGAAAAGCTTAGAGGTCTGAATCCGAAGGGATTAATCCTTTCCGGAGGTCCTTCAAGTGTGTATGCTAAAGAGGCGCCACATCCTTCATTCAATGTCTTTGAGCTTAATGTACCGGTACTTGGTATCTGCTATGGTCTCCAACTCATAGCTTATCAATTGGGTGGAGCAGTGGACAAGGCAGCACATCGCGAATTTGGCAGAGCAGAGTTGACGGTTGATAAACAAGATGATTTATTCGATGGTTTATCTGATAATTCTATAGTCTGGATGAGTCATGGTGATTCACTGACTAAGTTGCCTGATGGTTTTGAGGTAATAGCACATTCCGGTAATGCTCCGATATGTGCAATACGCTCTTTGGAAAGAAGGATTTGGGGTGTACAGTTCCATCCCGAAGTGCACCATTCTACTGATGGTAATAAAATTCTTGACAATTTCTTACGCAAAATCTGCAATTGCAAAGATAATTGGGACGCTCATTCATTTGTAGAACAGGCTGTAGTTGATATTCGTAATCAGGTCGGAGACTCAGAAGTAATATGTGCTCTGTCGGGTGGTGTAGATTCCACTGTCCTTGCAGTGATGCTTCATAAAGCTATCGGTGACAAACTTCATTGTATTCACATTGATACCGGACTTATGCGTTTGAATGAAAGCTCAAAACTGATGAAACTTTTTGCTGAAAATTTCAATATGTCAATAGAACTCATTGACGGAACGGAAACTTTTCTCGGAGCATTATCAGGTGTCAGCGACCCCGAACTAAAACGCAAAAGTATCGGAAAATCTTTTATAGACCTTTTCGATGTAGCTGCAAAAAAATTCAATAATGCTAAATGGCTTGCTCAAGGAACGCTCTATCCTGATGTAATTGAATCAGTTTCTGTGAAAGGTCCTTCTGTTGTCATAAAATCTCACCATAATGTTGGTGGCTTGCCTGAGAAAATGGGTCTGAAACTTCTTGAGCCATTCCGTGAATTATTCAAAGATGAGGTTCGTGCCGTAGGTCGTGAGCTTGGTGTACCGGACTGGTTTGTAAATCGTCATCCTTTCCCGGGTCCGGGCTTAGGTATTAGAATTTTGGGCGAAATCACCCGTGATAAAATCGCAACACTTCAAAAAGCCGATGCAATATACATCGAAGAAATCCGCAATGCCGGACTTTACGACCAAATCTGGCAAGCCTTTGCAGTTCTTCTTCCTGTAAAATCCGTCGGTGTTATGGGTGACGAGCGCACTTACGAAAATACCTGCGTACTCCGTGCCGTTACGAGTGTGGACGGCATGACCGCCGATTGGTTCCCAATGCCTTACGATGTCCTCGCCAAGATGAGCAACCGAATAATAAATGAGGTTCGCGGTATCAACAGAGTAGTCTATGATATTACGAGCAAACCTCC
>Ga0265293_10013692_pt1 | contig 10464 bp, 10 predicted proteins | sample Munlanlewell138R_FD_192505 | JGI IMG/M metagenome (GOLD analysis project Ga0265293, IMG submission 192505) | Leachate microbial communities from a municipal landfill in Southern Ontario, Canada - Leachate well 138R | ecosystem: Engineered > Solid waste > Landfill > Unclassified | place: Canada... | reverse complement strand
GCCTTCGAGCAGGTCGTCGGCGCTGCCCGCCCAAGGCTGTACATCACCAATTCGGGCCTGCATAATCCGACCGGCGCGAGTATATCGGCCGTTACGGCGCATCGTGTGCTCAAGATCGTGGACCAGCACCGCATGACTGTGGTCGAAGACGACATATTCGCGGACCTGGAGGTGGAGCCGGCGCCGCGCCTGGCGGCGTTCGACGGCCTGGACAATGTCGTGCAGATAGGCAGTTTTTCCAAAACCTTGTCGGCGTCGGTCAGATGCGGCTACATCGTGGCCAAGCGGGACTGGCTGGAAGACCTGACCGATCTGAAAATCGCGACGGCCTTCAATGCCGGCAATGCGGCGTCGCAACTGGTGTTCGATTGCCTGAAGAACGGTTCATACCGCAAATACACCGAACTTCTGCGCCAGCGGCTGGCCGAGGCGATGGAGCGCGTCCTGCCCCGGCTTGCCGCAGTCGGCATCACGCCGTGGCTGCGGCCTGGCGCGGGCATGTTCGTCTGGTGCCGGCTGCCCGAAGGCGTGGATGCCGCCGAACTGGCGCGCAAGGCGTTGATCGAAAACATCGTCCTGGCGCCGGGCAACGTGTTCAGCCTATCCCAGTCGGCGAGCCGCTATATCCGCATCAACGTCGCGCAGTGCGATGATCCTCGTTTGTATGATTTCTTCAAGAGGGCGCAGGAGGCCGCGTCGGGGTGAGGCGGACGCCGAGCGCTCTTTCACCGGCTATCGGCCGTGGGCTACCGCTCGGCGCCGCGCGGCGGTACACTTCATGCAAATGTTTTTTTGTGGATTGCCATGCCTTCATTCGATGTCGTCTCCGAAGTAGACAAACATGAGTTGTCCAATGCCGTCGACCAGGCGTTGCGCGAATTGACCACCCGTTTCGATTTCAAGGGCACGGACGCGAAGTTCGAGCTGGACGGCTACGTCATCACGCAACATGCGCCCAGCGCGTTTCAGCTCAAGCAGATGCTGGACATCCTGCGCGGCCGCCTGTCGGCCCGGGGCATAGACGTGCGCTGCCTCGACGTGGCCGATCCTCTGGAAAACCTGGGCGGCGCGCGCCAGAAAATCACGGTGCGCCAAGGCATAGAACAGCCGGTATCAAAGAAGCTGATCGCCGCGCTGAAGGCCGACAAGCTCAAGGTGGAAGCTCAGATCAACGGCGACAAACTGCGTGTCAGCGGCAAAAAGCGCGATGACTTGCAGGCGGCGATCGCCTTGCTGAAGAAAACCGACGTCGAGCTGCCGTTGCAGTTCCAGAATTTCCGGGATTGACCGGCTCAGTGCCGCAAACGGTAGCCGGTCTTGAATATCCAGGCGATCGTCGCAAGGCATAAGGCCAGGAACACCAGCGTCATTCCCAGGCTGACATAGACGTTGACGTCGGCGATACTGTAGAAGCTCCAGCGAAACCCGCTGATCAGGTAGACCAGCGGATTGAACAAGGTGACCGTTTGCCAAAACGGCGGCAGCATCGATATCGAATAAAAGCTGCCGCCGAGAAACGTCAAGGGCGTGACGATGAGCATCGGAACGAACTGCAGCTTTTCAAAATTATCGGCCCATATGCCGATGATGAAGCCGAACAGGCTGAACGTAAAGGCGGTCAGGAGCAGGAACAGGATCATCCAGGCCGGATGGTCGATACGCAACGGCACGAACAACGATGCGGTGATCAGAATGATGACGGCCAGAAGAACGGATTTGCTTGCCGCCGCGCCGACGTAGGCCAAGGTGATTTCAATGTAGGACACCGGGGCGGACAGGATTTCATAAATGGTGCCGGTGAACTTGGGAAAGTAGATGCCGAAGGCCGCATTGGTGATGCTTTGGGTCAGCACGGACAACATGACGAGGCCGGGAACGATGAATGCGCCGTAGCCTATGCCTTCGACTTCCGTGATGCGGTGGCCTATCGCCGCGCCGAAGATGACGAAATACAGCGACGTCGAGATGACGGGCGCGATGATGCTCTGCAGCAGGGTGCGCCAGGTGCGCGCCATTTCAAAGAGATAGATGGCTCGTATGCCGTGCGGGTTCATGGATTGCTCCTGAGCAGGCTGACGAAAATGTCTTCCAGGGAACTTTGCTTGGTTTGCAGGTCTTCGAAAGCCACGTCGGCCTGCGACAAGGCGTGCAGCAGCGAGGCGATGGTCTCGCTGTCCCGGGCGGCGTCGTAGGTGTAGATCAGCCGTGATCCGTCGCCCTCCAGCTTCAGGTTATACGATGCGAGGGACTCGGGCACGCTATGCATCGGCTCGCGCAGTTGCAGGATGAGTTGCTTGGTGCCCAGTTTTTTCATCAGCCTGCGGGTATCTTCGACCAACAGGATTTCGCCGTTTTTGATTACGCCGATCCGGTCCGCCATTTCCTCGGCTTCATCGATGTAATGCGTGGTCAGTATGATGGTGACGCCCGTGTCGCGCAGGGCGCGCATGACTTGCCACGTTTCCTTGCGCAGCGATACGTCCACGCCGGCGGTCGGCTCGTCCAGGAACAGGATCTGCGGCTCGTGCGAAAGCGCCTTGGCGATCAGCAGGCGCCGCTTCATGCCGCCCGAAAGCGTATGTATGCGATTGTGGCGCTTTTCCCATAGCGACAGGTCGCGCAGCAGTTTCTCCAGGTAGGCCGGATCGGAGGCTTTGCCGAAAAGCGCGCGGCTGAATGCCACGGTGTTAAAGACGGTTTCGAACGCTTCGGTCGTGAGCTCTTGAGGAACCAGTCCGATCATGCGGCGCGCCTGGCGATAGTCTTGTACGATATCGTAGCCGCCGGCAAGCACTTGGCCCGACGTCGGGTTGACCAGGCCGCAAATAATGCTGATGAGCGTGGTCTTGCCGGCCCCGTTGGGGCCGAGCAGGGCGAAGATCTCGCCTTGCCGGATATCCAGGTCGACGCTCTTGAGCGCGTGAAAGCCGGAAGCGTAGCGCTTGCTCAACTGTTTGACGGAAAGTATTGGGGACATGACGGCTTCGCGTTTACACTGAGTCGGACAATAACATACGGCCTCGCCCTCATGCCAATATCCGTCGGTATCCATTTTTACTTCTCATGACCATGCTGTCGTCGATCGATTCATACTCGACCGTGCTGCTTGCGCCCGCGCAAATGGCCGCGGTGGACCGCGCCGCGATTGCCGGCGGGGTGCCGGGCCGTGCGTTGATGGAGAATGCGGGCCGGGCAGTCGCCGACGCGATACGCGGCCGATGGTCCCCCAGGCCCTTGCTCGTGCTGTGCGGGCCGGGCAACAACGGCGGCGACGGTTTCGTGGCCGCCCGCCACTTGCGCGATCACGGCTGGCAGGTTAGCGTGGCCTTGTATGGCGACGCGGCATCGCTGTCGGGTGACGCCGCGTTTCATGCCGCTCGGTGGCAAGAAGAGATCCTGCCGTTTTCCACAGCCGCCTTGCAGGGCGCCGAGCTGGTGCTCGACGCCGTGTTCGGGGCCGGACTCGCGCGGGACATTCCGGCCGAAGTAATGAACCTCCAGCAGGCCGTCAGAGAGAAAGGCCTGCCGGTATGCGCGGTGGACATGCCAAGCGGCGTGGACGGTGCCGACGGCCGGGTAAAAGGCGCCGCCCTGGCGGCGGCGATGACGGTAACGTTTTTCAGAAAGAAACCGGGCCACGTGCTGCAGCCGGGGCGGCGCTTATGCGGTCGCCTGGTGGTTGCCGATATCGGCATTCCCGAGGCCGTGCTCGGCGAGCAGGCGCGCGCCGGCATGGCACTGGATACGTATGAAAACGATCCCGCGTGCTGGCTGGAAGCCTATCCCTGGCCGCGCGCGGATGGACACAAGTACGACCGGGGGCATGCCCTGATCGTGGGGGGGGAAACCTTGACCGGCGCCGCCCGCTTGGCGGCGGCAGCCTGCGCCCGGATGGGCGCGGGGCTGGTCACGGTCGCCGCGCCAGCCAGGGCGTGGCCGGTCTATGCGGCCGCGCTGACCAGCGTCATGGCGGCGCCGTTCGACGGGGCCGACGCCCTGAAGGCATTGCTTGACGATCCGAGACGTAATGCGCTGCTGATCGGGCCGGGTTTGGGCGCCGGGCCGCAGTCGGCGCGGCAGGTCCTGTCGGTGCTGGCGACGGAACGCGGCGTCGTGCTGGACGCGGACGCCATCAGTGCTTTCGCCGAGGATCCTGATCGGCTTTTCGGCGCCATACGAGGTCCCTGCGTGATGACGCCCCACGAAGGTGAATTTTCCCGGCTGTTCGGCGGCGAGAGCGGCGGAAAACTGGAGCGCGCGCGCCGGGCCGCTCGGCGCAGCGGCGCCGTCATCGTCTTGAAAGGCCCGGACACGATCATTGCCGCTCCCGACGGCCGCGCATTCATCAACACGAACGCGCCGGCCACGCTGGCGACGGGAGGAACGGGCGACGTGCTTGCCGGTCTCATCGTCGGCCTGATGGCGCAGGGCATGCCCGCTTTGCAGGCTGCGGCCGCGGCGGTCTGGGTGCATGGCGATGCCGCCGCCCGCATCGGTTTGGGGCTGATCGCGGACGATCTGCCCGTCCGCGTGCCGCAAACGCTGCGCGGCTTGCGAGAACGCGTCGAGGGCATGACGTGATCGGGTTCGGACGCACGGGGTCAGCGGCTTCGCGTTAAAATCCCCGCATCTCATTCCAATTGCATAGCAAAGGTCTGCATGTCCGACGTGATAGCCTTGATCTTCGATTTTGACGATACGCTTGCTCCGGACAGCACCTCAGGCTTCCTGGCCGATATCGGCGTCGACGTCGAGGCGTTCTGGCAGCAGCGCGTCAACCCGCTTCTGTTCGAGCAGGACTGGGATCCCGTGCCTGCCTATTTGCACGAAATGATCGCGGTGTCCCGCTCGCGGCGACACGGCTTGATCACACGCGAACGGCTCGAGGATTGGGGGCGCCGCCTGCCGCTGCATTCCGGCGTGGACACGTTGTTCGAGCGTTTGCGCGCCGTCGTCAAGGCCAACCATCCCCAGGTGCAATTGGAGTTTTATCTGATTTCCAGCGGCATCGGCGACGTCGTTCGCCATACTGCGATCGCCCATGAATTCACCGACATCTGGGCTTCCGAGTTCGTCTACGACGAGGATGACGGCATCAGTTTTCCAAAAAGAGTGGTCAGCTTTACCGACAAGACACGTTATCTTTTTCACATCCAGAAAGGCATCATCGGTGCGGCATCGCGTAGCAAGCCCTTCGACGTCAACCGCAAGGTGGCTCCGGAAAAATTGCGCGTGCCGTTCGAGCAGATGGTGTTCGTGGGCGACGGCTACACGGACATTCCTTGCTTTTCCCTCATACGACGCTCCGGCGGCGTGGCGTTCGGCGTATGGGACCCGAAGCACAGGGACAAGCGCAGCAGGGCCTGGGGCTTCATCCAGGAAGGGCGGGTTTCCAATCTGAACCAGGCTCGCTACGACGAGCACGCCGAGCTCTATCAATGGCTCGAAGAGGCGGTGGAGAGCCTGGCGGGACGCATCGCGCTCAATGCGCGTATCTATCGTGGCTGAGGCCGCAGGCATGGCGCGCGCGGGCGGACCGGACGATGTACCGGACGACACCGTCTTCATGCGCCTGGCGCTGCGGCTAGCGGAACAGGCCCGGGAGCTGGGCGAAGTGCCCGTGGGCGCCGTGGTCGTCGATGCGCAGGACAGGGTGATCGGCGAGGGCTGCAACCGCACGATTACCGACCGCGATCCGACGGCCCATGCCGAGATCGTCGCCTTGCGCCAGGCGGCACGCCGTGTCGAGAATTACCGTTTGCCCGGCTGCCGGCTCTATGTCACGCTGGAACCGTGCGCCATGTGCATGGGCGCCATGCTGCATGCGCGCCTGCAGCGTGTCGTCTACGGGGCGAACGATCCCAAGACGGGGTGTTGCGGCAGCGTGCTCGATATCGCCGCGCAAGATGCGCTTAATCATCAGACTCAGGTGGTGGGCGGCGTGCTGGGACAGGAGTGCGGAGACGTCCTGCGCGTTTTTTTCCGCGAGCGCCGCCGGCAGATCAAGTCATCCAGGCGAGAGGAAACGGCCGACGATGCGCCGGGCGCGCCATGATCACGCTATTCTTACGCCAACCCTTCATATACTAGCGAGCACTTTTCATGACGCAGTCCGAGGCCGAACACTCCCGCAATCATGACCATGGCCATGACCATGACCATGACCATGGCCATCGTCACGGCCACGGCTCCCACGCCCACGATGACCACGGGCATCACCACGGGCCGGCTCCCGAAGGCATTTATTTGATCTCTCCATCCGGCGCCGTGCAGGACCCCGCGGCGATCCAAGCGGCGCAGGAGCGCCTGGGCCGACTGGGCTTCGAGACGGACCTGGACCCCGATGCGTTGGCCGTGCACGAGCGTTTTGCCGGCACCGACGCGCAGAGGCTGGCCGCCATAGGGCGGTCCTTGCGGCAAGCGCATCCTTTGGTGATGACGACGCGCGGCGGCTACGGCTTGAGCCGCCTTTTGCCCGCCATCGACTGGCGCGCGGTCGCGGACAGCGGTAAGCTGTTCGTGGGACACAGCGACTTCACGGTCTTCAATCTGGCGCTGCTGGCGCAGACCGGCGCGCACAGCCTGAGCGGGCCGTCGGCCGCCTACGATTTCGGCGGCAAGGCCATGGATGATCTGACAGCGGATCTGTTCGTCGAAACGGTGAGGAACGAACTGGAGGTGCTCAGTTTCGAGTCGCCCGATTCGGATGCCGTCGATGCGCGAGGCGTGCTATGGGGCGGCAACCTGGCCATGCTGGCTTCTCTGGTGGGGACGCCTTACTTGCCCAAGGTGCGCGGCGGCATACTGTTTTTGGAGGATATCGCCGAGCATCCGTTCCGCATCGAGCGGATGCTGACCCAGCTCTGGCACGCGGGCGTGCTGGCCAGGCAGAAAGCGATCGTCCTGGGACGCTTTACCGACTATAAGCTGGCCGCCCATGATAACGGCTATGACCTGGCCAGCGTCGTGTCTTGGCTGCGCGCCACGGTGAAGGTGCCGGTCGTGACCGGCCTGCCTTACGGCCACGTCAAAGTCAAGGCTACCTTGCCGGTAGGCAGGAAGGTCGGGGTGGCGACCGAGGACGGCATGGCCTACCTGTTGCTGAACGAGCATCATTGATACCGGCTTGGTACACTAGAAGCTTTTGCGTGAAGATCGCGCGCCCTCCTTTTCAGGTACGTGGCGCCGCTTTTCGCCTCTTCAGACTTTACTACGCGACTCCTAGACGTGATATCCACAGCAAACCTAACGATCCAGTTCGGCCCCAAGCCTCTTTTTGAAAACGTCAGCGTCAAGTTCGGCGGCGGCAATCGCTATGGATTGATCGGCGCCAACGGTTCGGGCAAATCCACCTTCATGAAGATCATAGGGGGGGACCTGGAGCCGACCGCGGGCAACGTGTCGCTGGACCCGGGCGTGCGCCTGGGCAAGTTGCGTCAGGACCAGTATGCCTTCGAGGACATGCGTGTGCTGGACGCGGTCATGATGGGCCACGTTGAAATGTGGCAGGCCATGACGCAGCGCGACGCGATCTACGCCAATCCCGATGCCAGCGAAGACGATTACATGGAAGCCGCCAATCTGGAAGCGAAGTTCGCCGAATATGATGGCTACACGGCGGAGTCCCGGGCGGGCGAGTTGCTGCTGGGGCTGGAAATACCGGTGGAGCAGCATAACCTGCCGATGCGCGAAATCGCGCCGGGCTGGAAGCTGCGCATACTGCTGGCCCAGGCCTTGTTTTCCAATCCGGACGTGCTGCTGCTGGACGAGCCGACCAACAATCTGGACATCAATACGATCAGATGGCTGGAGAACGTGCTCAACGGCTACGACAGCACCATGATCATCATCAGCCACGACCGGCACTTTCTCAACCAGGTCTGCACGCATATGGCCGATCTGGATTATGGCGAGCTGCGCGTCTATCCCGGCAACTACGACGATTACATGCTGGCGTCGACGCAGGCGCGCGAGCGCGCCGCGGCCAGCAACGCCAAGGCCAAGGAGCGCGTGGTCGAGCTCCAGGACTTCGTGCGCCGGTTCGCGGCCAATAAATCCAAGTCGCGCCAAGCCACGTCACGCTTGAAGCAGATCGACCGGATCAAGGCTTCCACGATCGAAGTGAAGCCTTCCTCGCGCCAGAATCCGTATATCCGCTTCGAGCAGATAAAAGTGCTGCATAGGCTGGCCGTCACGGTGGAAAACATTTCCAAGTCCTATGCCAGGCCCGTCATCAGGCCGTTTTCCGTCATGCTCGAAGCCGGACAGCGCGTGGCCATCATCGGCGCCAACGGCGTGGGCAAGACCACGCTGCTGCGCATGCTGGCCCGCGACCTGATTCCCGACACGGGCCACGTGAAATGGGCGGATAACGCAGACCTGGGCTATATGGCGCAAGACGTGTCGGAGCAGTTCGCCTCGGACGAGAATCTGTTCGACTGGCTGTCTCATTATCGCCAGCCGGGCGACGACGATCAGGCCATCCGCTCGGTATTGGGCCGCCTGCTGTTTTCCGCGGACGACATTCCCAAGGCCGTCAAGGTCTTGTCGGGCGGAGAGAAGAACCGCATGAGCTTCGGACGCCTGATGCTGGGGCGGCACAACGTCATGCTGCTTGACGAGCCGACCAATCACTTGGACATGGAGTCCATCGAGTCTTTGCAGTTCGCCCTGGAAAAATACGCGGGCACCTTGTTTTTCGTGTCCCACGACCGGGAGTTCGTCTCCGCGCTGGCAACCCGCATCATTGAAATCATGCCGGACGGAGAAATCGTGGACTACATGGGCACCTACGACGAGTACCTGGCGTCTCGCGGGATCGAGTCCTGACTGGCGTCGATGTCGTCCTACACACTGAGCGGCCTGGCTACTTATCAGGAAGACATCAAAAAAAGCCGATTCCTGGCGACGGCTCAAGCCGTGCGCACGCCGGAGCAGGCTCAAGCGTTCTTCGCCCGGCACAGTACTGCCGATGCCACGCACAATTGCTGGGCCTATCGCATCGGCGCGCAATATCGCTTCAATGACGACGGCGAGCCCGGCGGCACGGCGGGCCGCCCCATCCTGCAGGCCATCCACGGACAGCAATGCGATTTCGTCGCCGTCCTGGTCGCGCGCTGGTTCGGCGGCATCAAGCTGGGGACGGGAGGATTGGCTCGCGCTTACGGCGGGTGCGCCGCGCAATGCCTGCGGCTTGCGGACAAGCTGGAAATCGTCGAACAATGCGTCCTGGAGTGCTTCTGCCTGTTTTCCGACATGGCTCTGGTCCGGTCGCGGTTCGCCCCCTATGGCATCGAAGTGGAAGAGGAAACGTTCGATGCGCAAGGCGTGGCCTGGCGCCTGCGCATGCCCGTCGATCTATCCCGGGATTTCATCGCGCAATTCGTCAATATGACGCGCGGACAGGGGCATTGCGCTCCCGTCGATTCCAGCGCGCCATGATGTGCGCCGCGTGATCCGGCAAGCGCGCCGGCGCGGCGTCAACCGTTATTGCCGTTGTCGGTGTCATTGGCCTGCTGGGCCGCGATTTCGGCGTGAACTTGAGCCATGTCGAGCTGTTTCAACTGCGTCACCAATTCTTCGAGCTGGCCGGCCGATAGCGCGCCCGCTTGCGAAAATAGCATGACGTTCTCGCGGAACGCCATCAGTGTAGGGATGGAGCGGATGCGCATGGCCGCCGCCAACTCCTGCTGTTCTTCGGTATTGATCTTGGCGAAGACGACATCGTCGTGCTTGGCGGCCGCCGCATCGAAGGTGGGCGCGAAGCTGCGGCATGGGCCGCACCAGGGCGCCCAGAAATCGATGATCAGCGGCTTGTCGCTCTGGATGGCCTCTTGGAAATTATCTTTGGTCAGTTCGACGGTGCTCATGGCGGGGACTCCCGAAATGCAAAAAAGCGGCTTCGTCAGCCGCTTGTGAAATGGATAGGTATGCGTGGTCGTTAAACACAGTGTAGCAGACCTCATGTCAGGCATCGGCCCGCGGGCGCATGCGCTGCTATTCGTTGAAGAACGCGTACTTGACGACGAACAGTATGGACACCAGCAACGTGGCGGGATGGATCTCCTTGACACGTCCGGTTACCGCCTTGAGCACGACGTAGCTGATGAAACCGAATGCCAAGCCGTTGGCGATCGAATAGGTGAACGGCATGGCGATGGCGGTTAGGGCGGCAGGCGTGGATTCCGTGATGTCTTTCCAGTCGACTTCGGTCACTTCGCGCAGCATCAGCCCCGCCACGTAAAGCAGGGCCGGCGCCGTGGCATAGGCGGGAACCGATCCCGCCAGAGGCGCCAGGAACAACGCGAGCAGGAACAGAACGGCGACCGTGAGCGCCGTCAGTCCGGTGCGCCCGCCCGCCTGCACGCCGGAGGCGCTTTCGACGTATGCCGTCGTGCTGCTGGTTCCCAGCATGGAGCCGGCGACGATGGCCGTGCTGTCGGCCAACAGCGCGCGGCCCAGCCG
>Ga0265293_10013691_pt1 | contig 10464 bp, 10 predicted proteins | sample Munlanlewell138R_FD_192505 | JGI IMG/M metagenome (GOLD analysis project Ga0265293, IMG submission 192505) | Leachate microbial communities from a municipal landfill in Southern Ontario, Canada - Leachate well 138R | ecosystem: Engineered > Solid waste > Landfill > Unclassified | place: Canada... | reverse complement strand
TTCAAGAGTCGGACACAGAAGATACGCGAGTGACAGTAATTGTTGGAAGGGACTACTCATCAACAAAGGATAGGAGTGTGGGAATTTGACCAAGAACAGCGCCGAAACCATCGCCAAATTAGCTGCTCGTGCTGCCGACGAGAAGAAGGCTGACGACATACAGGTTCTCAAAATGCCTGAGGTTGTCGCTGAAACGGAGTATTTCGTGATTTCCAGCGCTATGACGCATGTTCAAGTCCGGGCGATCGTGGGCTCGATTACAGACGCCTTACGGGAGGCTGGAGTAGAGCTTCTACGTTATGAGGGGCGTGGTGGGGAAAACGATTGGGTGCTGTTGGATTACGGCAGTGTAGTTGTCCACGTTTTTGTGGAAGAAAACCGTCGGTACTATGATCTAGAGAAATTGTGGGCAGATGCTGAGCCGGTGTCTTGGCGTGAATGATCCCTACTCGATATTGGCACGGTTTTATGATCTTTCGATGGATGTAGACTATGAACAGTGGGTTAGGTACCTCTTGGAACTTGGTTTGCGGATGCATCACATACCAAGGCAGATTGTCGACGTAGGTTGTGGGACAGGCAATCTGACCATACCCCTCGCCAAGCGTGGCTATCAGGTCACTGGGGTTGATCTCTCATCTGCAATGATTGAGATGGCCCAAGAGAAGGCCCAACGTTTGGGTCTAGATATCTCCTTTTCCATCGCAGATATGCGAAGCTTGTCCTTACCAGGTCAGCTCTTTGACACGGTGATTAGTGGTTGTGATGTCTTGAACTATTTGACTCGCGAGAAAGACCTACGGGCCACCTTCAAAGTGGTGCACAAACTCCTAACCCAAGGGGGATTATGGTTCTTTGACCTTAACTCCGCCTTCAAGCTCCGCCAGGTCTATGGTAATGAGTCCTATGCCGATCTGCAGGAAGACTTTGGCTACTTCTGGGACAACGTCTATGATGACTCCAAGGATATTTGTACAATGGAGCTAACCTTCTTTGTCCCAACGGAGTCTGGGCTTTATGAAAAACGGGTGGAGCGGCACCAGCAAAAGCTATGGACTCCACAACAGATCGCTTCGATAAGTGCCGAGAGTGGTTTCTCCGTACGTGCTTGTAATGACTTTCTCAGCTTTGGACCTTGCACGGATACGAGTCACCGATGGCAATTCGTCCTGGAGAAAAGGTAAGAAGCACCTTTTGCGGTGCTTCTTTTTAGAATGAGCGATAGGTGTTTGTGTTGGTGTTGAGCTGTTCTCTGGGTGCTGGGAATGTCTGTCCTCGGAGAAGTTCTTGTTCTGCCAGGACGATCATGCGTCTGACCATATGACCTCCAACAGAGCCGCATTCGCGGGAAGAGATATTTCCCCAATAGCCAGTTTTGTATTCGGGATTGATCCCCAACTCATTGGCTACTTCATATTTAAACTGGTTAAGGGCTTGATAGGCCTGGGGGACAACTTTGACATTGCTGCTACTAGAACCTTGAGCCATGCAATCTCCTCGCTTTCTGTTCCTAGAGTGTCCCATCACATTCGGTTTTAACCATGATAGGTTTTGGAAGAACGTATCCTTTTTTCCAGACTTCTAAATTGATGACAATGGCAGGAATACATTGTCTGGTAGTGGAACTAGCATTAGGTATTTTGTAAGTGTCTTTATTGCTTTATGTACTGAAAGGGTGAACGGCTGATGCAAAGAACATTCCCCCGTGGCGGTAGCCAACGTGTGCCAGACCGCAAGGAATCAACAGAACACAAATCCATTCAAGTCTTGCCCGCACCTTCTATTGTGGTGATTCCCATGGTTCAACACATTGGTGCGTCTTGCGGATCGATTGTGAGTGTTGGGGATAAAGTAAAAGTGGGCCAACCCCTTGGTGAGGCCAAGGCGTTTGTTTGCGCCCCTGTTCATGCCAGTGTTTCTGGTGAAGTGATTGCTGTTGAAGAAAGACCATTGGTTACAGGAGCAAGAGCTCTGTCAGTGGTGATTCGTAACGACGGCAAGGACGAAATGGCGAAGTTTGAACCAGGTGATCTTCAGAAGATGTCTCCTGATGCCATTCGTCAGAAAGTCAAGGCTGCAGGCATTGTTGGCATGGGGGGAGCCGGATTCCCTACCCATATTAAACTTAATCCACCTAAGCCTGTAGATACGGTCATAATTAACGGCGCCGAATGTGAGCCCTATCTAACCTGTGACCATCGACTCATGCTAGAGCAGGCTCCGAAGTTAGTGGGCGGTCTGCTGGCTATTATGAAGGCTTCTGGAGCCACGAGAGGCGTCATCGGTATTGAGGCGAACAAGCCCGATGCCATCGCTGCGATGGAAGAGGCCGTCAAGGGGTACGAACAGCTGTCGGTTGCAGTTCTGACCGTGAAGTATCCACAGGGAGCAGAAAAGCAAGTTGTGAAGGCGATTCTTGACAAGGAGATCCCGAGTGGATGTCTCCCTGCGGATGTCGGATGCGTTGTTCAAAACGTACACACGGCAATTGCTGTTCATGAAGCCGTTATCGAAGGTAAGCCTCTATATGAACGTGTGGTTACTGTAAGTGGGGGCGCTGTTGTTGATCCTCGCAATGTGCTAGTGCGCATTGGCACACCTGTTCAGAGTGTACTCGATTTTTGTGGTGGCTTACTAGGAGAGCCTGCGGCTCTGATCAGTGGCGGTCCAATGACTGGTCCTCCCATTGTCGATCGCCTAGGACCGGTTGTTAAAACTCTGTCTGGCATTACTGCTTTGAGTCAGGAGGAAGCTGGCTTCGATGTGAACCTCCCCTGTATTCGTTGTTCCCGTTGCTTGAAGGCCTGCCCGATGGGATTGACACCGAATTTCCTTGGCGACTACTCAAACAGAGAGATGTATGATAAAGCCAAGGATCTTAGGATCCAGGATTGTATCGAGTGCGGTCTTTGCTCCTACGTCTGTCCAGCGAAACGCGCATTGGTTACGTGGATCAAGAAGGGAAAAGCAGGTATTCGTGCGATGGAAAGTGAGCGAGGTGCGAAAGTATGAACGTAAGAACAGGACCATTTCTGCGAGATTCTGTTACAGTTAAAGAGGTCATGGTCGATGTGCTCATTGCACTAATACCGACAACCATCGCTGGCATACTCCTTTATGGTCAGCATACTTTGATGGTTGTGGTACTGAGTACCTTAAGCGCCATGCTAACCGAGGCGCTTTTGACCAGAGCACCCCTTACTCTAAAGGGGATTTTTGGAGACGGAAGTGCTGCGGTTACCGGTGCTTTACTAGGCCTAATTCTGCCCCATACAACAGCCTTTTGGGTTCCGATTATTGGTTCGGTTTTTGCCATTGGGGTAGCAAAACTGGCCTTCGGTGGTTTAGGTCATAACATCTTTAACCCAGCCTTAGCCGCCCGAGCGCTACTGCTTCTTGCTTTTACCTCAGAAATGATTTATCTTACAGATGCTGTAACGGGAGCAACGCCCCTCTGGGCAACGGATCGTTTCTCCTGGGCACTGGTTTGGGGAAATGTGGACGGCATTATTGGCGAAACCTCCGTCGTTGCCATTCTTATCGGCGCGGCTTACCTGTTTTACAAAGGGCATATCAACTGGCGTATTCCAGTATCCTGTCTTGGCTCGGCCTTCTTGCTGGCGGTTGTTTGGGGCTTGGATCCCTGGCACACCATTACCGCTGGCGGTCTGATGTTTGCAGCCTTCTTTATGGCCACCGATATGGTTACATCGCCTGTAACCCCAGTAGGTGAGCTCGTCTTTGGTGCAGGCTGTGGTTTGTTGACCTTTATGATCAGACAGTATACTCCTTATCCTGAGGGTGTCACCTTTGCCATCCTAATTATGAATGCCTTTGTACCTGCCATCGATTCTCTGACCATACCTGCTGTCTTTGGTGTGGGACCCAGTCATAAGACTCGCGTTCAGGGATTTGTGGTGATCGCAACCGCTGTTGTGCTAGTCTTTGGCGTTCTAGGTGCAGTTGAGCACAGTGAGCCTTCAATTCCGCCCGTGATTAGCGACGGTCACTATTTACCCATGCATGAGTTCTTGGAAAGCCCAGACTACGATGTGGTAGACGTTGATGGTATTCGTTATTATGTGGTTAGGGACGAAGAAAATAATCCTCTTCAGTCAGCATTCATAGCCGAGAGGAACGGTTTCAAGGGGCCTGTTCGCTTCTTGATCCTGCTTGATGCAGATCATAAGATTAAGAATGTGACCATCTTGAAACAAGAGGAGAGCGCAGGTTTTGGTGAGTTGATTACCCGTAGATCCTTCCTCGATCAGTTTGCTGGACTTGACAAGGACAGCCCATTCTCGGTTGGAGACGATGTTCAAATCATCTCTGGGGCCACAGTCTCTTCTAGGGCTGTTATCAGTGGTGTCGACAGAGCACTTGATAGCTTTGATACTGCGTTCTTTGGTGCAGACAATGCTACAGGTTATGTTGATGGGACCTATCTAGGGCAAGCCAGTTCCTTCGGTGGTCCGCTAGAAGTTGAAGTGGTGATCGAAGGTGGCAAAATTGCCTCTGTTACGATATTGAAACACTCTGATACACCAGGCTTTTCTGATCCGGCCATTAGTGGCATTCCGGGTAGAATTGTAGCTGCAAACGATCCCGCTGTTGATGTTGCTTCAGGTGCTACCATCAGTAGTGAAGCCATTATGACAGCGGTGCGGGACGCCCTTCAGTCGGCAGCTGGAAGCTCGACTACCAACGGTTCTGCCAGCACCACAGGATTTGCGGTGACGGTTGGTGATGGAGTCCACCAGGGTCGAGGACAGGGTTTTGGTGGTCCTCTCGTCCTTGATGTAGTTGTGGCTGGTGGCAAGATCACAGAGATTAGGGTGGTTGAGAGTAGCGAAACGCCCTTCATTGCTAATTCTGCCTTCGAGAAGTTGATCCCAGCATTGATTGAAGCACAAGGTCCGGTGGATGCAATCAGCGGTGCCACTGTCACAAGCGGAGCTATTCATGAAGCAGTCCGCGATGCCTTGAATGAAAAGGGGGGCCAGTAACGAATGAAGATTTTTTGGGAAGGTGTGTTTAGAAGGAACCCTGTCCTAGTCTTGGCGATGGGGCTGGTACCTGCCGTAGCCATCACAACGACAGCCCTCAACGGCTTGATCCTTGGCATTTCCATCGCCCTTGTGGTTCTGATCTCTAGCATAATCAACTACGTTGTCATTCCCCTTACGCCAGTTAGTGCCCGATTGTCACTTCGTGCCTTGGTTCTGATTGTTTTAGTTGTGGCGTTGTACGGCATCATTCTGCACACAAGTCCCGGACTTGTAGCGGGATTGGGTATTTTCTTCCCATTTATGGTAGCCGATGCCTTTAGATTACTAAAGACCGAGGAGCAGCCGCCTTTCACTGACGTTGTATTGGAGGCTTTGGGACAAGGTCTGGGCTTTGTCTGGGCATTGACCTTGATAGGGATTGTGCGCGAGTTTCTAGGCCTTGGCGCGATCTTCGGCCGGCCAATTGTAACTACCGTCTTACGGCCGCTGTCCTTAGCTACTGGCGTTCCTGGCGGATTGATCATCGTAGGTTTGCTCTTAGCTTTGGCCAATGCAATCACCAAGCAGGGAGGCGAACTCAATGATTGATGGATTAGAGCTTTTAGTGGAAACACTCATTACTGGCAATTTAGTACTCATTCATGGTCTTGGGCTTTATGCGTTGACCCGTTATACCAAGACGGTCCGAACTGCAGTGAAAGCCGGAACGAATACCGTTGTCGGTATGCTCCTTGGGGGAACGATTCTATGGCTCCTAGGCGACATCGTTCCGACCTCTCCAACATCCCAGATTGGGTTTTATGTCTTGGTTGGTTTTATTGCTGCTGCCACTGCACCGCATCTAACTCGTCAAGACGCCTCTCCTGAGTATCATGTTGTGGATACGGCTTTGATCGGACTTCTATTGATCATGGCTCAACGTAATTTCCCAGGTGTAGAAAACCTCTGGTTTGCGATGGGATCGAGCCTTGGTTACTTTATCGTCCTGATAGTAGTGGCTACAATCAGGCAACGTCTTGAGTTGGCTCCGATTCCGAAGGCTTTCCGAGGGACCCCCATTGTGCTAATTACAGCAGGGTTACTAGGAATTGCACTTCTTGGTTTCTGGCTCTAGAAATACTGCCCCAGGGATATCTTCTTCTGGGGCTCTTTCTTGTACTTAAATATCAGAAAAAGAAGGTATTATAGAAAAGATATAGAATTATAACTCGCCCAGGGAGAACGGAAGGAGACTGTAAAGTGCCTACAAAGCAAAAAGCTGTCCTTCTGATCCTTGTCGTGTTGAGCCTTATTCAGCAGGGGGTAGGTTGGACGCGAAGCAGTCAAGTCGGAGGAAGTGATGTAGCAGTGGTGCAAGCCGCGGAGTCAACGGTACAAAAGTCCGAGGATCGGCATTGCCCCTTAGTTCATATCAACACTGCAGGAATGGCTGAACTACAGAGCTTGCCTGGTATTGGCCCCGTCTACGCTGAACGCATCATGGTCGAACGAAGAGAAAGACCTTTCACTGAAAAACATGACTTACTTCGTGTTACTGGGATAGGGGAAAAGCGTTTGGCTCAGATCGCCCACCTCGTCTGTCTGTACTATGACAATGGTCCAGATCAGTAAGTTTCTATTGCTGTTTCCCGGTCTAGCTCTAGGAATTTACCTGGGATCCCTCGGTTTATTACCTGTGTCGATGCTCTTGACGACCTTTGCCTGTCTGGCAGTCCTTTGGCTCTACCTCGCATACCGAGGTAGAGCCCAAAAGGACTGGCTGTTTACACCAATGATGATTGCCGGTATGTTGCTACTTGGGTATGTATCTGTACTTCCGATGGAAAGGTGGAGCGTCCCTGAGGAGGGAATGTTTCGGGGTAGAATATACCGAGTGCAAGAGCTGAGTTTCGATCAACGTGTGTTGGTGCAACTCGAAACACCGAAGCAAAAGGTAGCCCTTCATCTTCCTCTGGAAACAGAAGTACAACCGGGCTGGGGGATCACTTTTTTCGGAACGGTGCGCCAGCCCAAGCAAGCCCCGAATCCTGGGGTTTTTTGCTACCGTCAGTATCTCAGAAGCTTAGGTGTCTTTGGTATCTGTTACCCTGAAATGTATGAAGTCCATAGTCAAGCTGGAGGCGGCATGCTCTATCGTCTGCGTAGCAAGCTCCAAGACAACATTGCACAACATGTTCGTGATCCTGGTCTTGTCTTAGCTCTAGTCCTAGGCCAACGGGATGAACTCGGTGACCGCCAAGAAACCTGGCGGCTCTTGGGGATCTCGCATCTCTTGGCCATCTCTGGCATGCATGTTGGCTTGGTGGCCATGGGCCTGGGTGGAATCGTCAAGTACCTGCCCCTCCGACCACTTGGGAGGCTTATAGTGATTCAAGGAGCCCTCCTTGGATACATTGTAGTGGCGGGTAGTGGAGCTTCTGCCTGGCGAGCTCTGCTGATCAGCATCTTGGCAGGCTACGCAGCCCTACTAGGGCAGCGTCAAGACCCGCTACATCTTTGGGCTATGGTGGGCTGGCTCCTACTTTTGGTCAAACCTACTCTAGTATTTGATAGGGGATTCAGTCTTTCTTTCGCTGCATCGGGAGGAATCCTGCTTTGGAGTCCAAGCGTCACAGTGCGGCACCGCAGCCGCCTCTTTAGTTATGTGGCCAACTCATTGATTGTCTCTACGATAGCACAGCTGACTCTGGCTCCCTTGCTGTTTCAGTATTTCGGGGAGATCGCTCTCTTAGGATCCCTTGCCACACTTCTTTTTTTGCCCTTGGTTGCAGTGTTGATGGTTGGAGGGTTCTTTGTCGCTTTAGGCTTCGGCTCGCTAGGATTTGGGTCGATACTGAACACTATAATGAACGTTGTGGCCGTGTTAGAACGGATGCTACTTCCCTTTGCCGGTCGCTTAGTACTGGGTTCTTGGACAGGTTCAGAGGTTTACCTCTGTTGGTTGTTCTATATCTATACTGGGTGGCAGCTGCGCAAACCCCGGCTAATAAAGCCGAAAAGGACTATGGCTAGACTTATAACAATCGGGGTATTCTTGCTTGTAGTGATGAGTCTCCCGCCTCTGTTTCGTAGGCCCCTGGAAATCACTGCCCTCAATGTGGGACAAGGAGACTGTTACTTTGTGAGAACTCCCAGTGGTGTTCACCTTCTGGTAGATGGGGGAGGAGACACTCCTTACTGGCAGGAGCGGGGGAAGAATGTTGGTAAGGAGCGGTTGGTCCCGTATTTGCACCACCGACAAGTAGAGAAAATTGATTATGTACTCGTCTCTCATCCCCATGAGGACCATCTCTTTGGCTTACTCGCTGTGTTAGAAGAGTTTGAAGTGGGTATGGTGATCGACAATGGTCAGGAGCACACTAGCCCAACCTATCAAAAGTATTTGCAGCTCCTTGATGAAAAGAAGATACGCTATCATGAGGGAAGAGCCGGAGACCGGATCAATCTCGGGGACGGTATCACCTTGGACATTCTTTATCCTGCGGCTCTGAGGGAGAAGCTACCCTCCACCTACAATAACAACTCCCTGTTGGTGCGACTTCAGTATGGTGGAGTACGGATGCTTTTCACCGGAGACTTGGAGAATCCTGTATTGCATGATCTAGCCAATGACCTTGGTTCGGGCCTTGGTGCGGAATGGGTGAAGGTACCCCATCATGGAAGTCGAGGGAGTCTACATAAGGGATTTTATGATGCTGTCAATCCGAACTGGGCCGTTATCTCTGTTGGTCAAAACAGCTTCGGACATCCTCACAAGGAAGTGATCGACTTTCTCGAAGAACAGAACGTGACTTGGCGGACAACTAAGGAAAACCCACAAACTTTTCGTGTCTGGTGGGGTCTTTGGGGCAGGTTTGACTCACCTATATCATGAATAGAACATGAGAGGTGATGGATGGTGCTAGTGCAAGAGCTCCTCAAGGAAATCAAGAATGGGTCCTTGCCCCATGTGCTTTTTATACATGGGCCAGAGACAATGTGGCAGGATCAGATCTATAACGCCTTGAAAGAGCGAAATACTCGAGATAGTCTAGGGGAGTTCAACTGGTCTGCCTTTTACGGAAACAAAGACTTTGACTTAGATGGATTACTGCTTGAACTGGGTATGGTTCCCTGGGGCGGTGGAGAAAAAATTGTGGTAGTGAAGAATGCAGACGTAGTTCCGGCACCCCTCATGGAGAAGTTAGCATTGTGGTTGGAGCAACATCCAGAGTCGAATCGCTTGGCTCTTTTCCTGGATAAAGTAGATAATCGTCTGAAGTATGTGAAGATCTTACGTCAATTGGCCAGGGAGGTTGAGTGTACTCCACTCAAGGGGGACTCCCTAGTTCGCCATATCTTGGATTCTTGTACTGAACAAGGTAAGACGACGACACGAGATACTGCGGCCGCCTTCTTGGATCGAGTTGGTACAGACTTACACAGGATCCAAAACGAGTTGGAAAAACTATGGGCTTGGACCGATGGGCGGGACGAGATTACCCTCGCTGATGTTAAGACTATTTCGTCGCTTTCTCCTGAACAGATCGAGAAAGACACGGTGTTTCGGATGACTGATTTGATCGTACAAAAGAAGCGTGATGAGGCCTTGGTAGTTCTAAGCAACCTGCTGGCTGCCGGAGAGCCAGCCCTACGCCTGTTGCCTTTGATTGAGCGACAACTGCGTCTGATACTAGCGGCGAAGACAGCACAAGCCAACTTGGATGAGGTGGCAAGGCAGATGGGCGAGAGCAACTCGTATGCCTTGAAGAAGATCTATAGGCAGGCCCAGGACTATGATCTGAACAAGATCTTTTCTGGATTTGATGCGGTACTCCATGCCGATCGCGAATTGAAACTGGGTGCCCCAGGCGACCAAGTCTTAACAAATCTGATCATCAAGCTGACTTAGGGAAAACAAAACGCCTCATCCAATTTGGAAGGGCGTTGTTTTCTCTATGCATGTCTAGCAAGATTCTTGGTCAGACGAGACTTCTTGCGGGAGGCAGCGTTCTTATGAATGAGACCTTTAGCTGCTGCTTGATCCAAAGCCTTAATTGCCTTTTGAAGGTGGGCAGGGGCGTTAGCGGGATCATTCGCCAAAGCGGCCTCGTACTTTTTAATCGTGCTTCTCAGGGCAGATCTATGTGCGGCGTTACGTGCACGCTTCGATTCGTTAACGCGGATTCTCTTTTCAGCTGATCTAGTAGTGGCCAAACCAGTTCACCTCCTCGGGCAAAATTACCTTGTCATTATAACATTAGAATCCATGAAGTTCAATAGTGTTTGTACCGTGTGTTTGCATTCGTACGAAGAATAAGGTTTTCCCTTTCGGTTACTCTAAAGTAGACTGGAGGAGAAAACATGTCGAAAGTGAGTCAAAAAGATCCCTTGTTCGAGAAGTATAGCATTCGTACAGACCTGGCCCTAGAATCGCATCAAGTCATCGTAGAGCGGGAAGGGCCACCTGAGTTGC
>Ga0265293_10013690_pt1 | contig 10466 bp, 16 predicted proteins | sample Munlanlewell138R_FD_192505 | JGI IMG/M metagenome (GOLD analysis project Ga0265293, IMG submission 192505) | Leachate microbial communities from a municipal landfill in Southern Ontario, Canada - Leachate well 138R | ecosystem: Engineered > Solid waste > Landfill > Unclassified | place: Canada... | reverse complement strand
AGGACCTAACACAACTAAATTTTCTAACAAAGAAATTGATGCAATGGTAGAATCATTGTTGCTTTCATCTTTTTGAGATGATGGAATGATGCTATGAATTAATTTTGGGCGACGTGGTGTCAATTCCAAAATTTGAATTTCTTCATTCAATTGTTCTGCATCATCAACTTTTACACGAATACCTTTTAATCGGCATGGTGTAGTTGATAACATACGCACAACACTTGTTACATCACAGTTTTTACCTGCAGCTGTAACTTGTTTGTTTGCTGTGTCAATTACTTCACCTTCTTTTAAAATAGCTGCAACAACATTACCCTCTTCATCGGTAATATCAGCAGCATTTTGATGCCAGCCAATACCAAGTGCAAGCAGTCTATCTTCAGCAGCTGAACCTGTATTTGTTACTGTAATTTGAAAATCTTTACCTTGAAAAGGGCCTTTGTACTCTTGAGCCACATTACCAGTCATTTCTACAATGCCGAATAATTCTTTATTTACGTCCATGTTTATTTTTATTATTGATTAATAATTTGATTTGATTATGCTGCTTTTACAGCTTGTTCACCGCTAAAACCAACAAATTTGGTTGTAACAGCTTGTTCACCGTTTTCATTTGTAGTAATTGTTTTTTTAGTAACAATGTTTGTTACTATTGAACCAACCATAATTACTACCACTATGATAAGTAAAATGTTTGCTAATTTAACTGAGTTCATACCTTGTATATTTTTGTGATTTTAATTTAAAAACATAAAAGTAATACTGGAGGTTTGTGCCAATGTGCGGTTTTGGTTGTTATTGGTATTTATTTATTGTTATTGGTGCTTAAAAACAAAAAAACTCCCAAACAACATACATCATTTGGGAGTTCTTAGGTGTATTTATGTGCTTATATTTCCCTTTCAGCCATTTCAATTATTTTTTCGTCCAAATCGCGTTTAAATTGGAGCACATCGCCAAGAGGTTCGCATTCGCTACCTTGTATGCCTATTTGTGAAGCACTACTCATTGCATGAGTTAGCAAAAAGTTAATGCCCCGGCTTAAAAATTTTACCTGTTCCCTATCAAATGAAAATTCGTAGGTTCTGCTACCGTGCGTAACGGTTTCGTTTTTAGTGTTGTACATAATAATAAGTATTGTGATAAATCAAGAACGCCCACCGTAGATGTGTACAACACTTTACGCTGGGCGAAATAGTTGAGGGCAGTTTCCAAGCCTCCACCATAGTGGGCGTTCCCTTTATCTTTTTTATAACAAATTCAATTGATTTTGCCCAAAAAGATTATAAAATGTTGTACAATACAAACATATACAATTGGTGTGCCAAAGTCAAGGGGTTGGGTTTGTTTTTTATTAAAAAGATTTATTTAAGGGAATTTTTTATAAAAATCATTTCGCTTATCAAAATCTAAAAATTCAACTGATAAGGAAGTAATTAACTGAATGCCAATCCTATAATCACCAATTCTAATACGAAACATATCCGTATGTCCTGTTAATTTTTTAACATTAGATAATTCAGAAAGACTTTTAGCATTACTTACATCTATAACAGCCTTTTCTATTCTTTTGGCAAGTTTCTTATCTTTAATCTTTAAAATCTTTTTTTTGAATTTTGAATCGAAATAGACATTCATTTTTGCTTTTCTTGAAGTATTTTCATTATTTCTGACTTTGGAACTCGTTTTCCTGTTTTTTCAGCTTTTAATCTATTTCCAGTCTGAAACTCTAAAAGTTGCTTATTGCTAAGATTTTTAACTTTTGCACCAGTTACACCTGATAACTGTCTAATAAGTTCTATTATATTTTTATTTCCTTCTATTATTATTGCTTCCATAACAAATATTTTACTGTTTACATGTACAAATATACAACTAAAAGTCATCATCATGCAAACAAAAATAATTCTTAATATAGTCAAACACCTTTCCGCTTATAATGTTTGTGTTTTTTTTATAACCAAGCGGTTCAAGTTCATGGTATAAATCAATATTCAAATATCTACGTAATGTTCCTTTAGATATATCAAGAATACAGGCAAGTTCCTTTTTTGTTATTGTTTTTTTTACAGTTTTACCCATCTGTTTACATGTTTACTTGTTTTTTTTAATCTATTAACAGTTTGCACTGCTTTATATACCGCATTATATTGTTCGGTTGTTTTAAATAGTTTTTTACGAGGTTCTGGTGAATCTGTAGGTAGTATTATAAAATCGGTAATAAATGGAAATATTTGCGGTGGAATTTCCATAAAACCATGTGATTGAAACACTATATCAAGCATATGTTGGCGTTTCCTCCGGAGTATTTTTTTAAACCAGGAATTATCAAAATTTTTTGGTATGTAATTTCTGGCATCATCTAAAGACAACATACCATTGTGCATATATTTATGTATATATATAAAATCATCATCGGAATTATATATATGATGCTTAATTCCTAAATATTGATATGATTTTGCTGACGATATTTCTATTGTTGGACATGTTTCTGCCCAAATATCAAAATCGGGCAATACCATAAGCCCACGTTCTGCAGCTTTCATTAATTCAAATGATATAGTGCTTTTGCCAGTTCCTGGTTCGCCCACTATTGCTATACATGAAGCTTCACGCCCTACCCTATGTGTTGGTTCTGTGTAATCAACTATTTCCATCTTTCTCTTTCATTTCTTGTATAATTTTTTTGTATGCTTCTAATTCTGCATTTTGTTGATTAATGGTAATAGCATCAGATTCTATTTTTTCTTGAGCTTTTTTATAACGTACAGCCATTTGTATTTTAGAGCCATAAATAAATACCATAATAATTAAAGCCATAAGCCATGGAGGTAATTGTTTTGTAGGATCTGGAAAAACAGCAGCCCATGCTTCTTGCATTTCCTGTTTTTCGTCTGCATCTGCAGATATATCTACATCATCAATATCACCAAGAATTAAATTACCTACAAAAGTTATAAGCCTGTCGGTAGAATTTACTATAAATTTAGCTGTGGATTCGTTGCTTTTGTTTGCTATAGTTTGACGTACAGACACGTTTTCTATATCATCATCTACTTCTATATCATCATCAATAATCTCTCGTTCATATTGCTGTTTTGGTTCTTGTATTACACCCAATAATTTAGTATAATCAGAAGCTGTACCAGTAGAAAACGAATATTCTTGTGTGTCGTTTTTAATTTCCTCATTATTTTGAGGGAGCATATCTTTTAACATAGTTATTTTTTATTAGATGTAATACTTTCAATTATATCAATAAGCAAATCGCTTAATTCTTTTGAATCAATAATTCGCACTACTTTATTTTGCTCGTTAAATGCTGCTAAAGAAACACTTATAGTACCAGAATTGTTTTTTATAAATAATACACCACATTCCACTTCGCCGTGATGCAGCTCTTGATCATCAATTATTTTTTTAATAACATCACCGGCTTTCTCTTTATTTTCGTGCACAATAGGTATAAGTGTTTTTACAGCTGCTTTGGTTATTCTATCTCCTATATCAAACATAATTATCGGTATCTTGAAATTATTACTTTTACTTCATCTTTTGAAATTTGTGGCGGATATGCAAAATCACACGGACGTTGCACTGTATATTTCACAAATAAATCTGAAAAAATAAGTGCCGGTGATATTGAAGGATCTTGCATTTTTTTACGCAACCGGTTCACCGTTACTTGCATCATTTCATTTGCAACATCATCAAGTTTAACTATATATTCACCTGTTTGTAGTTCATGTTTGCTTAAATCTGCCACTTCTAATAAAGTAGCATTATGATTTGCTCTTTGTTCTGCATCAGACAATTGCTTTGTTAATTCTTCGTTATTTTGCGTAACAATAAGCAATTGTTCTTCTAAAGCTTCTACATCTGCAGTTTCATGTACAGTACTTTTAAGCTCTTGTATTTCTACATTTTTAGTTTGTAAAGCATGTTTTAAATCTTCAATTTCAATCAATAAATTATCATTTACCGCTTGTAAATCTTCAATTTCGTTTTGCACATCATAATTTGGTACTGGAGCTTTTGCCCGAGTAATAATTTCGGTTACAATTTGCTGATCATTGTATTCGGGATACAGATCAGAAATTTCATTAAAAATTTCCCGAATTTCATCGGTAAATCTTGCACTAAATGTTTTTCTTTCGTTATGTTTCATACTTTTTTTGTTTAAAATTTCCAATTAATTTTATTTGCATATATGTGTAAATACGTTATAGGATATGTTTTTTTAAGATAATTAAACCAGCGTGCCGTGTCGCCAGCAGCAACACAATCAAAATGTATAGGATCGTAATAATTAGAAAAATTACCGCCCCAACGTAAATCATATTTTTTGGCTATTGCTGGAATACCGCTATCAATCCATTGTTGTTTTTTTGTGGATTTTTTAAGATGCACATCGCCTTTAAGAGCATTAATATCTATAGCAAATCCATATTCATGTGCAGAAAAGCCCGGAGCTGCATTTTTAGGATTTAAACCATGCAATTCTGCTTGTTTACTCATGCTTCTATATGATTGAGTAATAATAACTACCCAGCCTAATGCTTCTATTTCTTGCACAAAATTTATAAATAATTGCGATTTCTGTTGATTAAGACTTTCTAAATGCTCTTTATTTGCCATTTTTATTGATTTTACATTATATATGTTGTATTTTTGTTGTGTTGTTTTGCTATACAGTGCAGGCAAATAAAATCATTAGCGACAACGATTTTAATGATTGCAACACAAAGCCCAAAACTATTTTTTTAGTTTGGGCTTTTTTGTTAAATCAAAAGCTGTTAATATCCATTGTTTTTTCTTTTGTTTATATTGTTTTTCAATAACAACTCTAAACATTTTTGATTCTAACAAATATTCTTCTTTTGATTTAGATTCTTTTAAATTACCAAACTGAACGATTATTGGAATAAAATCTTCAACTTCAAATCCGAGTTTTTTAATTTCGCTTCCATGTTTATCTATAATGTGCTTTAGACCAAAGCCCTTATTTGTTTTTACATTATTTTCACCCCAAACAATATCAATATATCCAATATCTGATCTATATAGTGCGTTTACACATTCTCCTTTTTTTACTTTTTTTAAATGCTTAATAGCTAATTTAGGCTTGTTTACAAAATTATTGTATATAGGACCAAAATCTCCTACTTCTATTTTGTTAGTCTTTTTTACTTTTTCCATTTTTATTGATTTTACATTATATATGTTGTATTTTTGTATAAATATCCTTGTTAGCTATAGGCTTACAATTACCGTTAAATAGATTGTAAGTAGCATAAAAGGGACCGTAACGGTAACGGTTGGAGCTTTAGCAATTCCATATTTTTTAAAGCGGATTTTTTCCGCTTTTTTTATTGTTCCTATTTTTTTATAGGGATGCCCTATCGTTTGTTTTTTTGCCATTTTTATTGATTTCACCTTATACATTCCGTTTACAATGTAAACGCCTATAAACTAATGTGTTTACACATTGGTAAACAAATGTAAATGGTTTGTAAACGCTTAAAAAGGATTTGCAGCAAAAGAATTTGACACGAATTAGACAGTGTTAGCCAATGAAAATGAGATACTTAAATACTTTTGGGATTTGTGTGATAGTTGCGTGTAAACATTGTTTACATAGAAATTACGGCATGTTTACCAATTTGTAAATGATATTTACAGAGTGTAAATACTGTTTACAGATTGGTAAAAAAACGGTAAATAATATTTACAAAACTGTAAACAAATAAAAAACTCCCAAACAACATACATCATTTGGGAGTTCTTAGGTGTGTTTATGTGCTTATATTTCCCTTTCAGCCATTTCAATTATTTTTTCGTCCAAATCGCGTTTAAATTGGAGCACATCGCCAAGAGGTTCGCATTCGCTACCTTGTATGCCTATTTGTGAAGCACTACTCATTGCATGAGTTAGCAAAAAGTTAATGCCCCGGCTTAAAAATTTTACCTGTTCCCTATCAAATGAAAATTCGTAGGTTCTGCTACCGTGCGTAACGGTATTTGTTTGTGTGTTTTTCATAACTTGATTTTATTGACAATTTTGTAAACAAAAAAACGGCTGTTTACTTCCCGTTGTCAAAGTCCATCAAGTGGGCAATCGCAATACTATTACAGTAATTGCACGGGGTTAAACAGCCGTTATATTTTAGGGCATAAAAAAAGCCCAAACGATTTTGGGTATTCACATACCGCTCTTATTAAAATTTCACAATGCAAACATATACAATTGCTGTGCCAAAGTCAAGGGGTTGGGTTTATTTATTTTGCAAAAGTTTCAATTTGCATTTTTTTACGTATTCAGGGAATTTTTTATCACTACTTATCATAGTTAAATTATCTGTAATAGCAGTTGCTATTAAAATTCTATCAAATGGATCTTGATGAATATTACCATTAAATGTAACATACTGAATATCATGAAGTTTAAACACGTGTTTTTCTTGAACAGGTATAATTTTTATTCCAGCTTGTTTAAAAGCTTCAGTAATATCTTGTACACTTGTTTTTATTTTAAACTCTTTAAAGAGAGTTACTTTTTTAAGTTCAATTTCTCTAAGAGATTCTACAGAAATAAATATTTGATTACTATAATCATCAATAACATCAATTGTTTTTTTACTGAGTAATGATTTGTCGTAAAAATACCAAAGCAATATGTGAGTGTCAAGCAATAATCTCATTGTGGTATTTCTAAATTCCAAATATCTTTAGTTGTATTCATAGTAATAACGCTTTTCAAACTATTGGCAAATTTAGCAATTTTAGCTTTTTTAGGTTGTTTCTCTTTTTTATTTTTCACTTTATTTTTTGTAGTCATATCGTACTCCTTTCTTATTTATATATGCAAATATACAACTAAAAGTTATTGGTATGCAAATGCTAAAAAAAAGGATTTATAGCAACATAAAATTAAAAGAAATTTTTATGCTAATTTTTTAGGTAAAAAAATGGAAACGGTCATTTTTTTTCTCTTTCAACTTTTCCTACAAAAATGTTGTGGCTATAATATCGCTTTAATTTTTCGTAACTTTGTAACCTACACCGAAAAACGACATAACAAGCTGACAATAAGTAGATTACAGGGTTACAAACTTAAAAAAAATATGGTTACAAACTTTTGTAACTTTTGTAACCGACTTTAGAAACATGAAAAGGTTACAAAACTTTTGTAACCGCAGAAATATTTGTAACCTTTTTGTAACCTTTAATTACCTTATAATCAACCTTTTATAAATTGGTTACAGAGTTACAAATATTTATAGTATAATTAGGTCGAGGGGTTTGGGGGGTAGAATTTTGGAAACGATTTTTATTTTTTGCTTTGAAAAATGAGAAAAAAGGGTACAAAAAAAGCCTTGTTTTTCTGTCGAAACAAGGCTTGTTTTTTTGAGTTATAATTGTATTATATAATGAGTTATTTGTCGGAATAATGTCCCATAACGGAAATAACTGTAACAATAACTTTATTTTCTTCAATTTTGTAAATCATTCTGTCTTTATGATTAATTCTACGAGACCAATATCCTTGTAACTCATGCTTGAGTTGTTCAGGTTTTCCTGCACCTATCTTAGGGTGTACTTTTAATTCATTGATAATCTTATCAATCTTATTTAAAGTAGCTTTGTTTCCCGTTTTTTTCAGCTGCTTTAATTCTTTTACTGCAGTTTCAGTATATTCTATTATATAGAGTCCCATATACTTTTTGTTTTAATACGAATCCTTTTATCGTTTTTATCTGCATACAATACTTTTTTTACAAATTCGTTATTATAAGTACTTTTTTCCTGCACAATTTCAACGCCAGGTAGTTTGGAAAATAATTGTACTAAATCGCTAAAAACTTTACCTGCTTTACTACGTGGATTTATTCTTAATGTAATAGTTTCCATATTATACCCCTTTCTTATTTATATATGCAAATATATTACTTTTTACGTGGTTTATGCAAATTAAAAAATTCATCAAATGTTTCGCCGTGTCCGGACTCATTTCTTATAAGGCGTGAATAATCGGCAGAAAATGTAATCTTCCAGCCATACACGTCCCAGTTTTCACGCAAAAGAGCAGTACAGGCATCTATAAATTTTTGTTCGTTACCGGGCTTGCATATTTTTGAAAGCTCAATTTTTTGCCCCGGCACCATTTTAATTAATAAGGTATGTATTCGGTTTTTATATGTTACTTTTTCCATTGTTAAAATTTATCTTGTTCTTCTATTTCTCCAGTCAATAATCGTGTAGCTATATCTACAGGTTTGGTTGCTATGTATATTTTTTCAACTGTTTTTCCTTCGTATTTTTGTATTATTCTTCCATTTATACTGCCTGCATCTTCGGGGTTGTATGAATAGCCATAATATTGGCACCAACTAAGTATGCTTCTTTTAAAGCTCTGCGAGGTTATGTGTTTTGGTTTTGCGGTTTTTACAAATTCCTCCATTACTTCATTACGAATAAGGTGTTCGTCTAAATTATCGGCAAAATACATATCAGCCCATTCTTTAAAAGATTCTCCCATTTGGGTTATAAGATTTCGCTTTTGCACATTGCCAAGTGGCGGTTCTATTTTAATGTGGGAAGGTACTGATAGAAAAAAACGACAACATTCTACAAAAAAATTAATGTCAGAGTTCCACTCATCGGCATCGTAATCGAAAAATAGATTTTTATTAAAATCATCGAAAACAGTGCGCGTTTCGCTGTAATCTCCATTTTCGGTTTTTGCATGGTACCAGTCTGAAAAAACTATATACAATATTCTGCGACTTGTAGAGGGGTCTATATTTCTAAGCGTGTAATTAGATGCTATACCTATCTTAGGGCTTTGCTCAAATGGAATTTCAAAACTCGATGTGTTCTTTGGGTTCACAACCATGGATCCAGTAATAGAATCAAAAAAGAAGTCAAACCGCAAATATTGAGCAGCATCGTCAATAAATAAAAAATCAGTATAAGGTGTAACTCGTTCGTATATGTGCTTGTTTTCAGTGATTTTAGGGTCCCTGCCTCCAAGCGATACTGTATTCATAAGATGATTAAAAGATTTAAAAAACAGACTTTTTCCTGTTCCTCCATTAGATTCTCGCATTTCTGAAATTTTATTATCCATAGCAAACACACACCATGGGCGTGCCGGGCTCTTATACCGATGCAGCAAATAACCGATAGCAAAAATCTTATTTATAAGATGCTGTTTTTGTTCCCATATTTCATCTGCAGTTAATCTATCTGATGCAATATTGAATTTATTATTTGCCCAGTATTCTTGTTTTTCTTCATCAGTTAATCCGGCATCTTCACGCTGCCAGTGTATGCGACTTGTATTTATGAGATATGCAAAGTATTTACTATGAACATGATGAATTGTAATATCAAATTCATTAAGTGCTGCATTGTAGGTAATAATAAAGGCATCTTGCAATCTTTTAACATTGTGTTGTATTATATCATCATTCCATACATAGGCATTAAATGTTGATTGTGAGTTTCGTTTTATTTCAATATTAGTAGCAGTAATCTTCCATGTTTCATTATTAAAAAAGAAATACTGATGTTCTTTAGAGTAATCGGTAAAATCTAAATCAACCTGTTCTATATTTGAAAGTGAACTTTCGTTAAGCTGCGATGAGCGAATAATCATATTTCTAAGAGCTACAGGCATGTTTCGCTCTTTTAAAAATGAATTAATAAATACACGAATATCGCGAGGTTTTATTTTGCGCACTGTATTGCCAGTTATATGTATATAGGCGTATCCGTCCTTTTCGTTTTTATCTTCTATAATATTATAACCATTGCAAGCAAGAAAATAATAGCAGTGCACGTTGCTAAATTGGTATTGAATACCTTTTTCATTTTCATATTCATACCAAAATTTTGCATGAAGGGCGTTTTCAAGTAATTTGTCTATTTTGCGTGTAATTTCTACTTTAGTATTACCTACTTTAGAATCTATCCAATCTCTAAAATCTTTACGTCCGTATCCTCTAACATCTTTTAATTTGAGTAAGTAATCAGGCAGCCATACCGTTTGTATATCTAAGTATGTGAGAGCTAATTTAACGCCTTGTTTTCTGCCGGTAGCATCAATATCTGGCACATTATAAATTTTTTGCACGTATTTTCCTAATTCTTTAATTTGCGATGTAGATAATAATTCTGATTCAGAATTAAGCCACACAACAGGATAACCATACGAAGCCATATTAATAGCATCGCGGTCGCCAGCCATAATAATTACACAGGGTAGTTTTTCTATGTGCGGCGTATCGTCCGAAAAGGCATCTAATGCTTGTTTTTCATGTTTAGCATATCTTTTTTTTAGTTGAGATAGTCCTAACACTACATTTTTAGGGCGTTCGCCAAGGTATTGAAACCGAAATTGTTTTTCTGCGAATGGTTGTATTATTTTTTTAAATTTACCCCCATCAACCATGTAT
>Ga0265293_10013688_pt1 | contig 10470 bp, 9 predicted proteins | sample Munlanlewell138R_FD_192505 | JGI IMG/M metagenome (GOLD analysis project Ga0265293, IMG submission 192505) | Leachate microbial communities from a municipal landfill in Southern Ontario, Canada - Leachate well 138R | ecosystem: Engineered > Solid waste > Landfill > Unclassified | place: Canada... | reverse complement strand
CGGGTTTAACCAATGACGTATTCCCCACGCATGTGGGGGTGAACCGCACTTGAGGCAGCGGAACAATTTAGCACTGCCGTATTCCCCACGCATGTGGGGGTGAACCGATGACTACCTGATGGTGTTCCATTACAACATCGTATTCCCCACGCATGTGGGGGTGAACCGAAGCCGCTAAATATATAACACCGTTTGGTGGAGTATTCCCCACGCATGTGGGGGTGAACCGAATAGGTAAAACAGAATATGAAGGAGAGAAAACGTATTCCCCACGCATGTGGGGGTGAACCGTAAATGGATAGGTTATTAACACAGGAGGAAGCGTATTCCCCACGCATGTGGGGGTGAACCGAGGGCACAATCCACTGGCGACAGGGATTATGGGTATTCCCCACGCATGTGGGGGTGAACCGAGTATTGACCTGGTATTGACTGACCCGCCGTAGTATTCCCCACGCATGTGGGGGTGAACCGGGCATTTTCAACAAAGCATGGGACTGGATAAGTATTCCCCACGCATGTGGGGGTGAACCGGTGTCAAGATGTATGCCGATCACCCTACTAAAGTATTCCCCACGCATGTGGGGGTGAACCGGCGTCCGGTAAATCTTTAATCCAACAAATCAGGTATTCCCCACGCATGTGGGGGTGAACCGGTTGGAAAGTTAAATCATTTTTGAGTTTGGAAGTATTCCCCACGCATGTGGGGGTGAACCGATTATGAAAGAAAAGACGGGGTTATAAAAGTAGTATTCCCCACGCATGTGGGGGTGAACCGCTCAAGTCTCTTTTTATCAGCATTTTTCAGAAGTATTCCCCACGCATGTGGGGGTGAACCGTGCGAGACCAGTTGGATGTTTGCGCCCGATGCGTATTCCCCACGCATGTGGGGGTGAACCGAACGCGGGGTAGAAGATATCTACGTTACTGTGGTATTCCCCACGCATGTGGGGGTGAACCGGTCAGGGCAAATCTTAACCGTAGACATCCCATGTATTCCCCACGCATGTGGGGGTGAACCGTATACGTTTTCTATCTACAGATGAAGACCCTAGTATTCCCCACGCATGTGGGGGTGAACCGTAGAGAGGTCAATATTAACTTTTCGCTTTCCTAGTATTCCCCACGCATGTGGGGGTGAACCGATGACCGTTACCTCTGGCCAGCAATGCTCAATGTATTCCCCACGCATGTGGGGGTGAACCGCGAAGATCCCTCTTATCAACTCTTTGGCTTCAGTATTCCCCACGCATGTGGGGGTGAACCGCCGGCAGACAGGCTGAAATTAACATCTCTCGTATTCCCCACGCATGTGGGAGTGAACCGAGTATTCCATGCGGCAAGGGCGGCGTCTTTGAGTATTCCCCACGCATGTGGGGGTGAACCGACTATCAAGGTTTACAGACCGGCAAAGCTCGAGTATTCCCCACGCATGTGGGGGTGAACCGCGATGAGTCAAACGCCTGTGACTGGGATAACCGTATTCCCCACGCATGTGGGGGTGAACCGACATCGCAAACAAGTTACAACAAATTCAGGACGTATTCCCCACGCATGTGGGGGTGAACCGTAATAGGTTGTGCTGATGTCAAGAAGTGACACGTATTCCCCACGCATGTGGGGGTGAACCGTAGAGGGGTTTAAGTTGGATGTTCAAGCTGGGGTATTCCCCACACATGTGGGGGTGAACCGGATTTGAAACCATCAATGTTGATGGCGTAGAAGTATTCCCCACGCATGTGGGGGTGAACCGAGGTGGTAGAGGTTCATCTGGCACGCAGGGCTGTATTCCCCACGCATGTGGGGGTGAACCGAAGAATATGTCTTTGTCAGCCACATGAACGACGTATTCCCCACGCGTGTGTGCATTAAGCACACCTCTGCGCTTATGTTACTTCTTTTACACCTTCAAAGTTGCAAAGCAACCTCACCACTAACATCATCCAAAAAAACCGCTTGAATCAAGCGATTCAATCATTCACTGCGAAGAACCGTGAAACAAATACCCTAAAATGTTAAAATAAATTATTACCTCTTGCCCAGTTCATGAGGATCTAGAATTTCAACAAGGAGCCCGGCCAGAAGAAAATTCATTGGTTGCCTCAGTTGCAATTCTTCCTGTATAGCACCAAGGTTGTGCTGAACAATTTTGCTAGACAATAAATTTAATTTAATATAATTTTGAAAGAAAGAAGGTAATAATGACTAAACTGATAATTGATACCACAACCGATATCAATCACCTGATAACTGATACCTATGATATTGAGATTATTCCGCTAGGTATATCTTTTGATGACAAAGCTTATCTGGATGGCGTTGATATTGATATTGATACCGTATATAAAAACATGAGAGCCGGGAAAGTGCCCAAGACTTCCCAGGTGTCATTTGAATCCGTAACACAAGCCTTTGACAGGTGCATCTCAAATAATGATGATTTTATTTATCTGGCTTTTTCATCCAAAATGTCTGGTACATATAACTTTGCAAAATTGGTACTTGATAATTATAAAGGAAAGTATCCAGAGCGTAAGATGGCAATAATAGACTCCAAAGGCGGATGCGGCGGAGCGGGTTTAATAGCCATACAGGCACTTAGAATGATAGAGAGTAAATTACCTTTTGAAACAATCGTGAACCAAATCCATTTCATGATTGAACATATGGTTTATTATTTCACGCTTGCGGATCTGAGATGGCTGACGAAGGGCGGCAGAGTCACCGGGCCGTTAGGTCAGATTGGCAACATGCTTAATATCAAACCTTATCTTACCGTAAAGGACGGTATGATTGTGCTCTCCAAAGTAATCCGCGGAAGTAAGAAATTATATAATACCCTGATTAGTTCTGTTCAAACAGGAACTGCTAAATTTAAAAACCAGCTGATAGGAATAAGCCATTCTGATGATCTGGCTGCGGCCTTGGATATAGAAGAAAGAGTAAAAGAGGTAGTTGAGGGGTGCAAAACCACCATTTTCCAAATCGGGGCAGTCTTGGGTTCTCATTTGGGGATAGGTGGCGTTGGGATGTTTTTCCTTGATGAAAAACCTGAGCATTATGAACTCATTTAGCTAACGTTTTTGTGTTTATTCCTGAGGCATACCTGTAAGTGTAGTATAACCGCAAACACCATCCAGGTAATAAATAACAGATAGGTTGGCTAAAAAAGCGGGCTGGTAATCAGCTACCATTATAACCGCCCTCTGTGTCATAGACTGTCGTAAACAAAACCTTTTTTACGCCATAACATTGACCGGGATAGAACCTGATGCCATAATGCGAATATGTTAGGAGCAATAGCAGGAGACATAATCGGCTCTCCGTATGAGTTTAATCCGATAAAAACCATAGAATTCCCTTTGTTTACAGGTGATTCTGCTTTTACTGACGATACCGTCCTCACTGTCGCCGTGGCTGATTGCATACTAAACAATGGAGATTATGCAGTTTATGTAAAGGAATATGGGCGCCGGTACGCGAATGCAGGTTACGGAGGCATGTTTAGAAATTGGCTTGCAAGTTCAAATAACGAGCCTTACAACAGTTTTGGGAATGGGTCTGCCATGCGAGTGAGTCCAGTGGGTTTTGCCTTTGACTCTCTTGAAGAGGTGCTTGCACAAGCTCGGAAAAGCGCAATTATTACACACAACCACCCTGAAGGTATCAAAGGTGCTCAGGCAGTGGCAGTGGCGATATTTTTAGCAAGAACAGGGAGCTCAAAAGATTATATACGTGAATATATCGAGAAGAATACAGGTTATAACTTACGCCAAAAGCTGGATGATATCCGTCCCGATTATACGTTTGATGTAACCTGCCAGGGTTCAGTTCCTCAATCAATAATTGCTTTCCTGGAATCAAATAGCTATGAAGATGCGATAAGAAAAGCAATTTCTCTGGGTGGAGATGCAGATACAATGGCTTGCATTGCCGGCGGCATCGCAGAAGCATATTATGGAGATATACCGGAAAGCATTTTATCTGAGGTGCGCCGTATTCTTGATCCCAGGCTTTTAGACATCGCAAACAAGTTTTATGAAAAGTATATCTTCTCTGCCAGAGCATAATTGCTTGACAGCTATCAATCAGGCATAAGCTTTAACAAGATACACGCTGTTGCAAGATGAGGCGTAAGCCCTAAGCTAATAAAATCCCAATTATTGAAATTCACCAAGCAGCTCATCAAAGCTGATTCCTGCTATTTTTCTTCCGCGGTAAGAATCTCTGATATGCTCCATGGCATTTCCAAGTTCGGGCGCCGAAATACCGTTTCGCGTTGAAGTATAAGCCTCTACAAATGCGCAGATTTCATCTGCCGCCTTTACCAAGGCGCCATCTCTTGGACGATATTTATCGTGGTTGAACTCCCGGCTGATATCTTCTGAGCTTTTCTGGACAACATCGCCATCAATATGAACGATGCTTGAAAACTCATTTTCAGTGAATAACCTGATATCATCGTGCCATTCAGGGTCAAGAAGATCGTATACCTTCTGCATCTCTTCCTTCTCGTATTGTTTTATCAGTTCTGCCAGCCCTGAAGAAGATTTTTTTACCGGCGAAATGATATCCCGCGTCAACACCTCAGGCAAATCATGGAAAAGCCCGGTATAGAAATTGTTTTTTCTACGAGTATCACAAGCTCCAATCTGGAGCGAGTAAAGATAAGAAAGGATGGCAACCATTAACATATGCCCTAACACCGAGGTTTTTGGCAACCGTGGCGTTGCACTCCACCTCTGCTGGAAGCGCAGTTCCCCACAAAGGTTGATAAAATCATTGTATCTGGGGTAGAGCATCAATAACTTCATTCCCTCAAGGTCATAATACTTTTCGTTATCGCGCTGTACTTTTTGCCGTATCTGGGTTATTTCATACCCCCCAGGATTGGCTCTCTCAATAAAATTAAACTCCCACTTGGTGGCATAAAAGTGACTGGCGCTGATAATCCGCTTGCTGGTGGAATCATCACTAGCCTGAAAATATTCCCGGTAGCGCCGACAAAAATCCTCCCCAAGCGGTTGAATTGCACCAGAAAGCTCCTCGAAAGCCCATTCATTAAGACTGCGGTACTTTTCCTCATCTTCCCTGATACGATGAAATATTTGTGGGCGGAGGTCGGTAAGTACGGTGCGTTGCAAAAGCTCAAAGATACCCCCTTCAATTATCTCATGCCAGCATACTGGGGCATGTTTTTCCTCCAACCTGGCAAGCATGTAAGCAATGATCATTTTGTGAGCTTGTTTATCCAGTTCGCAGAGCTCTATCGGGCGGACCTTATCATTCCAGCGTTGCATGCTGGCGGCTTTGAACAATTGCATGACAAGATTTTTTGTTATTTTCATTTCTTTCACCATTTACAAAATTGCTAATCAGTTTATTGTATCACTTGTTTGCGCCATATTTGACGGGAAGAGAAAATTGTTCAGTGCCAGCATATAGTCAAACCACATCGAGATTGCTGCTGTATATGGCAGACATCTACTGATCAAGAACCTCTTCAAGTTGTTCAATAAACATATTCGGGTTACTTGGAGAAATTACTACGCTCGTCCCGAAACTACGCTCCAGCTTGACAAGGTCCCTGTGGGAAGTTGCAAACTGCATCCCAAAGAAAACAAATGCCGAGGAATCACTGGCATGTCCAACACTTTTTATAGACGAAAGGGGGAGATTGATACGAAATGGCTTGCCAAGGACAATTACCACCCTGTTAGTATATATCTGGTAACTACGAGGGACGATGAAATAGAAAAGAGCGGCATCAAAAACAGTTACCCCAAACATAACCCATGCACCAATTAATTCTATTTGCACCAGTATGATTGCCGGAATCAAGGTGACTGCTATGACGCCGAATATTACAAGCTGAAACCAGTTTTCTACACGAGCCGGGCTTTCATAGACGAGATAATCTATTCCAGAATATTTCTTCATTCTACTCCTGTAATTTAATCTTATCAGATTAATTGGTATGGATTAATAATTAGTATCCGGCATGTGCCGCGGTTGAGTCAACTTTAATATATGCCTGTTAAACCCTACCTCCTGTATCCATTCTGCATCTATCATGAAATATAGCTTGCAAAAATACTACACTGCCTTGAATTCAAACTGTCATAAGTTTTATACTGAGTTTGAGATTATCAGTTAAAGGCGGATATTTGCCCATGGAGCCAAAAAAAGGTATCGAACTTGTCAACACCGGCAAGTCTTCTGAAGTGTCAATCACTATCGGTAATTCCACTTTCAAGCATGAGGGAGCCCCTACAGGTATGCGTTTTGAGCAGGAAATAGCCTATGTTTACCTTGCGATCGATACTTCCAACAGCATGGCAGGCATCAAGCTAGAACAAGCCAAAAAAGGGTCTCTTACTTTCAGTAAAGATGCTTTCAGTAAAGGGTACATGGTCGGTTTAATAGGTTTTGGTTCAGATGCCCGCCACATCTGTGCCCCCACCAACGATTATAAAGAATTGGAAAAGCTCGTTAAAAGTATGCAAACAAACGGCTCCACCAACATGGCAGAAGCCATTAAAATGGCACGCTATCACCTGGATAAAAAAAATAAAACCCGCGTGATTGTGATTGTAACCGACGGGAGACCGGATAACAAGCGTAATACTCTTAAAGAGGCTGACAAAGCTAAGGCGGACGGCATTGATATTATCACCATTGGCACCGATGATGCCGAGCAAGATTTTTTGAAGAAGATGGCGACCCGCGCTGAACTCGGCACCAAGGTCACGCAAGAAGTATTTTCCCAGGCAATTTCTGACGCCTCCCAACTTTTACCGCCGCCAAGGTCAGTAACCAAACGTTAGAACTATGAATTTCGAAGAAGCCTGTCGTATATTGGGTGTTCCCATCACTGCTGATGCGGAAGAGATTCATGCCCAATATATTTATAAAGCCCAATTACTCCACCCTGATAAAACAGTTAACCTTCCTGAAAAAGTTCGCAATAAAGCTGAAGAAGAACTCAAGCGCATCAACGAAGCCTATAATGTTCTAAAAGATATCGACACTTCTCCCGGCAATATCCCCCCAAAACTCAATGTGGACCCATCTTATGTGTTATTTAAGGATATTCCGCCTGGTGAAAAAAGAACTGCACGCATCACTGTCAATAACACTGGCGGCTCTTTTACCCGTTTTTGGACTGATGACACCCCATCACCATGGCTGAAAGTGCTTGAAGTTAAAACTGTTACTGCAAACCCCCTACCTCTGGAAATAACATTGGAAGCCTTTGCTTCTGAAACCCTGGAGGGAAAAACCAGATGTAAACTCCCCATACTGCTGGAGAATACCACTAACGACACACGCGACCAGGTCGATGTAGTGGTCGAGCTTCAACCGATTCGTAAAAACCCTCTATTTCCGCTAAATATATTTGGTCCAGTTCTGAAAAACCCCTTCAAAAAAGACAATTCTTTACAGTATTCTACAGAAAAAGCCTGGATGCCATGGTTAAAAACAGCTTTAACTGTTTTTGCTGGATATCTAGCCGGATTAGTTTTCAACAACATCAGCGGAACCAGTTTTTTCATTCCACTTATAACTGGAGCAGTTGCAATATTTGCAGTTGACAAATGGTTACGGCAATTTACCACACGCTTCAAACTCATAGGAGTGTTATACAAGCTGGCGTTAAACCTGGCTGTGCTCAGCCTCGTTGGGCTTATTATATGGACCGTGGTTCAGATATTCATAACGGCAGGCCTTCCGTCAGATTACTCAGCTTATGTTTTTATGCTAATAGTCGAGCTGGTAATATTTGTATATATTGCCAGGGTGTTTTCCAACAACAGCTGGCGGCGCCCCAAGCTTGTTCCCACCTTTTTCTTGCTGGCAGCAGTCGTAATCGTCCTCGCATTTGCTGGATTTGAGCCACTGGAACCTTATAAAGACGCTGTAATAGAATTCTTCCGCTCGTTGTTTGACCGCGTAATAACCTGGCTTGACCTGTAACTCTTCTCCGCGTTACAAGCTAAGATTATGGTATGCTATTGTCAAATAGGAACCGCCGCAACCAGGTGTAGCTATCATTTTAAGGCTTCCTGTTGACATCTCCGAAGCCTGGTCGGCGTATACACAGGAGAATATATTGGCTTCCAAATTACTATCTAAAACAAAATACATAGCCGGCCTTCGATGCCCTTTGCTATTATGGACTCTTACCAATGATCGCACGAGAGTGCCTCCAGTCGACACCGCCACGCAACACCGTTTTGATGAAGGTCACCGGGTTGGCAACATTGCAAAACAGCTTTTTCCAAAAGGAATCGATATCCCTACAAATAACTTTATGGGAAACATCCGTCAAACAGAAAACTTTCTTAACCTAAACAAACCACTGTTTGAAGCCGGAGTTCTTAGCAGTCGTTTATACTCAAGAGCAGATATACTTAACCCAACAGAGGACGGCACGTGGGATATATATGAGGTTAAAAGCTCAACGGATTCAAAGGAAGTAAACTTCCATGATGTCGCCTTTCAAAGAGGTGTTTACCAGCAGGCAGGCATTAACATCAATCGCTGCTTTCTGATCTACCTGGATAAAGATTATGTAAAATACGGCGAGATCGATCCTGCAGGTCTTCTTGCCCTGGAAGATATATCCACAGCAGTTGATGATGCATCCATTGGCATGGAAGAACGTATTAAAAATATGTTGGCAATTATGGATAGCAGAATCCGCCCCGATGGTGTTGTTGGCAGTCAGTGCTTTTTCCCATGGGATTGCGATATGAAATCGGTTTGCCAACAGTCACCGGAAGAAAATGCCATAATTGGAAAGCCCTATGCTACCAAGGCTGAAATATGCCGCTTTTTGGAAAAGATTGAATACCCTTTGGCATTTCTTGAAATTAAAACTATAAGGCCGGCGATTCCTGTTTTTGATGGCACCCGCCCCTACCAGCATGTTCCTTTTTTATTCTCTCTCCACATGGTAGAAAGCCTGGGGTCGCCACCCGTTCATCATTCTTTTTTGGCAGAAGATACTGGAGACCCACGCCCTGCTTTCCTGAGCAACCTTAAAAACCTGCTTGATTTCCACAACAACATCATCGTTTCCAACGTTCAATTCATTAAAAACATTTTAAAGGAACTTGCCCTGTCATATCCTGGTTATCAAGACTGGGCGGACAATGCCGCCGCCAGGATAATCAATGTTCCCTCTCCCTTCAATGAACCCCGTTATTTTGATCTTGACGAAAAAGACACATTTAATAATAGCCTGTCTGGCACTTCTTGCGCACCACATCAGGATAGAAGAGTTGAAAACAGCATTGACGCCGAAATAGCTTTTTTACAAATTATTAGCGGCAACATATCCTCCGAGGAAGTTGAAGAAATCAAGAGAAATTTAACAGATTCCTGCAAAATAGAAACTGCCAGAATGGTTGAAAGTCTGGAAAAATTAAGAAAATTCTCTTCCTAAAAATTAGGAAGTGGCAAGTTCACAGCACTATAACTTTATACGATTAACGCTTGACAGCTACTTCTTTTTTATGTATACATAGATAGAGTACATAGATAATGGAGGCGCTTTAATGGAAGTAAAGGTCACTCAATCATCCAGTTATCCGATCCACACAAAAGCTGTTCGCGGAGTCTGCTTTCTCCCGGACGACAAACAAATTCTGAGCTGTTCAGCCGATAACACCCTAAAGTTATGGCAGGCTGAAAACGGCAAGGTAATCCGCACATTTGAAGGGCATACCGGCCCCGTGCAAGCAATAGCTATAACCGCCGATGGCAAGTTTGCTGTTAGCGGTTCGCGTGATAAAACCGTCATCCTCTGGAACATTGAGAAGGGCGAAATGGTGAAAAAATTTGAAGGCCATACGGATGCCGTACATAGTGTTGATATAAGCCAGGACGCCTCTACTATAGTCAGCGGAGCAGGAGATGGGAGCATAAAACTATGGGACGGAAATACCGGAGAGCTTATCCGCACATTTGACGCAAACCTGGCATGGGCGTGGGCAGTGGCTTTCAATCAGGATGCCGGCCAGGTATTCAGTGGCTCATGGGATAAACTTGTAAACCTTTGGGATGCCGGAACCGGTACAGCAATACGATCCTTTGCCGGCCACAACGATGATGTACATGCTGTTACTTTCAATAGTGATTATAAATACGCGCTGACCGGTGGCGACGATAAACAATTAATTCTATGGGATGTCGAAACTGGCGAGGCTGTTTGCAAATATGTTGGGCATGAAGACAAGGTAAGAGCTGCCATAATCTTTTTTGATGACAAAATTATTGGCAGTGGCTCAATGGATAAACACTTCAAACTGTGGAACGCAGAAACAGGTGCCGTCATGTTCAGCTCAGAGGAACTGAGCTCGACAGTACATTCTCTCGATGTCACCACTGATAACAGCCTGATAGCAACTGCTCTTGATGACGGTTCTGTTATCTTGTGGCAAACCGAAATTATAGTCCTCCCGC
>Ga0265293_10013687_pt1 | contig 10470 bp, 16 predicted proteins | sample Munlanlewell138R_FD_192505 | JGI IMG/M metagenome (GOLD analysis project Ga0265293, IMG submission 192505) | Leachate microbial communities from a municipal landfill in Southern Ontario, Canada - Leachate well 138R | ecosystem: Engineered > Solid waste > Landfill > Unclassified | place: Canada... | reverse complement strand
ACCTCAATTGAGGTTTTAAATTAAAATATAATTTGGTATGGTTTACAACTGCAATTCATCACCCACCTATAGAGGTGAGTGTCTTCTTGCATAGTTTTAAGATAAAAAAGAAGAAGAAGAATTAGTGCAAGATTAATAATAAATATTAATTTTTTATGATTAATAAGGAGGGCATAAGAATGCCAGTGCCAAAACCAAAGAAAGATGAAAAGCAACAAGAATATATTTAGAGATTTATGTCAGATAAAAATATGTTAAAAGAATTTCCAAGAAGAGATCAACGATATTAGGTATAGATGACCACATGGAGAAATAAAGATAAAAAATCTAAACAACCCTCAAAAAAATCTTCTTCTATAAAAGAATCTACTATTGTAAGATAGAAAAGATTAATAGAAGATAAATCGGTCGATCCTCATATAAAATTAAATGTTATTGAGGCTATTTAGTTGTCTAATAAAAAATATCATTTATTAGAACAAATAAATAACGAAAGATTTAAATTATTAGAAGCTAAATTGAGTAAAGAAGATGAGGAATTACAAAAAGATATATTGTTTTTATTATAGAAATATAATTTTGGTAAACAACAATTTCGTAATTCACGAACCTCTTAGCTTATTGGGTTGTTTGCTTTATTTCCAGGAATATCTTTGTTTGGACTGCTTAATATGATAAAATAGGCTAACAGTAATAAAAAAGTAAAACAAGAATTAATTAATAAATTAATGCAAGCAAAAGGTATGTCGAAAGAAGATGCAACAAAAATTGTGGAATATGCACTTCAGGAAGTATCTGAAATGTCACCGTCGGACATTTTAAAAATAAAGGCGGAAGAATCAAAATTGAATAAAAAATTATTATCTGCAATTTAAAAATTGCAATTTTGTAATATTAAAATTATAAGGAGGATTTAACTATGTTATTAGGAAAAAATTCATATAAAAAAGTAGTTATAGAGTAGAAAAAATTATATCCAAAACTTGATACATTAAGTATTATAGAAACTGTATAGTATGGAATTAATGATAAGGAAATGATATCAAGAATAAGATAGGTAAGAGAACAAGAAGAACTTAAATCAGATAAAGATATAGAAGATATAGAAGATATGGAAGATGAAGTAATAAAATCTATAGAATAGGAAGAAGAAGAAGACCAAGAAGAAGAAATAGAGGAACAAGAAGATATGGAAGATGTGGAAGATGTAGATAATCAATAGGAAGAAGAAATAACTAATAGTGAACTTGTTGGGTTATATGCTTTAGATAACACGTTAAAGCAAAAAAGAGAAGATATGATTGAAGATGGATTGGATACTAGTGAAGTAGATGAAAAAATATTAAAAGTTGAAGAAGAAATTGAAGAATTAGAGAGTCAAGAAGTTGAGGATGATACTATCACAGAGTAGAAAGTTAAAAAGTAGAAAAAATAGAAAGTTGCAAATAAACCGGTATCTAAATCAAATAAAAAAGGTAAAAAATAATAATTGTATGTCACCATTGAGCGAATAACTCAATGGTTTTTTTATTAAATTAACTTAAAAAAACTAACAAAGATTTGTAAAGAATATTGAGGAGGAATTTAAATATGAAATTTACGAAAAATGATTATATACGATTAATTTCTGAATAGAAATCGTATATGGATTTAACTGATGATATGAAATTGGCATTAGCAGAACAATAGGCTATAATTTATGAAGATTATGATGCAGTTAAAAAAATAAATAGTAAAAGATTAAAAAATCATCAACGAGAAATATTAAAAGAATCAGCTACCCCGTAGAAGAAGAAATTTTCTGATAAAAAGAAATCTGCTACACCAACTAAATCAAAGTCTGCTGGTAAAGCAAAAAATGATATTCAAATATTAGGATTAAATGCATTAATTTCTGATTTAAAGAAAAAGAAAAAAGATAAATTATCGAAGAATCAGTCAACTGCAGATATAGATAAGCAATTGAAAGCTGCTATAGAAAAAAAGAAAAAGTTACAAGCAACTAAATGACATATAATTGATTTGTTTAAATAATTCACCATTAAACCACTCCTTTTTTATCCCCTCTTTTTAGAGGGGAGTTTTATTTAACGTTTTTTGTTTTTATTAGAAAGAGAGGTGAACTTTTTAAAATATGTTTGATAATAATTATAATTATATTATAGAATTTAAAATAGACGATATTGATTTAACAGATAATTTATTTGAAATTTAGATTTAGGAAAATAGACCTATGAGTTATCCAATTATTAAAGTAAGATTGCATGGAGATTCAGAAGAAATTTAGTTAATGAAAAATCTTCCTTATCATAAAGATTATAAATTAAATATAACTTTATTAAGTATTATTGACGAGAAGCCTATAGAAGAATATTCTTTTAATTTAGTAGAAGTAAAAAGAGATATAACTTTTAGACAACCAGATTAGAAAAGGCCAGATTATATAGAACAATTTGATAATACTTTTATTGAGTTAAAATTTATGTTAAGAGAACATATTGATATTTTGAATAAAAGAATTACAAAAACTTTTAGATTAAATACAATAAAAGAAATATAGAATTATCTTTAGAGTAAATAGAATACAAGTATTAAATGGTTAGATGAACCAATTGATCAAACTATATATCAGTTTTTGGTAGCTGATTAGACAATTATTAGTTAGTTAAGAAGTTTAGAATATCATTATGGAATATATAATGATGATTTATTTTATCTTTTTAGATTAGTAGAACCAACTAAATTAGAGATATAGAAAATGAGTAATATGATAAATACTAAAAAAATTAAAAGAATAAATTTTTTACAATCAATAACTGAAAATCATAATAAAATAGTATCGTTAGATGAATATTTTACTTTAGATCAAGCAAATATTGGATCTGAAAATAATACCTTTTTTATTAATAATTATAATAAGTTAAAAGTTAATTATAAATCTTTATATGAATTTAATAAAACAGAAGAATATGAGTTATCGAATTATGTTAAAAATAACAAAACTTCTTCATAGTATAATGTTGGAATATGGAATTATACTAGCCATGAGTTGCTTTTAGAAAAAAGTTATAATCATACAGATGGAATATTTGGAAATTATTTGAAAGATGAATATAATGAAAATATTAGCCCTTAGATGGAAAATTTTATATAGAAACAATTGTCAAATTTAAATGTATCTACAATTGAAATTCCACATAGATTTAAAATAGGAGATTTAGAAATTGGAAATGTTATAGAATTATATTCAGAAAATCCAGATTATTTAAAATTAACTGGTAAATATATTATTGATAGATCCACTATGGTTTTTAGTAAATAGGAAGCTCAACGACCAAATGATTGGTTAGCATTTTAGAATTTAGGGATTGCAAGATAGAATTATTTTGCTCAAGAATAATGGATGAGGTGAAATTATTATGGAAAATTTAAAATATTATCAAATGATAATTGATTATATTGATTCAAAAGAAGTTAAACAACCAGTATATGAATTTTTTAAAATTATTATCAAAAATGAATTATAGACGGAATTTGTATATCCAAGATATGATTGGCCAAACCAAATTAGATTGTAGATATTAACTGGAAGAACACCAGAAGAATATATTGAAATATGGGAAGATATTAATGATGAGGAAACTATAAAAAAGATTGATGATGAAATTATGAATTATTTTAGAAGTATACATAAAACAACTTTAGAAGATTTAGAAAAAATACAAAAAATTTTATTAAGTTAGGTTTCAAATTATATAGAAGTTTATAGACCTAAATATTAGACTTTTATACAAATGTATACTAATGAATATTATCCAGATTATGAATATGATTTTCAAAAATTCACTGACCCGGATGAATAGAGTGAGGAAGAAATGGAAAATCAAGAAACTATTGATGATATGCTTGAATGAAAAATTTCGAATAATTTAGAAATATGCCATTTTCTAAATATCAGTATAGGACGTGATTAATGATGTTATTAGATAATCAACAGTATATTGATATGATTATAAATTTAACGTCTAATTTGGGATTAATAGGAACTTTAATTGGGGCTTTGATTATATTTATATTAATATTATTAGGAGCTACTTTAATATTTATAAAATCGCAACTTAAATCTAATAAAAAATTAATGGATCAATTGCCTTATTTATTAAATGAAACTAAATTAATAAATAAAACTTTAGATAAAATTCAAGATAAATTTTTAGATAAAAAAGAACAACTAGAAGTTTCATTGGATTAGTTATATGATAGGTTGGATGATCAATCTAAAGAATTATTATTATTAAAACAAGAAAAAGATAAATAGTTTATAGAAGAACGTGGATATTTATATAAATCTATAATCGATTTATTGACTATTTTTATACAGTTAAAACAAAAAGATAAATGGGATCCTGTTTATAATGATTATATATTTGCTATAAATAGAATATTAGTAAGATTTGATAAAACAGAAGTAAAAGAATATATTAAAAATAATTAGCCAAAGAATATTATTAATGATATATATTCGTTATTAGGATTTGGAGAGGGCGATTATAATGAGTAAAAAGAAAATAATATATTAGTCAATAACTATAGCGTTAATTGTATTACAATCTATTGTTATTTTTAAAATATTAGTAGTGAATTCTGAACAAACTGATATAATGAATAGTCAAAAAGTATAGTTGCAATTAGATCAATTATTAAAATATGAGTTTCAAGAAATGGAAACTTTTCATAATATGTATTTTTATAATAATTTTGATATAACAAAATTTCAAAATAGTAAAATAGAGTTACAAAATAAATCAATAAATATAACATCAAATATTTATCTATTTATTTAGGATGAAAATTATATTCCTTTAAATTATTCATCAGAAGTTTATAATATAGATTTTAAATATTTAAAAAATACAATGAAAACTACAACTATTTTTAAATTTACTGATTTAATTATTATTAATAATGAAATATATTATTAGTCATTATTCCCACTTCATACTTTAGATTTTAATATTTAGGGATATTAGTTAATATAGCATAAAATTGATGAAAATTTCTTATCGAAATTAAAATCTATCATGGGATTTAATATAATATAGGTAAGATTTCCAAATGATATATTTTTATTAGATAAGAATATAACAACAGATTATTTTGAAACTATAAAAAATTATTTGTATAAAGATAGTGGAGGACAATTTGAAATATTTATTTTAGATGAAAAAATTGTTTGTATATATAAATCATATATAAATTATAAAAATACAGAAGATTTTATTTCTGTATATATAGAAACTTTAAGAAATTCTTTATCTATATAGATGATATGGATAATTTTATTTATAACATGGGTTATGGATTTAATATTAAGTATTATTTTGTTTATAGTTAATAATATTGATGATGTTTTTTATAATCAAGAGAAAGAGTTTGCTAATATAACAGAAGATATTCAAAATATTTATAAAGAACGAATAGCAAATGTAGTAACTAAATTAGATTATGAAAATAGTGTTGAATATAATAAATTAAATGATAAATTAGCTAAACCAAAAAAGATTTGTGAGCAAAATAGTGATACTAAATTATATAAAGAATATAAATTAACTATTAAATTAAAGGATGATATAGATGAGTGAAAATGAATATAAACATTTTTTATAGAAATTACAAAATTTGTTGGTCAATAAAAATATTGATGTTAAACGTATTTCTAATGAATATTTTGGTGAAATTAATAAAGATGATTTTGTAATATAGTTTAATGGAAAAAGAATATTTGCTTTTTTAATTTTAATAAAAATTTCAGAAACAGAATATCATCAATTAATTTGGAATTATTATAAAAGAAAATTATTTTCAAAAAAAATTGAAATTGGAGATAGTATAAAAACAGTGATTTATTCTACTTTTGCAAATCAAATAATAAATATAGTAAATGAATATTTAGTATAATTTATTAAAATTTAAAAATTGTAAGATTTAAATGATTAAAGGAGGGTATAAAATAAATGTCAGAAATATTAAGAGAATTTAATAAAATCGATATAGACGAATTAGATAGATCTTTACCTGAAGAATATGATGAAGAGCTCTCTAGACTTGATAATGGAAAATTATATTCTCCTTTATTAGATAATTTTAAAGATAAAGATAAACTTACTTTATAGGGGTATACTTTATTAACTCTAGAGTAGATGAATACAAAATTAACTTTAAAAGAAAGAAGATATTACGTTAATTATTTATTAAAAATATATCAAGAAATAGAAAGTAGTCAAAGATTAAATTTTATATACGATTATTTTCAATTAATAGGTTCTCCCCAACCAAAGAATATGTATGAAAAATTAGAAGAATATTAGTTATGTAAAAAATATCCAAAATATTTTATTCAAAATTATATAAAATTAGAATTACCTGGTCAAACAGCTAATTTTATTTTAAATGCAACTCAACATGCATTTATTGATGCAATAATGAATCAACATTTTGTAAGAGTATTAAAGTCTAGACAAATTGGAACATCAACTGTTCAACAGGCAATGTTAGCTCATAATTTAACATTTTATACTGGTATTGAATAGGGTGTAATTTCAAAAGATCAAATGGAAGCTTCTAATTTTTAGTAGGTTACTAAAAAAATGATGAGAAGTTTGCCTTAGTGGTTATTTCCAGAGTTTGAATTGGATAATGTATTTACAACTTATACAAAAAAGACTGATAATTATTTGAGAACTGGTTCAGTTAAAATTGATGAACCAAATAAACTTTTTAGAGGAAGACCTTTAACTATATTAGTAATTGATGAATAGGCATTTATAAAAAAATTAGAACAAGCTTTAACTGGTATATTACCATCAGTATCAAGAGCTCAATAGAATGCTAAAAGACGGAATATACCTTATTATATTTCTGAAATATCTACTCCTAATGGAACGTTTGGTATAGGAAAAATTTTTTATGAACATGTTATGGAATCATTAAGAGGGGATCCACTTTATAAATTATTGCAATTACATTGGAGTCAAGTTCCAGAATTTTAGGATGATCCAGAATGGTATGAAACTCAAAAGAAAAAATATAAAAATAATCCAAGATTATTAAATCAAGAATTTGAATTAAAATTTTTAGGTTCTCAATCTGCTATATTTGATGATGATATTATTGAAAAATTACAAAATTATTGTATGTTCACTAATATTGAAGAAGCATATAATTTTTATTTTAAAAGAAGAAATTATGAATTAGATAAAATGGAAGTTAAAAAATAGAAACTTCATCCAGAATTAGTAAATAATAAATTTACTGATGAACAATATATTGATTTACAAGATAATCAATTGCATATATTTAAAAAACCACAACCAGGACATAAATATGTGTATGGTATTGATGTAGCAACTTAGACAGGTGCAGATAATTCAAGTATTGTAATTATGGATTATCATACAAGAGAAATAGTTGCAGTATTTTTAGGAAAGTTATCTATGAAAAATTTTACACAATAGATTGAATGGATTGTATCTAATTTATATACAAATTGTAAAATATTTCCTGAAAATAATGGTGTTGGGAAAGGATTATAGGAAGAATTAGAAAAATCAAAAATATTATATCCAAAATTATATTATACTGTTAAATATAATAAAGATGGAACAAAAATTACAAGTAAACAAGTTGGTATTAATAACAATGCTACATTAAGACCAATTTTAATGGATTTAGTATATGAATTTGTAAATAGTAATTATGATAAAATATATTCTAAATTATTAGCTATGCAATTAATTGCACTAGAAAGAGATAATTCTGGAAAAATTGTAGGAGATAAAGATGATATTGTTTTATAGTTTTCTTTTGCTTTATATTAGATGGATTATAATTTATTTAATAAAAGAGATTCTTTTTATACAACATATAATGAAAATGATATACAAGCCATAGAAACAATAATTGAAGAAGATGATTATTCTAATGAAGCTAATTATGATATTGTAACGACATATCAAAAATTAACCGAACATATAAAACGATTTAATACTAATAAAAAAAATATGTCTATTGATGATGAATTAATTACAATTGAAGAAAATATCGATGATGATTATAATAAAGAAAAATTTTATCATACACCATTAAAATTACTTGAAGATCAACCTGATGATATTGATTGGATTTCATCGATTATAGATGATTGAGGTGGCTTAAATGAACGAAAGAAAATCATTAATTGCTCCAGAAGTTAAAGAACAATTTAAAATAGATTTTAGTAATTATGGAAAAACTACTATGACTGGTGCTCTTGGTCCATAGGGCGTAATTGTATATGATCAAATGAAATATTCTGTAGATCAATTAAAAAATGCATTTTCTAAAATGGTTTCTTTTTTTACATCTAAAACAGATGAGTTAGAAAATATTCAAGAAGAAAATTTTGAAAAATTAGATGAGTTAAATGAAGAATATAAAGAGTATGAAGAAGAAAAAGAAAAATTAGAAGAACCAATAACATTGCAACAATTGTAGGAATCATTGCGAGAAGATAATGAACCATAGCAAGAGAATGTAGAACCTATAAATTTAGATGAAGTATATGTTAACCCAGATATACCAGATCAAGTTAAAGTAGTATATACCCGTCCAGTAACAGATGAAACTGAAAAAATATAGGGTGTAGTGCATGGAGGAGAATATATAGTAAGTGCCGAATAGTATCAAGAATTGATAGAAAAAAGACCTCATGTGTTACAACAATTGATAAATTTAAATAATAAATATGGATATACCCAAAATGAAGTAAAAGAAAAGAATATTGAAGAATATAATAAAACTGGTAGTCCAATTGCAATTCAACAAAAAGCAGAAATCGTTCCTGGGTATGCTCTTGGTGGGTTTGTAAAAGATAAAACTGAAATGGATATTCAAAAATTGAATGAAGATGTAGAAAAAATAAATAGAGTTCAAGAATTAGATTATAAATTACTTCCAGAAATAATAGAAGCTATTGATGAGGATATTGAAGATTAGACATTTAAAGGTTTATATTAGGAAATAAAGAAAATAGGAATAAGCACCTTTAAATTAGATTCAGTTAGAAATGATCATTTAGAATAGATGAGACGAAGTTTATCTAGAATAGTATATTTACAAGAATTAGATTATTATAATAAGAAAAAATCTCCTTTATTTGGACTTAGAGCAAAAATAAAACGTAGATTACATGAAATTTATTAGGCTCATCCATTTGTATTTACTTTATCAAAAAAATTAGGACCAGTATTAAAATCAATTTTAACTAATAAATATCTTATTAGTGGGGCTTTACTTGGTGCATTTACTGCATTACCTATGATACCAACTGCTCTTATTAGTATGGGACTTGGAACTACTATTGGATATATTCGTAAAAAAAGAAGACCATATGATAAAGAATTAAATTTAAAAGGAAGTTTACCAGAACAACAGTTAGAAGCATTATTAGGAATTCATGCTAAAACTTCATAGATTTATGATAAACTTAAAATTTGGATGGATGCTCAAAATATAGAAGATCCAAAACATCAACTACGGGTATATTAGAGTATATGGGATAATATAAAATATAAGATTGAATCTTCTAAACGAAAAAAAGAACAAACTTTATATGATAAAGTTGCTGAAGAATTCCTTGGTTATACTACGAAAAAAGAGTATATTAAACAAAAATAGACAAAAGAAGAAATATCTAAAAAAGCTGAACAAGAAGGTATAAGTTATAAAGAATAGAAAAAATTAGTTCAACAAGAATTAAAAGAATCTTGGAAAGAACAAGGAAAATTACCATTAAAAGATATTAAGTTAGTAGTTCAACAACAAGAACGACTTTAGCAAGATACATCAGGTATTCAAAATATTATAAATAAGTTAAAAGATATAATAGTATTAAAACCAGAATTTTCTTATTCTATGGAACAATAGAATTTAGAATTATTACAAAATACATTAAAAGATGTATCTAGTTATAAACCAGAATTTCAAGAGTTTGTAAGTGAAGCAGGATTTCTTGATTATCCTTGGATACAAAAAGAAATTCAATTATTATTAAGAAATAAAAAGATTCCTGAAGATAAAAAATTTAATGCTATTGCTAAAATATTAGATAAATACGGAATTAATCAAGATACAATTAATGGTTTATTGGAAGAGTTTAAATCAAATAATCTTAAGTAGATGGAATTAAATGATAATCTTAAAAATTTAATAGAATATGTTCAAGAAGAAATGGAGTTACAAAGATAGAAAACAAATAATGAATTATTGTATGAAATAGTTAATAATTTAAATAATATAAAACAAATATTACAAGATAATTTAAATATATCTAAAAATATAAAAGATACTTCGGATGAAATAATAAAGGCTAATATTAATTTATTAAATAACCATCCATTGGTTCCATTTATAGAAAATCAAAATCAAATACTT
>Ga0265293_10013686_pt1 | contig 10470 bp, 7 predicted proteins | sample Munlanlewell138R_FD_192505 | JGI IMG/M metagenome (GOLD analysis project Ga0265293, IMG submission 192505) | Leachate microbial communities from a municipal landfill in Southern Ontario, Canada - Leachate well 138R | ecosystem: Engineered > Solid waste > Landfill > Unclassified | place: Canada... | reverse complement strand
ATTATGCAAATGGGCGTAAAAGGCTTTATACAAAAACCTTATACTATTGATGTACTGTCGAGAATTGTGGCAAGCCTTGTGAGATATTGATTTTTATAATCAACTCTTCACCACGAGGATTTTAAACCACAAAGGGCACGAAGAACGCGAAGGTCACTAAGGGGGTTTAGTGCTAAACGAGTGCGAATTTGAACTAAGTACTTAATTCATCACAGAGAACACAGAGTGTCCACAGAGATATGTTTGATCGCAGCCAGAGCATTTGTTATAATACCACAAAGAGCACAAAGAACGCGAAGGGCACGAAGAGGGTTTAGTGCTAAACGAGTGCGAATTTGAACTAAGTACTTAATTCATCACAGAGAACACAGAGTGTCCACAGAGATATGTTTGATCGCAGCCAGAGCATTTGTTATAATACCACAAAGAGCACAAAGAACGCGAAGGGCACGAAGAGGGTTTTGGAATGAACGACAGGAACTGCGACGAACTTTCTGCTCCTCTATTGCAGGTGGCTTATTTGTTTTGTTCGATTTTTGATAAATCATTTGTCGTATTTTTTAGTTGAAAATAAGATTGAAATAAAAAGCTAATAATTGAACTCTTTTCTTGACAAATATCCAAAACAATTAAATTTGTCATTAAATAGAATAGAATGGAGGATCCATGGAAATAGAAAACAGAATCCAGGAACTCAGAAGAAAGAGAGAACAAGCTTACCTGGGTGGCGGCGAAAGTAGAATAGCAAGCCAACATGCAAAAGGCAAACTAACAGCACGCGAGAGAATTAAGTTTTTAGTAGATCCAGATTCTTTTGAAGAATTTGATATGTTTGTAACACATGAGTGTACAAATTTTGGTATGGAAAATTCAAAGGTATTAGGCGATGGCGTAGTTACAGGATGTGCCACAATAGATGGTCGTTTAGTTTATATTTTTTCCCAAGACTTTACAGTATTTGGAGGCTCATTATCCAAGACCTATGCAGAGAAGATTTGCAAAGTAATGGATATGGCTATGAAGGTTGGGGCACCATTGATTGGTTTGAACGATTCAGGTGGAGCACGCATTCAAGAGGGCGTCGATGCATTGGCAGGATATGCAGAAATCTTTTGGCGTAATGTTCAGGCTTCTGGCGTAATACCTCAAATATCTGCGATCTTGGGTCCCTGTGCAGGTGGTGCTGTTTATTCACCTGCAATAACCGACTTTGTGTTTATGGACAAACAAAACTCTTATATGTTTGTAACAGGTCCAAAAGTAGTAAAAACAGTATTAAATGAATCAATTTCCACAGAGGATTTGGGTGGTGCACGCGTACATGCTTCAAAAAGCGGTGTCGCTCAGTTTATTACAGAAAATGAAGAAGAGACACTCACTTTGATAAAAAATCTGGTCAGCTTTTTACCTTCCAATAATATGGAAAATCCTCCCAAAATACCATGTTCAGATCCTGTTACTCGTTTGTGTGATAATTTGTCAGCTTTGATACCCGATAATCCAAACAAACCATACGATATGTTTGAAGTAATCAAGAGTATTGTTGACGATGGTGATTTTTTGGAAGTAGCAAAACAATTTGCACAAAATATAATCGTCGGTTTTTCACGTTTAAATGGGCAAACAATCGGTATTGTAGCCAATCAGCCAAAAGTTTTGGCAGGTGTTCTTGATATCAATGCTTCAGTAAAGGCATCTCGCTTTGTACGCTTTTGCGATGCATTCAATATTCCTCTTTTAGTTTTGGAAGATGTGCCAGGCTTCTTGCCAGGTTCAAACCAAGAGCATAATGGCATTATTCGTCATGGTGCAAAACTCTTATATGCTTTTGCAGAGGCAACAGTACCCAAGATTACAGTTATCCTCAGAAAAGCTTATGGTGGTGCATATTGCGTGATGAATAGTCGTCATATGAGGGCAGATGTCGTGTATGCATGGCCCAGTGCAGAGATCGCAGTTATGGGTCCTCAAGGTGCAGTCGAGATTATTTTTAGAAAAGAAGCAAAAGAAGCTGATAATCCAGCACAAATATTGAAACAAAAAGAAGACGAATATCGCGAAAAGTTTGCCAATCCTTATAGTGCAGCAGCGAAAGGCTATATCGATGATATCATTGAGCCAGCTCGTACAAGATTAAGACTTGTAAGAGCATTTGAAATGCTTGCAACTAAGAAAGATACTAATCCACCACGTAAACACGGAAATATTCCATTATAAAGGATTAGCAAATGAGAAAAATATATTTATTCATAATACTTGCTTTGTTAGCTTTTTGTTTTGTCATGCCTTTGTCAGCTCAATCTGACGAATCAGAAGACATAACAATAGACAGGCAAATCGAGCTTTATGGAATATCAGAAAATAATACAATAAAGCAAGTGTCTGAGATTGTTGACATATCTATCGATGATCTCAAGAAGTATTTCAAGATTGATCCACGTATAAAAAACTCAGAGAATAGAACATTGAAGTCATTACAGATAGACCCTGAAAGAGTTATAATTTTTAAAGATGATACTCAGTATGGATTTAATCATAATTATACATTGTTAGATATTTGCAATAAGTTGGATATTCCAAAGAAAAAATTGTTGGAATATATGGATCTTGGTATTCAAGATCAATCCAATTATACAAAACGCTTGCACGAACTTGGTAAAACACCTGCAGATATAATAAAGATTAATGAACAGTTCTTGGAGGACATACCAGAGTTTGGTGCTATCTTAACGATTTTAGGAATGTTGGTTGTTTTTGCAGCATTGTTTGTGACATCAATAATTATCTCGCAGCTTGCCCACTTTAATATCAAGAAAAAAACTGTGCCTATAGTCCAGTCATCAATTCAGACCCCTATCGGAGAAATAACAACTACAAAACCACAAGAGGTTAGCAGTGCATCTTATATTGCAGTAATTACAGCAATCCATAAGCGTAGACAAGAACTTGAAGAAGAAGCAAAGGTTTTGTTGACCTGGAAGCGTGCGGCAGTTAGTATGTGGCAAGCATCAGGTAAAACTCAATTCCCTAATGCTCAATTTAGGCATCTTAAAAAATAGTGTAATTTATAAGGAGAATAAATGAAAACATATTCAATGAAAATAAATGGCGAAAATTTTGAAGCACGTATCATTGAGTTTACAGCAGACCATGCAAAGGTTGAAGTGAATGGAGTTGAATTTGCTGTTGAATTCAGCACTGAATCAAGTCAAACAGAGACCAAAGCTGTGCAAACAGAAAAGCCTGTGCAAAGCATGCCGCAAGTCAATACTTCGGTAAGTTCAGGTAGTGCTGCAACAGCCCCATCTCAATCTGGAGTAAAAACAGTGGTTACCCCATTACCTGGTCTCATCTTGGAAACAAAAGTACAAGTCGGCGATAGAGTAGAAGAAGATCAAATATTGTTTGTTCTCGAAGCGATGAAAATGGAATCAGATGTATTTAGCACACATTCAGGAACAGTTACAAAAATCTTAGTAAATAAAGGTGATAATGTAATTGACGGTCAAGTTTTACTTGAAATAGGAGATTAATAAATGGCAGAATTAATTAATTTTTTTCACACGACAGGCTTTGCATGGTATTCTCATAGCTATTTGCTGATGCTTGTAATTGGCTTTATCTTTATGTGGATAGGCATTGTAAAAGAATATGAGCCTCTGTTATTAGTTCCTATTGGATTTGGTATTGTCTTGGGTAACTTGCCTGGCGTCTCAGCAATGATGCAAGGCGTGTATTCTGAAGGCTCTGTGATGAATTATCTCTATTTTGGAGTTATCAAAGGCGTCTATCCTCCGCTAATCTTTTTGGGAATCGGGGCAATGACAGATTTCTCAACCTTGATAGCTAATCCAAAGCTGATCTTGCTCGGTGCAGCAGCTCAATTTGGTATTTTTGCGACATTTATCGGTTCATTAATACTTGGATTCAACGTGCTCGAAGCAGCTTCTATCGGTATTATTGGCGGTGCTGATGGTCCTACATCAATTTACTTATCCTCAAAACTTGCACCTCATATGGTGGGACCTGTAGCTATTGCCGCATATTCATATATGGCTTTGGTGCCAGTGATTCAACCACCTGTAATTAAGCTTTTAACAACACCTGCAGAACGTGTGATTAGAATGAAAACCCCACGTATGGTAACAAAAAGAGAAAAGGTATTATTCCCAATTATTGGTTTTGTGGTAACAGGCTTGATCGCACCTGGTGGTGTGGCTCTTTTGGGAATGCTCTTCTTTGGTAACTTGCTCAAAGAAAGTGGCGTGACAGAAAGACTTGCCCAAACAGCTCGCACATCAATGATAGATATCTGTACAATTTTGATTGGAATAACGGTCGGCGCATCAACAAGTGCTGACGTGTTTCTAAATTCAAACTCAGTCAAAATATTTACTTTGGGTGCTTTCTCATTCATGATAGCAACCGCATCAGGCGTATTATTTGCCAAGATTATGAACTTGTTTAGCAAAGAAAAGCTCAATCCAATGATCGGTGCAGCTGGTGTATCTGCAGTTCCTGATTCAGCACGTGTTGTTCAAACAATGGGTCAGCAATACGACAAGGGTAATTATTTGTTAATGCATGCTATGGCACCAAATGTGGCAGGCGTTATCGGTTCAGCTGTTGCAGCTGGTGTATTACTTGGAATTCTTGGTTAAAAAACCAGATAATAAAGGCAACTTGTTCAGTTGCCTTTATTTTTATATAAAAAAAGCAATATGCTTGTAATTTTAAAATATCTTGAAACAGCTTTTATTTCGGTAGTTATATTAATTAGAAAAAATATAGTGTGGTCTTGTTAAATTTTTCTTGACATAATATGAGTGTTATTGGATTGTCATTTCAATGATAGTTGTGTGCCGAAGTGGTGAAATCGGTAGACGCAGAGGACTCAAAATCCTCCGAGTGCAAGCTCGTGCCGGTTCGAGTCCGGCCTTCGGTACCATTTATTATTAATTCAAATCCAACATAATAAATCTATGGAGGAATAAGATGCTAAAAAAGCATACTATTTTTACAATAATCATTACAATTTTACTATTGTGCCCTGTTTTCTTGTCTGCCATCTCAGAAGCAGGTGTTATCTTTTTAACTATTGAGCCAGGTTCAAGACCAGGCGGTATGGGTAATGCATATGTGGCACAGGCAGACGATGCTTTGGCAAACTATTGGAACCCTGGAGCATTAGCATTTAATAGAAAAACACAAATAGCTGGTATGCACACTAATTGGTTTGGTGATGTTGACGGCATCGATGACATGTATTTCGAATATCTTGCATTTAACAAGTATTTAGCAGATTTGTCTGGTAATATTGGTTTTCATATTCTATATCTTACTTACGGAGAACAAGAAAGAATAAATGAAAATAATCAGTCTGAAGGCACATTTAATAGCTATGAGATAGCAATTGCAGGTAGTTACGCATATCAATATAGTGAAAATTTGGGTATTGGTGCAACAGTAAAGTTTATCATAAGCGATTTGTCACCAGAAGGAACAGGTCAAACAGAGCAAAATGAAAAGGGTAGAGGCATGAGCTACGCTTTTGACCTTGGCTTGAAAAAGAAAAATCTCATTATTGATAAACTTGATTTTGGCTTGAATATCCAAAATATTGGACCTGATATTTCATTTATCAATCAAGATCAAGCAGATCCATTACCATTAAACTGGAGAATGGGGCTATCATATCGTGCTATTGAAAGCGAATTTAACAAGCTGACAGTTAATGCTGATATGAATAAATTATTAGCTAATAATGATTTTGTATTAGCACGTCTGATTACAGCATGGACTGATGATCCGATGAAACAAGAAATAGAATCTACTATTTTTAATGCAGGTGCTGAATATGTATATCTCAATTTATTATCGCTGAGAGCTGGTTATATATATGACAAAGCTGGCGAAATAATGGGACCTCACTTTGGTGCAGGTATCCAATATACCTTTGCAAATCAATATCAGCTAAGCGTTGATTTTGCTATGCAAGAAGGTGGAGACTTAACAGATTATAATAAAACATTCTCTATTGGCTTGCAGTTTTAAAGCTTAAAATACATATATTAGCGTCTGTTTTGAATTTAAAGTGTTTGATGATAATCTCCTTGCAGGCGTACATATACTATTTTTTTCAATAAGGAGTTTTGATGAAAAATAAGTTATTAGTAAGCTTTTTACTAATCTTTTTGGTATTATCTCTTTTTGCAGATGATAATAAAATAATATTTGGCAAAAAAGATAATATTAGAAAAATAAAAAAACACCCTGCAAGTGATTATTTCTCAAACCAATATCAAGATTATAGAGTAAATACTAAATCTAATAAATTTAATAAATTGCTTGTTTTGCTCGTGGACTTTCAAGAAGATGAAAACCCTCTTACCACAGGTAACGGTAAATTTGTAACACAAGCAGATAGTGAATATAAGTTTATTATAGATAGCCCTCCACGAAATAGACAGTATTTTGAGACACATATGGAGGCTATGAAATACTATTATAAAGCAGCAAGTTTTGAAAGCTTCCAACTCGAATATGACGTCTATCCCAAAGATAAACAAGCATATACATTGCCACAAGAAATGGCATATTATAATCCATTGAATGCAAGCAATGAACTGTTTGTTAGCCGCATAGAAGAATACTTTTATGATGTATTTACCACTGCAGATCAAGACTCATCTATCTTTTTTGGTAATTATGAACATTTTATGATTATTCATGCAGGCTCTGATTGGCAACATGATATAAATGGCGACACACCATGCGATTTACCCTCTTTCTTTATCCGTGTGGGCACAGGTAAGGAAGTTGTTGTTGATAACGGTGCTACAGTAATCAAGCATGCGTGTAATGTGCCAGAAACAATTACGCAAGATGCATATGAAATAGTAGAAGACGATTATACATATGTCTATGGCTATGGTGCAACAAATGCCGTTTATGCCCATGAATTTGGTCATTCTTTGGGGCTTGTTGATCTGTATAATACGACTAATTCGCGTCCAATGGTGGGGGTCTTTGATATCATGGACTCGGGTGGACAAGGCATGATCACTATCCAAGACAATTATGATCCCAATAAGTATTTTGCAATTGAAGGTGCCTTGCCAATGTTGCCAGGTGCATGGTCAAGAAATCTAATTTTTGGAGATTTTTTTCGAGAGAAAGGTATTACGAGAGCTATCGATGCCGACTTTATCGACTTTTCTCAAGACTTGAAGATCAGAGCTGCAGAAGCAAAATATAAAAATGATAATACCCCGCATTTTTATAAAGTTGCACTCAGTGATAAAGAATATTTATTATTAGAAAATAAAAGCATAGATCCTGATGAGGATGGTGGAACGACAATCAAGTCAGCGTTGAATGGGCGAATAGCTTTGTATCCATGCCCATATGTGGGTGATGAACCGTCATATGAATATGACTGGCTTTTACCCAGCTGGATGGATATGTATGGTAGATGGTATGGTGGCGGATTGTTGATTTGGCATATTGACGATGAGATAATTTATGATAAGGGTATAATAGATTCTGATGGTGAATTTTATAGTAATTATCAAAATAATACAGTGAATATTCGTTTTGCAGAACGAGGCGTGAGAGTGATTGAAGCTGATAATCTCGAAGATATTGGCAATCCCTATTCATATTTCTGGACTGGTACTGAATATGAGTTTTTCTTTAAAAACAAACCAATTTTAGATGAAAATGGCTTGTTTGTAAACTGGAGCTTTGAAACGCATAATGACTCTCTGTCTGCATTGACAACACCTGCCTTGAAAACAAATAAGAATACACCAAGCTCTTGGGCTATTCATGCGATTAGTCGTGCTAAGCCTGTTATGAATTTTAGGCTTGCTAATGCGATATTTGACAACACTATCGCACTTTGTAAAGTTGAAAATGTTAATGCAATCTCTCCTGCAACAAACTTTGTGGGCGATACAGCGACTGACTTGCTGATTAGTGGGGAAGATGAATCAGTTTTTTGGTCGCATAATTATAGTATGGTTGATGATAGCTGGAGTACTTTTTGGTCTTTAGAAGAAGCGATTAATCCTGTTTATCCAATTATTAAAGTTGATTTAAAACAAAGCGGAGTAGAAACTCTGTTGATAACAGAAATAGATAAAATCAAGCTTGTCAGTCAAGACGTGTATCAAGAGTTTGCCATGAATAGACCTGTAACTAATTCTCCATTTGTATTTTATCAAGATGCTAATGTCATGCTTTTAGTTCCATTTGCAGATGAAACAGTCCTGTATCGACTTGATAAAATAGGTTCAAATTATCAGCTTGTTCAGTTAAAAAATATAAATTCAACAGGTAAGCTTGCTGGTGTAGAACACTCAATAATTATCCAGGCAGCCGATGAATTGGTTTTATTAAATATGGAATTGGATGAGATTGCAAGAGTTGGATTAAGTGAGACTCACGCTGATTATGAGCCAGTGCTTTTTGCTAATTCAAATGGCAATATTGAGATATTTATCATGTCTGATAAAGGGAAAATCACTTGTTTGCAGAGTAATAATTTATCTGAGAAACAAGTTATTTTTGATGTTTCACATTCTTCAGATAGCCTGCCAAGCCAGCTTGCATTGGCGATTGATAACGAACAACGTTTGATTTTGAGCTTTGCTGCAGGTAATACAGCTTTTATGATACTTAATGACGGTACATTTGTAAATAAATTTCCACAGAGATTAAGTGATTTTACCGTAAAAGAAAAATCATTTGTTACCGTTTTGCAAAAGGATAATGATTTGATCAGTGTATTCAATGCAGTAAATGACGGATTTGTGGGAATAAATAATCGTGGTGTGATAGATTTTCATAATACGATGTTTTGGCAAAAGGGAGATATTGAGCCTGTTTGGTTTAAAGAGCACCAAAGTAATCGTCTCTACATATTATATACAGATGTTGATAATAATGTGTTTTTGGCATATCGATCGCTAAGAGCAGGCGATGATCTTGTTTGGAATGGATATCGGAATGGGGATAGAGGTGCAATTGCAGGCTCTATAGTGGAAAGTGTAAGCGAAGAATCTATGTTAGCTTACGTGTATCCAAATCCTGTAATTAACGATAATTGCCGTATCAGAATTGAGAATGCTAAGTCAGATATAAACATAAAGATATATAATATTGCTGGCGATTTGGTATTAGATAAACTTTTAAACAAATCTCATAATATATATCAAGATTATCAATTTGAAAATAGTAGGTTGACATCTGGAGTTTATTATGCTATTGTGACTTCAGGTAAAGAATATAAAAGAATTAAATTTGCAGTGATTAAATAGTTAAGAGGGATTTATGAAAAAGATTGTTTTGCTAAGCCTTGTTATTATGTTGGTGGGAGTTTTAAGTGCACAATTGCTCGATGATTTAGCGTTGGGAGACAAGGATTTGGATGGAGATATTGTTGAACTTAGATATGCAAAGAAATCAGCTCAAAAGGCAATGCTTTACTCAGCTTTATTTCCTGGAGCAGGGCAGTTTTATGTGAATAAAAAGTCAGTTTTGGCTTATGTGTTTCCTGTGATAGAAATTGGATTGATTGCCACATATGTCAATCAATTTTCAAAAGGTGATGATGTAACAAAGCAATATAAGCAATTTGCAGATACTAATTATAGCCGAGATAGACAGCATAGAGTCGAACAAGATTTGATCAATCATCCGACTGCAGCACATAGTATTTATGTGGCGGGACATTTTAGGCTTGACGATGATAATACACAACATTTTTATGAGGATATTGGCAAATATAATAAGTATATTTTTGGTTGGCAAGATTGGTATGATAATTATGTTGATGAAATAAGTTCAACACAAATTTGGTGTGATTGGGTATTTGGCGGTGTTGGAACGACAAATCCCAATGATATCGTATGGATTGGTAATCGACCAATTAATCCACCTGATGGTTATGGACAAAATGAGTTTGATAGCCCAGATAATGCCTCTGCTTTACGTGCAGAATATATTCAAATGAGAAAAGATGCAGAAAAACATTATAGCTCAGCTGATAATCTTAGGTTTTTTCTGATGGCAAATCATATTGTTAGCACCTTTGATGCACTTCGAGCTACAAATAAGTACAATCGTAATTATTTGAGAACTGTGTCTTTACAGCCAAGCTTCGAGACAGTAGTTTTTAATAATAATGTTACCCCTGTTTTCAATCTAAGCTGTAAGTTTTGAGGTAAAAATGATAAATAGTATGGTCAAAGTAATTGTTATATCGAGCATTTTATTTTTGATGAGTATTGGATTATTTGCAGATAGTTCCAAGTCTGTAGGCAAAGCTATGCTGTATTCGGCGATTTTGCCAGGTGCTGGTCAATTATATGCAGAAAACCAAAATAGTGCTGGAGTTTTTTTGGCAACAGAAGCTCTATTATGGTTTGGTAAAAATCGCTTTGATAATGAGAAAAAATGGACAGA
>Ga0265293_10013685_pt1 | contig 10471 bp, 12 predicted proteins | sample Munlanlewell138R_FD_192505 | JGI IMG/M metagenome (GOLD analysis project Ga0265293, IMG submission 192505) | Leachate microbial communities from a municipal landfill in Southern Ontario, Canada - Leachate well 138R | ecosystem: Engineered > Solid waste > Landfill > Unclassified | place: Canada... | reverse complement strand
ATTCCTTTAACTTATGCAGATGATCATGACCCTCTTGATATTTTGGTGTTATGTCAAGAAGACATTGAACCATTAACTTTAGTTGAAGTATATCCAATTGGAGTTATTAAAATGATTGATAGTGATGAAGTCGATGAAAAAATTATCGCAATCCCCTTTGGTGATCCATCACTAACACAGTATACGGAATTAAAAAACTTACCCCATCACTTATTATCTGAAATATCTCATTTCTTTGAAGTCTATAAATCGCTTGAAGGAAAGAAAACTTATATCCTAGATATTGAAGGAAAAGAAGAAGCAATCAAAGTAATTAAAGATGCAATTAAATCATATAAAGTAAAATTTGGAAAAAAGGATTGATATAAATGGGACGAGCTTTTGAAGTAAGAAAAGAATCAATGGCGAAAACAGCAGCCGAAAGATCAAAAATATATTCGAAATATGGAAAAGAAATATATATGGCTGCTAAATCAGGTGTCCCTGACCCAGAGATTAATGTTGAATTAAAAAGAGTAATTGAAAGAGCTAAAAAAGACCAAGTAACTAATGAAGTTATAAATAGGGCCATTCAAAAAGCTAAAGGCGGTGAAGTGGAAAACTACACCAACATTAGATATGAAGGATTTGGACCTGATAATAGCTTATTAATAATTGATTGTTTAACGGATAATACTAATAGATCATTATCAGATGTTAGAACAGTTTTTAATAAATTTGATTGTAAATTAGGAGTATCAGGTTCAGTGATGCATCAGTTTTATCATCGTTCATATTTTGAACTAGATATAAGTGAAGATCAATTACTTGAAATCCTTCTAGAAAATGATGTTAATGTAATTGATATTGAAAGCGATAATGGCACAGCATTTATTTATGGGGAACCCGAAGAATATGGCAACATTAGAGATGTTTTACTAGAACATAAACTAGAAATAATTAAAGATGAAATAACATTTATTCCAATTTCAGGAGTCGTTATAAAAGAAGAAGAAAAATTAGAAAACTTTGAAAAACTAATTTTAGCTTTAGAAGATTTAGAAGATGTTGTAAATGTTTATCATAATATAATTGTAGAGTAATTACTTGAAACCGTTATCAATTATAGAATCATTTGATTTTATTAATAAAAAAACATAAAATAGAAGTATCTAATAGACGCTTCTATTTTTAATTTATACTAATATTTTAAAAAAAGGGAGAAAATTTAAAAAAATGACATTAAAAATAGATGATCAAATTATTTATGAACTAATTGAAAAAGAAGATAAAAGACAAGAAGAACATATTGAACTAATCGCTTCTGAAAACTTTGTTTCAAAAGCCGTATTAGAAGCTCAAGGTTCTATCTTAACGAATAAATATGCTGAAGGATACCCAGGTAAAAGATATTATGGTGGATGTGAATTTGTTGATGAAATTGAAAACATCGCAATCAACCGATTAAAAAAACTCTTTAATGTTAAATACGTTAATGTCCAACCTCATTCGGGAAGTAGTGCTAATGCTGCCGCACTTCATGCATTATTAAAACCAGGAGATAAAATATTAGGAATGGATTTAAATGCCGGAGGGCATTTAACCCATGGCTATAAGTTATCTTTCTCGGGAAGATATTATAAGGCTTATCATTATGGTACTAGTCAAAAAGATGAACTAATTGACTATGAAGAAGTTAAAGAATTAGCTTTATCGATTAAACCAAAATTAATAATTGCAGGTGCTAGTGCATATCCTAGAATTATTGATTTTAAAAAGTTTCGTGAAATAGCTGATTTAGTTGGTGCATATCTTTTAGTAGATATGGCCCATATCGCTGGATTAGTTGCAACCAATCTCCATCCATCACCAGTACCTTATGCTGATGTGATTACCTCAACAACTCATAAAACCTTAAGAGGACCAAGAGGAGGAATTATTTTAACAAATGATGAAAAATTAGCTAAGAAGATAAACAGGGCAGTCTTTCCTGGTGAACAAGGTGGACCTTTAATGCATGTTATTGCCGCTAAAGCAGTTTCATTTAAAGAAGCATTAGAGCCTGGTTTTAAAACTTATCAAGAACAAGTTTTAAAAAATGCTAAAGCCATGGCTAATGTCTTTATAAACTTTGGTTATAAAGTTATTACAAATGGCACAGACAATCATTTAATGTTAATAAATGTTAAAGATAAATTAGGGATAACTGGTAAGTTAGCTGAAGATACTTTAGCTAAAGTAAATATTACTATTAATAAAAATGCGATACCCTTTGATACTGAAAAGCCGATGTATACATCAGGAATTAGATTAGGAACTCCAGCAATGACTACAAAGGGTTATAAGGAAGAAGATTTTATTTTGATTGCTAATTTAATTCATGAAGCCTTAACCAATTTAAATGATTCAAAAACTATTAAAAACATAAAAGAAAAAGTATTAAAATTAACAAAAAAATTCAATTAAAAAAGGAGAATGTTAAGTGATTTTAAAAACAAGAAATATTCCAGATGGAAAAACAAATCTTAAAAGATTACCTTTAATTACTCATTTGGAAGCACCATTCTTATATTATCCGATTACTAGTCAAAGATGTCCTGAAGGAGAAACGTGTGTTGTTTTTGGACAGTTTGTTAAAGTTGGGGAAGTAATTGGGACAAGAAAAGGACCTTTTTTTGAACAACCAATTCATTCAACTGTATCAGGTGAAGTAGTTGGTCATGAAATGAAATATGATGCTTCAGGAAAAAGAGTTAACTCAATGATCGTTAAAAATGATTTTAAATATGAGCTTCATGAATCAGTTAAACAAAGAACTGATGAAGAAATAGCAAAACTTACTAAAAAAGAGATCGTTGAAATTGCGAAAGAAGCGGGATTAGTTGGTTTAGGGGGATCAGCTTTTCCAACATATATTAAATTAGATACTAAAGAAAAAATAGATGTTATTTTAGCTAATGGAATCGAATGTGAACCTAATTTAATTAGTGACTATGAATTAATGATGAATCATCCTGATGAATTAATTAAGGGATTAATTTATGCAATGCAAGCATCAGGCGCTAAAACTGGGGTAATCGCCGTTAAAAATGCTTATCCTGAAATAGCTGAAAGATTAAATTTTGCTCTAAATTATTATGTGGATTATGATATTAAAGTAGTCCGTGTTGGTAATCACTATCCTCAAGGATGGGAATTAGAAGCAATTGAAAGAGCTTTAGGAATTAAAGTTCCTCAAGGTGAATTACCTGCTTCATATGGAGTAATACCTTTTAATGTAACAACACTTCAATCATTATTCCATGCTGTTAAGTTTAGCTTACCAGTCCTTGATCGTTATTTTGTTTTATCAGGAAATGGTGTAGTTAATAAATCCTTTAAAGCAAGAATTGGAACGCCAGTATCAAGTTTAATTAAAGAAGCTGGTGGATATATAGATCCTCATCTAGCAAAAACTTTAATTATGGGTGGACCGATGATGGGGATGAGTTTTACGGAAGATGATATTGTTACTACTCATACAACTACATCTATTATTATAAATAATAGTGTCGATTATGAAGAAGAACCTTGTATCCATTGTGCTTCATGTGTTTATTCTTGTCCAGTAAACTTACAACCTGTTCAAATCATGAACGCTGTTAAAGCTGGAAACTTAGATTTCTTAAAGACACTAGCTGTTGATAAGTGTATTGAATGTGGGTTATGTTCATTTGTTTGTCCTTCGAAAATTCATTTGACAGATTATATGAGAATGGGTAAAAAGATGTTAAGAGAAGGTAAAAATAATGACTAATATTACATTTACAAAAAACACTTCGCCTTATATTAGAAAAGAAACATCAACTAAAAGAATGATGTTTGATGTTTTGATTGCTTTAATTCCAATTACAATCTTTACAGTCTATAAGTTTGGCTTAAGTTCTTTAATTAAAATATTAATTAGTTTAATCGTTTTTGTTTTAGTTGAATTAATTTATTTTTTAGCAACAACAAAAGCCACGGGCTTTAATTTTAAAGAAAGATTTATTAATAAATTTTCCAAATATACAATTAATCATATATCAGCACCTTTAGTATCAGGTCTTATATATGTATTTTTATTGCCAGATCAAATAAGTTTATACGTTGTAGTAATGGGAGCCTTATTTGGATCTTTGGTTGGTAAGATGATTTTTGGTGGACTTGGAAGTAATTTATTTAATCCCGCTGCCTTAGGAAGAGTTTTTGTTGGGGTTGCTTTTGCGGGATTCTTTACTGGAAGTTACGGTTTTGTTGATGCTGGTGCTGGTGCAACAGCCCTAGGTACTGAGTTTCCCGGAGTATTAAATTCTTATTCAATTTTAGATTTATTAATTGGGAACATTCCAGGTTCATTAGGTGAAATAAATGCTATTTTAATTTTAATCGGAGCAGCTTATTTATTTATTAGAAGAAGTGCTGATTTTAGACCAGCCCTTGTTGGTTTATTAACCTTTACTTTATTTATTACAGTTGCAGGATTCTTTTTACATCCTGATTATTTAATTGAATTTGTCTTATATCATGTTTTATCAGGTGGATTATTGTTTGGACTATCCTTTATGATTACAGATCCAGCCACATCACCTGTTACTAGACCAGGTAGAGTATGGTTAGGATTTATTGTTGGCTTTATTATTTTTTCAATTAGAATATTTGGAAATCTTCCTGAAGGGGTTGCATTTGCGATTTTGTTTGGTAATTTAATTACTCCTTTAATTGATTATCCTAAATGGAGTACGAATTTATATAAGAAAAGATTCTTTATTAGTTTTGGAACAACTGTAGTTCTTTTAATTGGAGTTGTTGCCTTAGTTTTAGGAGGTATCTTTTAATGAGATTAAAAAACATATTAACTTTAACTATAATTACCGTATTAAGTTTAGGTTTAATTATTGGAAGTAATTTAATTTTCACACCAATCGCTAAAGAAAGAGAACTAAGTAAAGCTTTAGATAAAGCGGAAATATATTATGAAGATGTTACAAGAGTTGAAATAGAAAAATCATATAGTGAAGGAAATGTTAAAGTAGAACTTTTATTAAGAGTATTTGGAAAAGATGATAATCCTTTAGGTTATTTATATGAAATAAATGAAACGAATGATTATGGCAATATTAGAATTATGGTTAAAGTAAATTTAAAAGATTTAATTGAAGAATTAATTGTCTTAGAATTAAATCAAACCATGTATATGAAACAAACCGAAAAGCTAGCTAATGATTATTTATTTACCAAGTTAGATGATAATGTCGTTGATATAACCGGTGGTGTTACCACAATTTCTTTAAATACTTTAACTAATATGATTCAAGTATTAGGTAAGGTTCATCATAGTAATCCTAAATTAGAATTAACCCTTCCATATCTAGATTATTTTGATGAGTATGAAGTGGTTAGTGAAGATAAAAAAACCATCGATGAAGCAAGTGTTTTAAAAGAAACGATCAGTGATGATAAAGGATTCGTTTATACATTAACTAAAAGCGGTGTATATGATAGCCATAGTCCTACTAAAAAAGAAATAACTTTAGTAATTATTTTAAATAATGAAGGCGATATTTTAGATTTATTATTACCTGCTGATTTATATAAACATACAAAAAGTGGTAATTTTTATAATAATGCCTTAGAATATGTTACAGGTTTTAAAGATTTAAATATAAGTGAAATACCTGATGCCTATACCGGTTCAACAAGTGATGGTGGTGCTAATAATTCAAAATTATTAATCCATAATCTATTAGTAATCGCTAAGGAGGATTTTTAGTTATGAAAAAAGAAAATTTAATTTTAGTTTTAATGGTTATTTTAATGACTGTAATTGGAGTTTCTGTTTTATTAATCCAAACAACGATCCCACAAACTAATTTAGATAAAATGTTTAATCAAAAAGTTACCATTAAAAATGAAACTCCAATTATTGATTCTGAATATGCAAATTTATTAGAAAAATCAGAATTATATAACCGGAAAAATAAAAAGATAGCGGACCTTTATGTAACTAGAACAGATCACGATTATTTTTATTTAGAATTATATGTAGCAATTGATTTAGATGATAAAGTTTACGCAATTGAAAAAAAGATGACCACCAAAGATGATACATCAGAAAGTTATTATCCTTTGGTGAGAGAATATTTACTTCAAAACTATGGTGGTCTTTATTATACAAATGTTAGTTATATTGATGGTGCCGCTGGGGCAACCACAATCCAAGTTTCTCGTTCAATTATAAAACAATCAGTTACTCAAGTTATTAATTATCATCAAGGATTAATTCCTGATAATATTGCCGATTTATTAAAAGTTGAAAGATATACTTTAAACGATGAAAGAACTTTAGGAGATATAAAAGTTTATGATGTTACAGCCGATGATAAAGATTATACTGTTTATGAACATGGAAAAGTTGGTTCATTTTATGATGGATTTAAAACTCATAATGGAAAAATAGTTGTTTTAATTGCTGTTGATGAAGATGGCTTAATTACTCATGTATCATTACCAGATGACTTATATGAGCATTCAGGTGGAAACTTCTATAACCAAAGATTAAGTCATTTAGAGTTAATCTTAAACACTAACATAAGTGATCCTTTAGTTGATATGGAGACATCACCAACTACTAATTCAAATGGTTCTGATTATTTAATCAATGAAATTTTAAGTGAAATAAAGGAGGCTTTAAAATGAAAAAAATAGATTATAAAAATCTTGTTTTCTTAAGTGTTCTTCCTTTAATATTTATTTCGAATACTTTTGAAAAGGGCTTATTTGTCGGATTTATCCTTTTAATAACTAGTTTAATAATTAAAGGATTATCTTATTTAATTAATAAGTATACAAGTGACCGATTTAGAGTTTATAGTTATTTATTATTAACGACTACAATTCTTTCAGTTTTTACCATTATTTTAAAAACATTTTTTGTTTTTGATGATCTTGTTTTCATCTATTTATCATTAATAATTTTAAATGTAAATATTTTTAACCCAAATGAAGACTTAAAACTACTTGATCAGCTCTTAATTTCTTTAAGCTCGTTATTGTTATTGATAATAATTGGGGGACTAAGAGAAGTATTAGGCTCTGGACAAATTGAGTTTATAAATTTAGGTAGTAAAACTCTTAAGTTATTTGATAGTAAATACGGAATAACATTTTTAAAAGATGCATCAGGTGGATTTATATTATCTGGATTTATCTTTGGATTATTTAATTTAATTGATTTAGATAAGAAGGAGAATAATGATGATTTATAGTGTTTTTGCGAGTCTTCTTTCGGCTTTAATTGTTAGTAATTTATTAACTCAAGGTATTGGTTTTGAAAGTTTAGATAATCATGAAAAAAGATTAAAACCAGTTTTAATTAAAACTAGTGTAATAAGTCTATTATCTTTACTTATGTTTGTTGTTTATTATGGATTAAACGTATTTGTATTAAAGAAATTAAATTTAGAATATTTAGGGTTAATAGTAATTGTAGGTTTAATGATTGGTTTAAATGAACTATACTTATTACTACAAAAGAAATTAAAATTAAATTTACCAAAAGAAAATCACTTAGTCTTTCACTCAATTATTTTAATAATTGGAATGCTTGGGTTTAATGATTTAACCTTTGGGATAGCCTTAGTTTCTGTATTAGGTTCTTTAATGGGATTTATCTTACTTTCTTGTTTGTTTACAGTGCTAATTAATAGACTTAATACGGCTCCTATTATAAAATCATTTAAAGGATTGCCAATACTCTTAATTATTTTAGGAGTGATTGTGTTAATGTTAAATGGTTTAGGAGGAATCTTTTAAAAAAGATTAAGATTAATTTAATGAAGAAAATTTATACAACAATAGTTTTAACAATTATAATGTTTTTTTTGGTCGCCTGTAAAGATAATGTAGTTACTAGAAGAAATTTTGTTATTGCCTCAATGGATACAAGTATTGGAGGTTATTTTTACGCACCTAAAAAAAGTCATGATAAAGTGTTTAATGGAATTAATAACATTTATAAAGATGTTGAAGAGTTAACCGATAATTTTATGTCACATGGTGATAAACACGATATCTTTTATATAAATAATTTAATTAAAGATTCTGATGAAGTTTTAACAATTGAAATCGATAAACTATTATATGATATTTTAGAAGAAGCTTTATATATATATGAAGAAACAAATGGTTATTTTGATTTTTCAATGGGTAAAATTATTGATGTTTGGAAAGATTTAATTGATGAATATGAGCATAAGGGAAGAGTTCCTTTAGATAAAATAAATGAAACTTATGAAATAGTTCAAGAAATTGATGTTATTAAAGATCCAATATCTTTAAGTGTTGAAGAAGATAAGTATTATGTTTCAGTAAAGCCAGGTGTTAAAATAGACTTAGGGGCCCATGTGAAAGGTTATGCGACTGAACTTGTCAAACAATATTTAATTGAAGAAGGTATTACTGATTTTTTAATTAGTGGTGGCAGCTCATCCATGACAATGGGAAGAAATGGAAATAGAGAAGAAGGTTACTATATTATTGGCTTAAAAAATCCATTAGGTATTTCTGAGAATGATTACTACGGATTTTATGATTTAACTGACACTAGTATATCTACTTCAGGTAGTTATGAACAATATGTTCCTGGTGCTGATAATAAATGGTATCATCATATTATCTCACCAAAAACAAAGGCTCCAGTTAATAAATATTACACAATTACAATTATCGGTGATGATGCTGGTCTTTTAGATGGGTTTTCGACAGCTTTATTTTTAATGGATTTAGAAGAGATTAATGATTTTATAACAAAACACGATGAATACGAATTAGTTATATACGAAAATGAAGAAAATATTATTAATTTTAATCAATCAGACCGCTTTAGACCTAGAAATAAGTAACTAAGGAATAATAATGAAACTTAGAGATTATTTGATTATTGTGACTTTAGGGTTAGTCTTTTTAATCACTTTTATTTTAATAATGATTCTTAGACCAAAACCAGGTGATTTAGCCGGCATTTATGTTGCCGGCACTAAAGTTATTGAAGTTAACTTTAGTGATAATAAGTTTGAAATATTAAAACAAGATGAAAATTATCCTAAAATTATATATGAAAAAGAATCAGATGATCATTATGTTGAAATAATTTTATTAGGAAATTATGAAATTAATCATGAAAAAACGGAAATCATTATTGAAATAAGTTATTTAAAAAAAGCCATTAGAATTAAAGAAGATAGTACCCCTAAACAAATAGGAGTAAATAGAGGATGGTATGATGGGAATGGTCTTCCGGTTGTTTCTCTTCCTAATTTACTTTATATTATTTTTGAAACAGGTGATTATACGAGTGAAGTAGATGGTGAAGTATGAAAAACATTAAAACAATATCTTATTTATCAATGTTATTAGCAATCGCCATTGTTTTAAATGTAATTGAAATGCAAATAAACATCATTCCTGTTCCGGGTGCTAAAATAGGGTTTGCTAATATAGCGATTGTCATAGTCTTATATCTATATGGGTTTAAAGAAGCCACAATTATAACTATTTTAAGAGTTTTAATTGTGGGTATTTTATATCGTTCATTTACAATTACTTTTTGGATGGGACTTGGTGGAGCTGCTATATCAGTTATAGTTATGGGTATTTTTAAAAGATTTAAACTTCATTTAATAACAGTATCTGTCCTAGGAGCGATTACCCATACATTAGGACAAGTTATTGTGGGTATCTTTTTACTTGAAACCGAACTATTAATTCTCTATTTACCAATAATGTTATTAATAAGTGTCCCGGCTGGAGTATTAATTGGAATTATTGGGAATCGTTTTTTATTAAATTTTACCCAGATTTCAAAGAGCAAAACCTATTAAAGTTTTAAAATATGTTAATTAGTTTTAGAAGTTGATTTAAAGATTTTATAATGATATAATATTTTAGTAAAAATCTTACCATAAATAAAATATGAATTTATGGCGGAAGGAGAAAGAAATGAAACCCGATATACATCCAAAAACAAGATTAGTTTTATTTGAAGATGTTCAAACAAACGCTCAATTTTTAATAGAATCAGCAGCAAATGCTAGAGATGAAGGAGTTTATGAGAAAGACGGCAAGACATATCCACTGATTAGACTTGAAGTTACTTCAGACACTCATCCATTTTACACTGGTGCACAAACTTATGTAGCTCAAGCTGGTCAAGTTGATAAATTTAAGAAACGTCTTGAAAAGAAAAGCAAGTAAAATTAGCGGGATAATTATTCTCGCTTTTTAATAAAGTGGAGTTTAAAATGGAAGATAAATTAATAGATGGATCAATTGAAGTGGTTTGTGGTCCAATGTTTGCCGGTAAAACTGAAGAATTAATTAGAAGAGCGAAAAGATTAAAATATGCTAAAAAAAATTATCAAGTTTTTAAACCAAGTATTGATGATAGATATCATAAAAAAAACGCGATTGTATC
>Ga0265293_10013684_pt1 | contig 10471 bp, 12 predicted proteins | sample Munlanlewell138R_FD_192505 | JGI IMG/M metagenome (GOLD analysis project Ga0265293, IMG submission 192505) | Leachate microbial communities from a municipal landfill in Southern Ontario, Canada - Leachate well 138R | ecosystem: Engineered > Solid waste > Landfill > Unclassified | place: Canada... | reverse complement strand
GATTATAGTGATAATTGTTAGAAAAACAGATAATGTTGAAGAGAATAGAATTATTTCTCAAATGTTAATTTGTAATAAATTGAATTATGAAATAAGCAACAGTAGTATAAATTATATTATAGAAGATAATAACATAATAGTAGGTGCATGCAATTTTGATATTAAGAGTGATCATGCAATAATTAATTTCCTTATAATAGACAAGAACAGAAGAAGAGAAAAACTAGGAGATGGACTTTTAAGATCAGTTTTGAATTATTGCTTATTAAGTGGTATTACGAAAGCACTTTTTATTGGTGATAATCAGTTTTTTCTTAGTAATGGTTTTTCTTATACCAACAAGGAATGGCTTCTTTATGTATTAAAGGATTCAGATACCATTTTGGAATGTGATATTGAGAAGTTCTTTAATAAAGGTTGTAGTTCCTGTAAAAGGAGCTGATAAATTGTATAAGCATATTAATAATGTAGTTAGTATTGCTAAAGAACTGATGATTAGTAAGGTTTTTAAGGGCGATTTAGTTGTAGATGCTACAGTAGGCAATGGTCATGATACTCTTTTACTTGCTCAACTGGTAGGCGAAGAAGGAAAGGTGTATGGATTTGATATTCAAAACTCCGCATTAAATAATACTAATCAAAAGATAGTTGAGAATAATCTTTCTGATAGGGTATATTTAATTAAAGATAGCCATGAAAATATAGATAAGTATTTTGATAGTAAAATTGACTTTATATCCTTCAATTTAGGGTATTTGCCTGGCGGAGATCATAATATTGTTACAAAAGCTAAAACTACAATTATAGCAATAGAGAAAAGTTTGAATTTACTAAAGGAGAATGGTCTGCTATTAATTACTACTTATATCGGACATAATGAAGGGAAAACAGAAGATATGAATATCAAAAAATACCTAACAAACTTGAGCCAGAAGCAGTTTAATGTTTTGAAGTTTGAATTTATAAATCAAGCCAACTATCCACCGGTACTTTATTGTGTAGAAAAAAGAAAATTATAAACCTTGGGGGAATTTATCATGAAGAAACCTAAAATTACAGAGACAATTTTTAGAGATGCTCACCAATCATTAATTGCTACAAGAATGAGAACAGAAGAAATGCTTCCTATAGCAGAAAGACTTGATGAAGTTGGTTTTCATTCCTTAGAAGTATGGGGAGGAGCTACTTTTGATGCTTCCTTAAGATTTTTAAACGAAGATCCATGGGAAAGACTAAGGAAGTTAAGAAAAGCAATAAAAAAGACAAAACTTCAAATGTTATTAAGAGGACAAAATCTTTTAGGATATAAGAATTATCCAGATGATGTGGTTGAAGAATTTGTGAAAAAATCTATAGCAAACGGTATTGATATTATTAGAATATTTGATGCATTAAATGATGTAAGAAATCTAAAAGTATCAATAGAAGCTACTAAGAAATCTGGAGGACATGCCCAAGCTGCTATTTCTTATACCATAAGTCCAGTACATAATATTGATTATTATATTAAATTATCAAAAGATATGGAAAGTATGGGTGCAGATTCAATATGTATAAAGGATATGTCAGGCATACTTTTACCTTATACTGCTTACGATTTAGTTAGCAAACTTAAAAAAGAAATTAAGGTTCCTATACAGCTACATTCACATTTTACTAGTGGAGTTGCCAATCAAACATATATGAAAGGAGTAGAAGCTGGAGTTGATATTTTTGACACTGCACTTTCGCCTTTTAGTATGGGAACAAGTCAACCATCTACTGAGTCAATGATTGCGTCTTTAAATGGTTCACCTTATGATACTGGTCTTGATTTAAACCTAGTAGCGGATATTGCTGATTATTTTAAACCAATAAGGGAGAAATACATTAAGGAAGGTGTTTTAAATCCTAAAGTATTAGGTGTTGATAGTAAAACTCTGATAAATCAAGTTCCTGGTGGGATGCTGTCAAACCTAGTTTCTCAACTAGAAAAGCAAGGTTCTCTTGACAAATTTGAGAAAGTTCTTGAAGAAATACCAAAAGTAAGAGAGGACTTAGGTTTTCCACCTCTAGTCACTCCAATGAGTCAAATGGTAGGCACTCAAGCAGTTTTCAATGTAATATTAGGAGAAAGATATAAGATGGTACCTTCAGAAGTTAGAAATTATGTAAAAGGTCTATATGGAAAGTCAGCAGTTCCTATTTCAGATGAAATTAAGAAGAAGATAATTGGTGATGAAGAAGTATATTCTGGTAGACCAGCAGATCTACTAGAACCACAACTTGAAAAAATCAAAGATGAAATTAAGAATTATATAGAACAAGATGAAGATGTACTGACATATGCTTCTTTTCCGCAAGTTGCAATTAGCTATTTTCAATATAGACAGACAGAAAAATATAAAATTGATAGTTTATTACTTAATACAGAAGACAAAACTTATCCAATATAAATTACTTAAATGAGAATCTATTGTTAATCAAACTCTAGATAAAACAGGTTAAATACTAAACTACCCAGTATTTAACCTATTTTATTATTATTAGATTACTAAAATTTCAATTATAAGTTAGCAATTTTTATGTAAAAGAATTCAGTTCTTCTATTACTAAAGTAGGATATTGCTTTTGCTACTAAATTCTTTTCAATAGAATAGCCACATTTCAAACAAATAGTATTGTCCTTATGTACAAATCCTTCATAGACATTAGTTTCTAAATTTCCATACTTCCTCTAGCTTTTCCATCCAGTTTTACAGTATACTTTTCTCTTATCATAATCTGCATACACCCATTTTAAGATTTTATGAAAATGAAATGGATATTTATTAAAGCGTAGGTAGTCACTGTAAAGTCCTAAAGTTAAACAATAATCTTCAAATGTTTTTTCAATGATAGACTGCAATGGTTCATCTATTTTGCAGCTTATATAGTTGTAGCCTTCTTTTGAAAACATTTTCTTAAATTATCAAACATATATCCTCTACATACATGAATTTCTTCAATCTTATCAACTTTTAGCTTATTAAACAATTTATTTATTATTGTTATAACATAATCAAGATATTTTTTTTCTGTAAAGACAGCTCTTCTATCGAGATCTATTGGTATAATGTCATAATAAAATTCTTGAGTTTCTTTTCTAATAAATCCTATGTAAGTACCTCCTATTAAACTACCGCTTCCAGCGTCATAAATTAGTATCATAAAATCCCCCATAGATTACTGAATTTAAATGAATATAATTATTATTAATTATATGTTCAAAATATTCATAATAATCTGTTGTAAGGAAAAAATATTATGCAAAATAACTAAATTATGAAGTCAAACTTGCAGAAAATATCAAATAGTTAAAAAAATGAAACAAAAATTGCATATATTTACTTGGTTTGATATTATGAATGTGTAGTATATTCAACAATATTAAAAGGGGGACTTTAAGTTGGCTACCACAAGTGAAAAAGTACTTAAACTTAATGTAGAGTGGTGTAAAGGTTGTGGGATTTGTGTGGAGTTTTGCCCTAAAAATGTTCTTGAGCTTGAACATGGCAAAATAAGTATCAAGAATATAGACGCATGTATCCAATGTGGACAATGTGAACTAAGATGTCCGGATTATGCAATTTATTTAGGAGGTAAGAAAGATGGACAGTAAAAGGATTAAATTAATGCAAGGAAATGAAGCTTGTGTTGAAGGAGCAATAGCTGCAGGAATGAGATTCTATGCAGGTTATCCAATCACACCATCTACTGAGATAGCTGAGCTCTCTGCAGTGAAATTACCTAAAATAGGTGGCAAGTTTATACAGATGGAAGATGAAATTGCTAGTATGGGGGCCGTTATTGGTGCTTCACTAGCTGGATTAAAATCTATGACCGCAACAAGTGGTCCTGGATTTTCATTAAAACAAGAAAATCTTGGCTATGCAGCTATTGTAGAAGTTCCTTGCGTAGTCGTAAACGTTCAAAGAGGTGGGCCAAGTACTGGTTTACCAACAGCCCCTGCTCAAGGTGATGTTATGCAAGCTAAATGGGGAACACATGGTGATCATCCTATTATTGCGCTAACTCCATCATCAGTTAGAGAAACATTTGATCTGACTATTAAAGCTTTTAATTTTGCAGAGAAATATAGAACCCCTGTTATATTGTTAATGGATGAAGTTATAGGACATCTTAGAGAAAAAGTTGAAATACCTAATCCTGATGAAATTGAAATTATAGATAGAGTAATGACTGATAAAAACAAAGAACTATATAAACCTTATGAAGTTGAAGAAGGTGAATTAACACCTAAAATGGCTCCTTTTGGTCAAGGCTATAGATTCCATGTTACTGGTCTTATACATGATGAAACCGGTTTCCCTAGCGGAAAACCTGAAGTAGCAGAGAAACTAATTACTAGGCTTGTAAATAAAGTAGAATTGAATAAGGATGATATATCTCTTTACGAAGAATTTTTGTTAGAAGATGCTGAAATTGCAATAGTAGCCTATGGTGGGACTGCTAGGTCTGCAAAATATGCAATTGAACTTGCAAGAAAACAAGGTTTGAAGGTTGGATTATTTAAACCAATGACAATATGGCCATTTTTAGACAAGCAAATAATACAATTATCAAAAAAGATTAAAAAAGTTATTGTAGCAGAAATGAATCTTGGACAATATGCTATTGAAGTAGAAAGAGTAACTGGAAAATATTCTGAAGTGTACAGATGCAATAGAGTGAATGGCGAGCTTATATCGCCAGATGAAATCCTAGCAAAAATTAAGGAGGTCTATTAAAGTGCCTAGCAAACTAGTTGAAACTTATTTTAGATCAAATAAATTACCACATATTTGGTGTCCAGGATGTAGCCATGGTATTATAATGAGGTCTATTGCTAAAGCTATAGATAATTTGGCATTAGATAAGGATAATGTATGTATAGTATCAGGAATTGGTTGTTCTTCAAGAGCTACTGGTTACATGGACTTTAACACCTTGCATACTACTCATGGAAGAGCATTATCTTTTGCAACTGGAATAAAGTTGGCTAATCCAAAATTGGAAGTAATAGTTATTACTGGTGATGGTGATTGTGCTGCAATAGGCGGTAACCACTTAATTCATTCTGCGAGGAGAAATATTGGAATTACTACAATTGTTTTTAATAATAGTATTTATGGTATGACTGGTGGACAATATTCACCTGCTACACCTACGGGTGCTGTAGGTACGACTGCTCCATATGGGAACATAGATCCTAATTTTGATCTTTGTCAACTTGTAAAAGCAGCTGGTGCATCTTACGTTGCCAGATCAACAGCTTATCATGCTAATATGGTTATTAGTCAAGTTGAAGAGGGAATTAAAAATAAAGGTTTTTCATTTATTGAAGTAGCTAGTACATGTCCAACATATTATGGAAGAAAAAATAAGATGGGTAACTCTGTTGATATGATGACTAGTTTAAAAGAAAATTCTATAAACATTAAAGCAGCTGAAAAGTTGGATGAAGATAAAGTCAAAGGAAAACTTGTAATTGGAGAATTCTATAAAGTTACAAAGCCTGAATATACAGAGGAATATCAAAAAATTATTAATAGTTTTCAAAAGGAGAGATAATATGTCTAGTCAATATGAAATACGATTAAGTGGTTCTGGAGGTCAGGGATTAATATTGGCTGGTATAATTTTAGCCGAAGCTGCTATAGAAGATGGTAAAAATGCGATACAATCTCAGTCATATGGTCCTGAAGCAAGAGGTGGAGCAAGTAAAGCAGAGGTTATTATAAGTAATGAGGATATACATTATCCAAAAGTTAAAGATTGTGATTTGTTACTAGCTTTAACTCCGCTTGCTTGTATGAAATATATTGATACTTTAAAAAAAGGCGGAATTTTAGTAATCGATAGTAGTATTGATAATCCTATAAGAAATGATATAAATATTATTAGGATTCCAATATTAGAAACAGCAAATGAAAAATTAATGAAGCCATTGGTTGCCAATATAGTAGCTTTAGGTGCAATAAACGCTATATCAAATATAGTTTCAAATGATTCGTTAAAGAGTGGAGTTTCAGCAAGAGTACCAAGAGGAACAGAAAGTTTAAATGAAAAAGCATTAGAAGAAGGCATGAATCTTATTAAAGAATGCAAGGAATGAAACTATGGAAGATAAAAAGAAAGATGTTATGAAAATTATACAGGTAAACTTTACAAAGCTTAGTAAGGGTCAAAAGCTTATTGCAGAGTATATTATGTCTAATTATGATAAGGCAGCCTTTATGACTGCTGCGAAAATGGGAGAAGTAGTCGGTGTAAGTGAGTCTACTGTAGTGAGGTTCGCATTGACCCTTGGCTTTACAGGATATCCAAGCTTACAAAGGGCCTTGCAGGAGCTAATAAAAAACAAACTTACAACAGTTCAAAGGTTGAGTATGTCTGGAGAATATTCAGATAATGAGGTTGGAATCAAAAAGGTATTAAGAACAGATATGGAAAATTTAAAGGCTACAATTGATGAAATAAATGTTGATACTTTTGAAAAGGTTATAGATAGCATTTTAAAAGCTAAAAGAGTATATATTTTAGGACTTCGTAGTTCTACGGCTTTAGCAGAGTATTTAGGTTTTTACTTAGGTATAATTCTAGACGATGTTAAAGTGGTAAAAACTGGAATCAATGATGTTTTTGAACAAATTATTAGAGTTGATAAGGATGATTTAGTAATTGGTATAAGCTATCCAAGATATTCTAGAAGAACATTGGATGCACTTAATTATGTGAAGGCACAGCAATGTAAGGTTGTTGGTATTACAGATAGTTTGATTTCACCAATAGCTAGTCTAGCTGACTATACCCTTATAGCTAGAAGTAATATGTTATCATTTGTTGATTCATTAGTAGCACCTATGAGCCTTATAAACGCTCTGATTATTGCAATTGGTATGAGAGAAAGAGAAGTAATTGGAAAATACTTTAACGAATTAGAGAATATTTGGAGAGAATATAATGTTTACGAGAACAAAGATAAATCTAATAGTAATTAGAGTTTGGGAACTGAGAAATCAGTTCTTTTTTTTAGAAACATATCATAACAAATCTTATCATAAATGATAAGATTTGTAGATAATTTTCTTATTATAGCTTATAATAATTATATGAATTAACTTCTAAGTAATCATTAACTTTTAAACATTAATTATTAATTTTTTATGTTTTATTTTAGGAGGTTACAATGGGGAAAATCTATTTAGTAAGGCATGGTGAATCTGAATGGAACATTTTAAACAAGGTACAAGGACAAAACAATACTAATCTTACAGATAAGGGCAGAGAACAGGCTCAAAAAATTGGACATAGACTTATAGAAGAAAAGATTGATACTATCTTTTCTAGTGATTTGAACAGGGCCTTAGATACAGCAAAAATAATCGGTCAAATCCTTGGATTGAAAGTCAAGTCTTTTGAAGAGCTAAGAGAAAAAAAATTTGGGGTGTGGGAAGGTCTTACTAAACAGGAGATAATTGATAAGTTTAATAATGAACATATCATATGGATGACAGAACCCCATAAGCTTAATCTTCCAAATGCTGAAAATATTGTAGACTTGCAGGAGAGATTATTGAATGTAGTTAATATTCTTATTAAAGATAATGAAAATAAAAATATTCTAATTGTTTCTCACGGCGCCTCTATTAAAGCTCTTATTTTAGGACTATTAGGTATTGATATTTCTTTATATAATAAACTTACTATTAGTAATACAAGTTTAAGTATTATTGAGTATAGAGATTTTTCACCAGTAATAAGAGTACTCAATGATACAAATCATTTAAGGGAGGTATAGGATTTGCATAATCGTATAGCTGTAATTGGTGGAGGTCCTGCTGGAATGATGGCTGCTGCAACAGCTGGATATTTAGGAAAGGAAGTAGTATTATTTGAGAAGAATAATAAACTAGGCAAGAAAATGTTTATAACTGGAAAAGGGAGATGTAATATTACCAATGCAGGTGAAGTAGAAAGTATAATTGAAAATATTGTGGCAAATAAGTCATTTCTATATAGTGCATTTTATTCATTCACTAACAATGATATTGTTGACCTCTTAAAAACATATGGAGTAAATACTAAAATAGAACGTGGTAATAGGATATTTCCAGTTAGCGATAAGTCCAGTGATGTAATTAAGGCTCTAGAGAAATATTTAAATCATGAAAAGGTAAAAATAGTCTTAAATGCAGAAGTAAAATCTCTAGCAAAGTTAGCTGATGGTAGCTTTAGAATAGGGTTTACAGGTTTAAAGGATGAATATTTTAGTAAAGTAATTATAGCAACAGGTGGTGTATCTTATCCACAAACAGGTTCAACTGGAGATGGCTATAATTTTGCTAAAAGCTTGGGACATTTTATTGCTGATTTAAGACCAGCCTTAATACCATGTGAAATAAAGGAAAAATGGGTAAAAGAATTGCAAGGTTTATCACTAAAGAATGTGAAAATATCAGCATTTATCGACAGCAAAAAAATATTTGAAGATTTTGGAGAACTACTTTTTACTCATTATGGCATATCAGGTCCTATTGTGCTTACTATGAGCAGTTATATTAACAAGTATTATGGAAATAATATAAAGATTATTATAGATTTAAAGCCAGCTTTATCTAATGAAAAGCTTGAGATGAGAATATTAAGGGATTTTGAAAAGTACTCAAAAAAACTATTTAAGAATTCCTTGGATGATTTATTTCCCAAAAAAATAATACCAATAATTATAAAATTATCTAATATTGATGAGGAAAAGTGTGTAAATCAGATAACTAGAGAAGAAAGAAAAGGTTTAGTAGATTTAATAAAAAATCTTGAAATGAGTTTTTCAGATTTTAGACCTATTGATGAGGCTATAATAACTTCAGGTGGGATATCTACTTTAGAAATCAACTCCTCTACAATGGAATCAAAAATAATTAGCGGATTGTTTTTTGCTGGTGAAATTATCGATGTACATGCTCTAACAGGAGGGTATAATTTACAAATTGCTTATTCAACTGGATACCTTTCAGGTTTTAACTGTTAATTGTTTTTAATTAGAGATTATGGATAGAATATAAATACACTAATTGAATACAAGAACCTTTAAAGGTATTAAATTTTTTTCAAGGATATAATTAGTTTGGAATTGTAATAGAACTCAGAAAAGATATTTTAAACAAATATTCTTGAGAAGTGAATAGTTTTAATATATAATGATACTTAGATATTAGAAAGCGACCACCTTAAAGGTGGTTATGTTTATTAGGAAAGGATTAATGACAATGAATAATCTAATAATTGCTGTTGACGGACCTGCTGGGTCTGGTAAAAGCACAATATCAAAAATAATTGCTAGTGAACTAAATATTTTATACATAGATACTGGCGCAATGTATAGAGCGTTAACTTTAAAGATTGTAAGTAATAATACCAATTTTAATAATAGGGATGAATTAAATAAAATTTTACAGAACACAAGTATAGATTTTAAAGATAATCATATATTTTTAGATGGTGAAGTAGTGGACGATGAAATAAGAAGTAATGAAATAAGTACTAATGTTTCTGATATAGCAAAAATAAGAGAAGTAAGAGAGAAACTTGTTGAGATTCAAAAAAGCATTGCCAGAAACACAAGTGTTATTATGGATGGAAGAGATATAGGGAGTTTTGTTCTCCCAGATGCTAAGTACAAATTCTATATTACAGCCTCAATTGAAGAAAGAGGAAATAGAAGATATAGAGAATTGACTAAAAAGGGATATAATACTAGCCTAGATAGTATAATTAATGAGATTAAGAGAAGAGATACAATTGATAGCACTAGAGAATTTGCTCCTTTAATAAAGCATAGAGATGCAATAGAGATTGACACAACAAATAAGAACATCAGTGAAGTGGTTTCAGAAATACTAAACATAGTTACTAGAGGTGAAAAGTAATGTCACTTTATGGTTTTGTAAGAGGGATTCTAAATGTAATTTTTAGAATAATATTTAGAATAGAAGTATATGGAAAAGAAAACATTCCGTCTGAGGGGAAAATAGTAATTTGTTCTAACCATGTTAGTATGTTAGATCCTATTACTGTGGCAATTTCAGTACCCAGAAGAATATATTTTATGGCAAAAAAGGAACTCTTCGAAAAGAAATTCTTTGGCAATTTAATTAATAAATTAGGGGCATTCCCTGTAGATAGAGATAGTTCTGATTTATCTGCTATAAGAAACTCCTTAAAAGTTTTAAAATCTGAAGATGCTTTAGGAATATTTCCAGAAGGCACAAGAATAAAAAAAGAAGATGTTGATATTGCTAAGCCTGGAATCGCAATGATAAGTATTAAAGGGAAATCTCCTATTGTACCTATATATATAATTACTCAGTACAAGCTATTTAGCAAAATAAAAGTAATAATTGGCAAACAAATAGTTCCCAATGAATACTTTGATTTGAAGTTAAACATG
>Ga0265293_10013683_pt1 | contig 10473 bp, 15 predicted proteins | sample Munlanlewell138R_FD_192505 | JGI IMG/M metagenome (GOLD analysis project Ga0265293, IMG submission 192505) | Leachate microbial communities from a municipal landfill in Southern Ontario, Canada - Leachate well 138R | ecosystem: Engineered > Solid waste > Landfill > Unclassified | place: Canada... | reverse complement strand
GAGCAGGCTATTTCTAGAATACTTAAATTACATGGGGTGAGGACATGAAGAAAATAATAATAAATATTCCGAAAATTATATTCGCAACACTTTGTTACGTTTGTACTATCTTGCTTGCTTCAATCTCTGCATACTTTACAATCACTTTTTACTCACAAAGCCAACATGGTTGGAATATGTGGGCAATGGGTGGACTTGCCGGAATGCTTGAATTTATAAAAATTATGCTTGCGACTGCCTTCCCGTTTATGCAATATAGGGATTCGAAAAGGGAGAGGAAAGTATCATTTTATCTTAAGATTTGTTTTTTTCTCTCGATCATGGCAAGCTTGAATTTCTTTATGTCTGGCGGTGAGATAAGCCGATCACCAGCAAGTGCAATTACAAAATTACTTTATGACTACATGCCAATTTTAAATATTATTCCACTAAGTTTTTCACAGTTCTTGACAACTATGTCACTGTCGATACTTGTTGAAGCATTTATTATATTTTTGCCAATACTAGCACCAATAATGTTTCTCGAGAAGGATTACGACAGGAAACAAAAACGTAATGCGGCAAATACAAATATAGAGAAATTAAAAGAAATTGTTGCAACTATTCCAGATAGATTGATTGACAATTTGCATAAAAAAGTAGTTGGTGAAGAAAATATAAAAGTAATAGAAATGAAACCAAGATTGAAGCTTTTAAAATCTGACTCGGACAGAGATATAAAAAATGAAAAAAATGAAAAGTCAGAAATAAAGCAGATTGAAAACACTAAAATTGATTATGATTCACTAAGCGCAAATGACTTGGAAAACGTTTGCGATTATAACAGTAATTTAGAAAATGAAAACATTTATGAGGCTGTAAGCGCAAATGATTTAGAAATTATTAAAAAGGCAATTTTGAATCATAAAATTGGAGATATTGCGCCAAGCTTGACAAAATTAGAGGAATTTACAGGAATACAAAAAAGAAAAATACAGGCTTGTAAAAGAGAGCTGGAAAAAGAAAACTTTATTAAAACTAATGGAAATAAAACTTATGTTTTAGGAGGTGCAGGAGTTGAAAATCTTAATAATGATATGCAAAGGAATTAGAAACTTTTTTATTATAAAGAGTGCCAGAATAGTTGTTGGAATAGCTGTTTTGATATCAGTTATAGCATTGATGGCACTTAAAGAAGCAAGCTGGACAAAGTCTGCTTTAGTATTTTTAACTACACCATTTTCGCTTTTCGTGGTTGGACATTTTAAAAAGTCTGGTGAAATTGTTCGACATGATCAGGATTTTAACCAAGATTTTAACCAGAATTTTAACCAGTGTGATTATGAAAAAGAGGATGAAACACCTGTCGTAGACAGGATTGAGAAACGGACAACTACGACAACAACTGAGACAATTTATTTCAAGAATGGCATAAAATATTTGGAATAATTAAATTTCGAGGAGGATATTATGAATAATTTAATAAACAGCTTTACAGGATTGGTAAGTTCGGCAGGTGGAATAATTTTAGTTTTAGTAATTGCTAAACTTGCATGGAGTGGCAGCAAAAAGGTTAGTCTTGGATTGGTTTTTCTTTGTGGATGTGTAGGATTTTATCTAATAAGGAATCCAGCAGAATTATACACTATAGGCAAGGAAATAACAGTATTTGCAAAAACGATTCTTACGGAGGGATAACAATGGAACAGCTAGGTATTATACTAACAAATTTAATAGGATTAACAATAATGTTTCTTGCTATTGCTTGCTATTTCAAGACTACAAGAAAATTATTAGTAAAATTGCTGAAGTATATTTGGAAAAATATAGAACTTAGAGGGGTAATTCTAGGATTGATAAAAAGATTCTGGAATGAGATCAAGACAATAAAAGCAGTAATGCAGAATAAAAATGAAAGGTACATGTACTTAGCATGTACCACAATTTCATTTTTGTATTTGTTATATAGATTCAAACTTGATTATATACTAATTTTTGCTCCTTTTGTATACTTTGTTTTTAAGGCTCTAACAAAAGAATTGAGAGAGTATTATATAAAAATGAAGCATGAAAAAGTGTCAAATAGGTATAAAGATATTTCTAGAATATTCAATGACCAAGTAAAAGTCATAGAATGCAGAGGTAATGAGTATAAATTACATAGCTTTGTACCTGTAGAAGCTATCATAAAAAAAGAAAAGGAAATAGAGCATTGGCTTAATAAAGATGTTATTAGTATAAAAAGAGATTCAAAAAATTATAAACTTATAAAGATCATGACCAAGTCGCTTAATGAAAAAGCAACTACTAAATTTAATGATTTTTATCCGCTGCAAGAATATATAAAAACTTTAAAAGTAGATAACAATATAAAAATACCAGTCCTTCTTGGAGTAGATGAGAAAGGTAAATACTTGATAGAGGATTTAGCAAAGTTAAAGCATATATTTATATCTGGTGAAAGTGACGGAGGTAAAAGCACTTTATTAAATGTTATTATGCAAAGTTTAATGTATTTATGCGGAAATATAAGTTTTATATTAGTTGACTATAAATTAGTAGAGCTTGGTCCTTATTGTGATTTTAAAAACTGCTATTTTGTTGAAGATAACAATGATTTTATTGAAAAAATAAACTGGATAGATAATGAAATGATGGATAGATACAGAGAATTTAGAAAAAATAAAATAAAAGATATCTGGCAATATCATAAATTGGGTAAAAAAATGAGTTATATAATTTTTGTAGTTGACGAGATCAGCAATGTAAAACTTACAAAGAAAAAAAATAAAAAATACGAAAACGATGAAAATGATATTGATATCGAGGAATCATTAGCAAGAATATTAAACATGGCAAGAGCAGCAGGAATATTTATGATAGCAGCTACGCAGAACCCAAAAGGCGTAGAAATAGACACGAAAGTGAGAGATAAATTTATAACTAATATATCTGGAAAGATACTCAGGAAAAGGGTACAAGAAACAACAACAGTACTTGGAACTGAAAACTTAAACAAGGGTGAATTTAAAATGAATAGCCCTGATTATGTCGAAAAGATGTTCAAAGCTTTTTATGTAGAAGATTTGACACATAACGAGGTATTCAAAGAGCTTGAGAATATGTATATTGATGGAGGTGTAAATCTTGAAAAAAATATTATCGATTTTGAAAAGTTTAAAAACAAAAATTAATATATGTTTCAAATTTATTACTAATAAGGGAAATAATGATTACGTCCAAAGTATACGTCCAGATCAAGATACGTCCAAAAATATAAATGTAATAAAAAAACCTTCGAGAGAAGCAATAGCAATTATTAGAAAGCTAAAAAATGAAGTAGAAAATAATGAAAATACATGCGAAAATGACATAAATTTAGTGGACGGACGTAAAGAAAATGATAATTTGACAATACGTATTCAGAAATTTATTGAAGAAAATAGAGATGGCGAAATTATACCAGAAGCTCCAGAGATAGAATCACATTTTAATATATCTGAGAAGAAGAAAAGACCATGTATGAGAGATTTAAGAAAAATAGGATATCTATTATTGAGAGGAAAGAAGTATTATTATAATTTGAATTATAGGAGGGATGAAAGTGAAAGATATAACTAAATTAATGGAATATGTTGATAGTTCTGCTACATTCAGAATCGTATTGGCTCTGGTAAATAAGTTTTGGCTAGGAATTATTATAATAGTTGTAGTTGTTGCGCTGACAGCCAAAAAGGATGATGGATTTATTCCATTATCGAAAATAAAAGGATTTATTAAAAAATAGAAAGGATGGTTTAAATGTCTGGATTAGGAAAATGTAAAATATGTGGGAATATACTAGTATCTTTTAATTACAATGTTACAGCAGCAAAAAAAACGTATGAATTGCAAGGGATAAAATGTTCTAGTTCTTCATGTGACTACAAAATGCCTAGTGAAGCAAAAGAGAAGATAAGAATGACAATAGAAATTGCTAACAAAAGTATTGGAAAAAAAGTATTATATAGACCTTATAAGGATTGTAGCGAAGAACTATATGAATACGGCATTATAACAAGCGTTGACAGAAATGTATATATAAGGTATGGGGAGGAATCAATATCAAAAGCTACTTATGTAGAAGATATTGAATTAATTTAGAGAGCTGAAAGGCTCTTTTTTCTTATGGAGACATGGTTTTTATTGTGACAAATATATAATATATACTTGGGTAGGTGGCAATGACTGGGAAGATAAAAATTTTATTTTTACAAATGCAACATGGGGAGGAAAAAGAGAAAACTCAGGAAGAAAAGCAACTGGAAGGACAAAGAAAACATTTTATATTACTGATGATGAACATACAAAAATGAAAAAACATCTTGAAGAATTGAGAAAAGATGATAATGAAGATTAAAAAAACGACAATAAGGTGTCGTAATCTGAAAATCTATTGATTAACTAGAAAATAAAGTATAAAATAATATTGCCAGCTGGACATGCATGCAAAATATTAGCTCCGTAGGAGATTGAAATAAAATTAAAAGCTGGCAATTAGCTCCATAGGAGATGCAACAAAATAAAAAAAAGGAAATCAAGAAAATTGCTACATGACCGGATCACAAAATGGTAATACTGACTGGAACAAATTTAAAAAAGAATTACTAACTATAATATAATTAGAAGCCCAATTAAGGGCTTTTTTTATGCATAATTTTAAATATTTCATACTTCCCAATTATCTCAAATTCTTGCCTATCCTTATGTTTCTCAAGATTAAGCCTATATGCTTGGTCTATTTCATCCACAGAAAATAATTCTAAAAAAGATAGAGATACTTGAAGAAGATCTAAAAGCTCACATGCTTTTTCTGTTCTTCTTGGATAGTTTTCTTGCCTGAATTCTTCGATTTCTTCAAATAATTTCTCAATCTGCCTATTTTCAAAATCTAAATCAAGACTATATTTTAAGACTGGTAATTTAATTAATTGATTTAAATTTTTCATACTTTAAACTCCATTACACAAGCTTCAAAACCTGCTTTTTTCAACTCTTTTATCATGTTTTCTGCATTTTTCCAGTCTGCAAAACTTCCGGTCTGCACTCTATAAAAAGTATCGGATTTGACAGGTTTGTAGGTTACTCCAAAATAATTACAAATCCCTTTACAAATTTCACTAGAACACTCTTTTCGATATGTTTCGCTCTTCATTAATGCAGCCTCTCGCTTATTGTCCATAAATCCGCATTCGCAAAGAATGGCAGGCATAGAAGTATTTTTCAATACATAAAATCCGGCTGACTTAATACCCCTATCTTGCATTGCTGTTCCTTGCATAAGTTGTTGATGTACAAGTGTAGCCAGCTTACGACCTTCGACAGAATTATTATAGTGATATGTTTCTATTCCTCCCCATGTTCCCCAAGTTCCATTAAATGCGTTAAAATGAATACTTGCAAAGATATCAGCTTTGTATTTATTTGCTATTTCACATCTATTTTTTAAAGGGTTATCTTCTCTGGTAGGAGAGCAGTCAACGACTTTAAATCCATTTATAATTAATTCTTCTTTCAAAAATTCCTTTGTAAAATGGTTAAACTCGTTTTCTTTATATCCGTCAGGAGTTCGCTTACCAACTGTGGCGAAACCATGACCATCATCTACAGCCACAATATAACTCATTTCTTCACCTTCTTTTCTTTACTGATCTGCTCCAAAATACTTTTTAATTTCTCTGGAACTGGAAGACCGATTTTTACACTATTCTCAATTATGCTTATACCCTCATTTGACAAATAAAAGAATATAACCATATCTCGAATAGTTTCTCCATTTTGAATTATTTCACAATCAACCAAATTAGCCATTCCGACTAAAATAAAAATAAGAACCTTTTTAAAGATTCCCTTAAAACCTATCTTGCTTGATATTTTTTTGTCGCATATTGCCAACATAATTCCTGTAATGTAGTCTATTACTACAAAAACAACTAAAGCATATATAAACCCATCATAACCACCTAAAAACCAGCCAAAAAAACCACCTAAGAGTGCTATTAATACAGACATTGCGTTAAATATTTTGCTATTCATATTGACCTCTTTTTTTACCTTATTCTTTTTCCCAAAATATATGATTGTGTCTCAACTATAGTATTACTTGCATTTGCTGTATATTGTCCTCGTCTCAAAGTAACAGTACCACTAGCACCTAATACCTGAATTATTGCTTTTTCTGTAATATTAACATATTCAGAAGTAACACCATATCCAATGCCCAAAGAAGTAGCTACCCTCCTTGATTGCATAGTTGTATCATCTCCATCAGTAATAGCTCTTGCAGGGCCTGAACAACTTCTCATAGTTATAGCTGTTGCGTTTGTTAAACTCCAATCTGTTTTAAAATCTGGAGTATTAGAAGTAGCATTATAAACGCCTAAATTGACTTCTATCTCCCACAAACCTCTCGGTAAAATTAAATAAAGTTCAGGATCAGCAGTATAAGCATCTGAGTTATTAATCGTGCTTGCTGTTTGCTTTACTGCAATAAAAGTATTTTGTTTTTCTAGTTTGAATCCTGGATTATACGAAAACATAAAATCGGTAACAAGCCCAAAACTAGACGTCCCGACTGCACCTGTATATAAATAACCTAATGCGGTGTCAGCTATAGTAGTTTCATGTGTTAGCTCTTTTAAATGTTCCGTATTCCTCTTTATTAGTACTTTGCAACTATCACCAGCTTTTTCAAAATATAACTCAACTCTTTCATTTAATGCCAAATTTACTGATAAAGCCACATTTTGACTTGTCAAAACACCACCTTCAACAGCATCCAAATATAAAACATTTGCACTTATGTAAGTTTCTATGTAGTTATTGGCATCTACTCTCCAGACAAAAGAATTTGTATAGCCGGCCTTTTTGCAATATACTTCCCACTTGCTTATAAAGCTGGTATATTCCTGACTTCTGACATATAAATCATCCTCATTATTTGATGGATTAACTTTCATAAATCCCAGCTTACTTACAGCTTCATCAACATATAAAATAATATAATCCAAAGATATTCCAAAATAATCAATCCAACCAGTAACACTTCCGACATATTTTTGGAACGGATTATAATAACCAGCATAGTCAACATCTTCCCGACATAACTGACAATATTGAAATGTTATATATGCATTTTGGGAATTTACGATACTATACCACTGGAAAACTATATACGTAATATCATTCCATCCACTAGGAGCTCCTGTTGTAGCAAAGTCTGATTTCCTTGGTCTTTTTACGTTCCATCCAGTGGAACATGTAGCAGCAGCATAAGTTACGTTATAATTATTTGCGTTATCATCTCCAAATTTATAGCTAACAGTACTGACCTTAGTAACATCGGAAATATAGAAAACAAGCAATATAATATCATCTGCTGTCGAAGCTTCTCCATTATTAAAAGTTTCCAGATTCATAGAAGTGATATTTTTCCACATGCCAACAAAACTGGCGGTATTATCGCTTTCTAGTGTTTTTACTGCGTTTTTACCCATAGTGTTGTTTGTTGTGTCATTTGAAAGTGTAGTACTAGCCCAAGCGGTATATTCTGCATAATCTGTAAAATTATCTATCTCTTTACAATTTACATGGAAAAAATACTCTAAAATATCATATGCGTTTAAAGTCTGAGCCCTCCAAAATTCCCCGTCTAATTCTGCTAATATATCCCAAGCAGCCTGCAAATTAACATCATTTATGGCAGGAACGCCACCATTTGCCCAAGTAAGAGGCGTAAAATTACCGAATCCAGCCATTATAACACTTCCTTTGTGGTAATCTGATTATTGTTATCTCCGGTTTTTTTGCTAGGCATATAAGATTTATTTACATTTTTTTTATCTAAAAATACTATATTTGCAGTATATTTAATTTCTTTTTCTGTTCCTTCAACAACTATATTTTTTATTTTATAAAAATTATCTTGATCATTTAAATCTTTTAATAAATCCATTAAGAACAAATCAAGATCTTTTTTTTCATATGTTTTTTCCCATTTAACCATAAAAACCATCCTTTAACTTAAAGTTAATTTATATCTTATTAATAGCTCGACCGCACTTGTTTTAGTATAATTCCACAGAACATGCGAAATTAATATTCCTGTATCGGCTGAATCATTAGCATTATTTCCGCAAAATACTCCAAGCTCTTCTATAGTTGTATTTCCTTCTCCGCTTGTTATATAAAAATCTATAACTACTTCCCCGTATGTCGGGGGAGCTGTCAAGCCTCTAGCAATATAAAAACTTCTGTAATATTCAGTTCCAAGCAATGTATCAGTGATGGCAACCGCTGTGTTATCTGTCCCAATTGCCAGATACCGAATATCTATATTAGGTACATATCCAGCTAAAATGCTGATCATTTCATCTAATAATAAATTAGTTATCAAATTATTAAATTCTTTTATTTTCTTGCCATTTTCAAATATTTCATACTTTCCAACCACTTTAATTTCATTATTTATAATCAATCGCTAGCACCACCTAAAATATTAATAGAGCTGTTATTAGGGAATAGTAAGTCGGAGGGGAATAACAAATCATCTGGAAATAATAAGTCGTCATATTCTGTAGCCTCATAAGTACCAGCATAGCTAATTGTTTCGTCAATTTCCTCTAGTACGACAATCAATTCCCCTGCTCCTGTCTCGACATATTCAGGCTTGAATTGTTTTTTGAAAAATTCTTCCCAACCTCCAAGAGCTGCCCCATCCAATACTTTATACTGATAGACGATATTATCCTCATCAATCTGAGAAGTATTCCAGGTTATACTTTCAACTAAAAACATTTCATCTATGTTTAAAACACCATGTTTTAAACTGAATTGTTCCATAGTATTATATGTTTTTTCGTATAGGTCAAAACTGCAATAGTCGGCAGAATTACTATATTTATTTAAAAGTTCCTGAGTAAAAAGCATTGCATCGGGAATAGAATTTAAATTATCGTTCTTTACATAATGTTCATATATCCCATTTGATGATATTTCAACAGGGTTTTTGGCACCAACCAAAATTGGCACCAGTCCGTAATAATTAATTTTTATATCTACCCCAACCGCCAAAGCAGCATCTGAATCCGAAGTCGATATAACATTTGAATTATAAGACCAAAGCCATTGAAAATCATCATCCGAGTCAATTCCCTTTACTCCCACAGTCTGATCTATTCCATCAACTTCTATTTTAGGAGTTTTGGCAATAGGAAATTTTACTGTAAATGACTTAATAACGCCATCAGCAACAGGTGAAGGAATTTCATTTTCTCTGTAGTTTGTTAAAGTCTGATTTCCCCGAACATACTGATAATTTCGATAATTAGCTATTGTTGATTTTGACCGAAAATTATCAAAAATAGTTGTTGAATTATCAAAATTTGTTGAGTTTACTATATATCCAATGCTGTGGAAATTTAATAATCTATCTTTGTCGATATTCCATATGTAGCCATATTCAGCTAATATATCGAGACATTCGTAAATAGTCAAATAATTAAAGATCTGATTTGATAGAGTTGGCAAATTTATTTCTATGTTTCCTTCTCGGATTCCAAAATCATAATCAGTATTTACAGTATTTCCTAAATATCTACTAATTAAATCTTTAATTATATAATCTATAGTTCTGTTTTCGTAAGCAATTTTTGCCAGTGATCTAGTTGCAATTAAAGAATTATCTTCAATTGCTAGATCATATTTTGCTTCCCCTGGAATATCCTCATATTTTTCAATATCTGTTATCATCCCACTCCAGACTAAAACGTCAGATGGGTTATAAAGCTCTACTAGGTTATGTTTACTAATTGTTGCTCCCAGATCATCGGAAATAACACATTGCATTTTTGATTTATAGTTAATTCGCTCGTCTACGCTCCAGCCAGGTTCCATTTGTATTTCATATTCACAGACATTATCATTATCATCATCAATTAATAATTTATATGGCATAATATTATCCTCGCTTACTTCCTAATGTGCTTTGTAGCTTTGAAACGACTGGATTCATCATCTTGTCAACATCTTGTTGATTAAAAAATTTAGGATTGTTTACCTGTAAAATTATTTTTTCACTCAAAACTCCAGAGTTACCAGCATTAGAATATGCGACATTATTTAAGTTTGCTGTAGCTACAATATTTCCAAGACTGCTTATATTACCCAACATTCCAGCTACTCGGTTTGAAGCATTTCTTATTTTGTGCAGATTTTTTATAAGTCCAGATTCCATCATAGACATTAAATTTGGTGTCCATTTATGAGCTGTCGATCCTGGTCCCAATTTTGTAGGTGAAGAAAATCCTAGAAAATCTTTTATACTATTAGCTACTTTTTTTGCTGCTTCGCCTACTTTACCTATTCCAGATTTTATGCCATCTACAATATTATTTATTATGTTCTTTCCCCATTGTAGTGCATTTTTAGCAATATTAGTTACAGTTGTTTTTATAT
>Ga0265293_10013682_pt1 | contig 10473 bp, 7 predicted proteins | sample Munlanlewell138R_FD_192505 | JGI IMG/M metagenome (GOLD analysis project Ga0265293, IMG submission 192505) | Leachate microbial communities from a municipal landfill in Southern Ontario, Canada - Leachate well 138R | ecosystem: Engineered > Solid waste > Landfill > Unclassified | place: Canada... | reverse complement strand
CTACTTTATCGGGAGGAGAATCGCAAAGATTAAGATTGGCTCATCAAATAAGCTCTAATCTTGTTGGTTTACTTTATGTTTTAGATGAACCTTCTATCGGTCTACATCCTAAAGATAACGAAAATTTAATAGCTACTTTAAAAAATTTAAATAATAAAGGTAATACCGTGATGGTTATAGAACATGATTCTAATATGATGTTATCAGCTGACTATATTTTAGATATTGGTCCTTTAGCTGGTGAACATGGTGGAGAGGTTATTTTTTCTGGAAATTTAAATCAATTTAAAAAAAACAAAAATTCTTTAACAGCTCAATATTTATTTGGCGATAAAAAAATATTAACTCCAACATCTTATAGAAAAAAATCCGGTAAATTTTTAGAAATAATTGGAGCCGAAGAAAATAATTTAAAAAATATTGACGTTAAAATTCCTTTAGAAAATTTTGTAGTTGTAAGTGGGGTTTCGGGTTCAGGCAAATCCACTTTAATTATAGATATTTTAGCTAAGGCTTTGAATAAAAAATTTTATCGATCTAAAGAAGAGCCGGGAAAGTATAAAGCTATTCTAGGTGATAACTATATTGATAAGATCATAGATATTGATCAATCGCCAATTGGTCGAACTCCTCGGTCTAATCCAGCCACTTATACTGGAGTTTTTTCTGATATTAGAGAAGTATTTGCTTCTTTACCAGAAGCTAAAGCCAAAGGATTTAAATCACAACATTTTTCTTTTAATCTTAAAGGTGGTCGTTGTGAAAAATGTCAGGGCGATGGAATGATAAAAGTGGAAATGCAGTTTTTACCGGATATTTATATTAAATGCGATAGTTGCCATGGTCAAAGATATATAAATGAAATATTGGAAATAAAATATAATAATAAAAACATTTTTGAAATTTTAGAAATGACTATTGAAGATGCTTGTTCATTTTTTTCTGATTTTAAAAATATAAAAAATAAATTAAGTATTTTAAATAGTATTGGATTGGGTTATGTAAAACTAGGTCAAAGTGCCACTAGTTTATCAGGCGGAGAATCACAAAGAATAAAATTAGCTTATGAATTATCAAGACCGTCAACCGGTAAAACTTTATATATATTAGATGAACCAACTACTGGTCTTCACTTTGAAGATGTTAAAAATTTATTAAAAGTATTACATGGTTTAGTTGATAAAGGTAATACAGTTTTAGTTATTGAACATAATTTAGATATAATAAAATCAGCTGATTGGGTAATTGATTTAGGTCCGGATGGGGGAGATAAGGGTGGAAAAATTATTGCTTGTGGAAATCCTAAAGATATTGTAAAATTTAAGAAGAGTTATACGGGAAAGTATTTAAAAAAGGTAATTTAATTTTTATGTTTAATTTTTTTAAAGATAAAAAAGTTAAAACAGTCGGCTTGGCTTTAAGTAGTGGCGGTTTTAGAGGACCAGCTCATATTGCTGTTATAAAAACATTAGTCAATAATGGTATTCCCATAAATTATGTATCAGGAAGTAGCATTGGAGCCTTGATTGGAGCTCATTATGCCTTATTTCAAGATCTTGATAAATTAGAAACTGATATGTTTAAACAACAAACCAAAAAATATCTTCATTTAAGAGATTTTGGTTTAAGACAAGGATTTTTAAGTGGTAATACTTTTGAAAATTCTTTTATAAAAATATTTGATAAAGCTAAATTTTCAGATACTAAAATTCCTTTAAAGTTAGTGGCTACTGATTTAATATCAGGTGATCCAGTTATACTCAAAGATGGAGATCTTGCTCAAGCTGTTCGGGCTAGTATTTCTATTCCCGTAGCTTTTAAACCCGTAAAAAACAATCAAAATTTTTTAATTGATGGAGGTTTAAGTATTCCTGTGCCTGATTCAATAGTTAAGGAAATGGGAGCTGATATTGTTATCTCAGTTAATTTATATCATAGATATAAATTAACGGAAAAAAAGATATCCATGGCTAAAGCTAGTGCTAGATCATTAGAAATATTTCTTACCAATATGAGTCGTTATAGTATAAATAATTCAGATGTTGTTATTAATCCTGATGTTTCTAAATATTCGGAATGGTCTCGTCTTAAAACTTATTTTAGTCCAGAAATAGCTAGAGATATAATGAAAATAGCTGAAAAAGAAACTTTAAAAGCTATTCCCGCTATTAAAAAATTACTTAATAAATAATAAATAATTAAGAATAAAAAAAACAGATGATTAACATCTGTTTTTTTAGTGAAGAAGTTTCAATTTAATTTTTCCACTATTACTATCCCAAATGGCGAAACTTGATTTCTGAAAAACTCCGCCTAAGGTTCCGGGGTTTATTATGGTGGCTTTATTTTTCATTGATAACCATGGTTTATGAGTATGACCGTAAAATATGAAACTAAGATTTTTTTCTTTTTCAAATAGAGTTTTTATAAAAATAGGTTCATGACATATTCCAATTTTAAAATTGCCTAATTCAACAGTATTATAACGACCTAAATATTTTATATTTTTATATTTTACTAAATTTTCTTCTTGATAAATTTCTCCGTTACCTTTTACTAGATAAATTGTTCCAGCAAATTTTGATAACAATTCTTTTAGTGTTTCTTCATTAGTTACATCTCCACAACAAATTATATTTTCAATTTTATTTTCATCTGTTTCTTTTACTATTAATTCAAAAAAAATATTCAAAGCACTTAGATTATCGTGAATATCAGAAACGACAGCTATTTTCATAACTTCTTCAAATTAATTTCGTAATCTATTTGTTCTATTTTTTTAAGATTTCCTCGAGCTTGATCATATTTTGTTCTTAAATAACCGGTTATATCAAAATCAATTAATTCATTTAATACTTCATTAATAGTATTCTTTATTGGTTTAATAGCCGATAAATTTTTATCAATAATTTCGTTAATGGCTAATCTAACTAATTCACCGGTAAAATCACACATTCCTCCAATATATGATTCTACTGGTAATTTTATTTCTTTTATTTTATCTATTTTTTTAGTGGTAACAAAATTAAAGAATAATTTAGCTTCGGCATATTCTTCTAGGGCAGCCATAAAAGATCCTTCTTCTAGCGGCCGATTAGTTCCGAAGTTTTTTTGTATTTTATTTATTATATTATCACTTTCACTTAATTTTTCTGAGGCTATTTTTATATCTTTACGATGGATAGCAAAGATAGCTTTTTTAGAATTATTTAAAACTATATTTGACAAACTTATTATTTGTCGACGATCACTATTTTTTTTCAAATAGTCTTTTTTAAGAGATTCAATAAATTTTTTGTTTAACATATTTATATTTTTATTTTGCAACTCGAAATATTTCTTCAATACTGGTTAATCCAGCTAAAGCTTTTAATATTCCGTCTTGTATTATAGTTATCATTCCATTTTCTACAGCTATTTTTTCCAATTCTTGGTCACTTATATTTTTATTAATTATAGCTGATTGAATAGCTGGATTCATTTCTAATACTTCATAAAGTCCCAATAATCCTTGATAGCCGATATTATTACATTTAGCGCAACCTTTACTGCGATAAAACTTAAATTCTTTAGGCATAACAAAATCTTTATTTTTTATTCCCGCCAAAATTTCTTTTATCTGATTAATATTTTCCGGACTTAAAACAACTTCTTCTTTTTCACAGTGTGGACATAATTTTCTGACTAATCTTTGTCCAATTGAACATTCTAAGGTATTAGCCAACATTTGTCTTTCAATATCAAGACCCATAAAACGAGATACAGCTCCAGCGGCACTGTTAGTATGAATAGTTGAAAGAACAAGGTGTCCAGTAGAGGCTGCTTCCAGAGCTATTTTGGCCGTTTCATTATCTCTAATTTCTCCTATCATCATTATATTAGGATTTTGACGAAGTAAAGATTTCATGGCCGAAGCGAAAGTATAGCCAGCATCATTATCAATTTGGGTTTGTATGACTCCTGATAATTGATATTCTATAGGGTCTTCTACAGTTATTATTTTAACATCAGGAGTATTAACTTCTTTTAAGATGTTGTATAGGGTGGTAGTTTTACCAGAACCGGTTGGGCCAGTGGTTAAAATTATTCCTTTTGTTTTTTTAATAGCCTTTTTAATTATTGGCAATGAATATTGAGAGAAACCTAAGTTTTCTAAGCTTAAATTTTTTCCTTTATCAATTAATAATCTTATTACAATAGTTTCTCCGAAACCACCAGAAATAATGGAAACACGACAATCTAATTTTTCAGAGTCAGGCAAAGAAACCGAGAAACGACCATCTATGGTACTTATTTTAATGTTAGTGGCGAAACCTGATATTTTTTTTATTTCTCCCAACAAAGGTAGAAAATCATTTTTTGATAAATCCAATATATCATGTAAGAAGCCATCAATTCTAAAACGAAGTTTAACATTTTTTTCACTTGGTTCAATATGAATATCTGCAGCATTTGATTTAATGGCTAGGGCTAGTATAATTGAAATTGATTCTTTGGTCGGAACTTCTTTTAATTTGTTTGATAGAGAAGATGTATTATTAAGTATATCTTCAGCTTTTTGTAATTCTTCTTCACTTAAACTAATTCCTCTACTTATAGTTTGAGATATGGCTACATTATATAATTCATTTATGTAATCAAAGTTACCTATAACTCTATAGACTTCTTCCAAACTTACTATTCCTTCGCTAGCTTTTAATACCCCATCTTGTAACATAGTAACCATACCGCTTTCAATAGCTTCTTTTAATATTTTAAAAGAAGGAGCATTATCCATGGTTAATTGTTTTATACTATCATTCATGGTAAAAATTTCATAAATACCAATTCGCCCTTTATAGCCTATTCCATTACAAAATTCACAACCAGAACCAGCTTTATAGAAAGTTGGAGAAGTATTAGGAATAACAATATCGGCCTTAGGTGATATTACTGATAATATTTTTTTAACTAATTCAGAATCTTCTTCGCTTAAATCATGAACTTGTTTACATTTTGGACATAATTTTCTAACTAATCTTTGTCCAACCACAGCATTGATTGATGGTAATAATAGATAAGGTTTTATACCCATATCAGTTAAGCGAGGTATAACTCCAGCGGCATCATTGGTATGAAGAGTAGATAATACTATATGTCCCGTTAAACTGGCTTGAATAGCAATTTCAGCTGTTTCTAAATCTCTAATTTCCCCGACCATCACAATGTCAGGATCTTGACGTAATATTGATCTTAATCCGGAAGCAAAAGTATAACCCTTTTTAGCGTCTATTTGGCTTTGATTAATTCCTTTCAATTGATATTCTATGGGATCTTCTAAGGTTATTATTTTTATTCCAGGTTGGTTTAATCTATTTAAAACAGCATAAAGAGTAGTAGTTTTACCAGAACCGGTTGGACCAGTGGTTAATATTAATCCGTTTGGTTTGCTTATTTCTTTACTTAAAGTTTTATAAGCACTAGCACTTAAACCTAAATCATCAAAAGATAATCCAACGGAACTTGATTTTAAAAGACGCATAACTACACTTTCACCATAGGCTGTTGGTAAAAAAGATGATCTAACATCAACTCGATCATTAGCTAAGAATATAGAATAACGTCCATCTTGAGGTTTGTCATCAATATTTATTTTTACTCCAGCCAATATTTTCATGCGAGAGATTATTTTTTTCCATTTATCTTTTTCAATAGTAGCTGCTTCCTGCAGAACTCCATCAATTCTTAGTCTTACCATTATTCCTTCAGCTTCAGCTTCAATATGAATATCACTGGAATTTGTTTTTAAGGCAGTAGCTAAAAGTAAAGTAACAATATCAGAAACATTTACTTCTTGTATCCTATCATTTAAGCTTTTATAATCGGTTATAAAAGATTTAAATTTTTCTAATTCTTCAGCTGTTATTTCTACCCCTTTTATATTGTCTTTCATTTTTGGTATTTTTTTGTATACCGACAAAGCTTCTTCCAAACTATTTTTTGAAATCAAAAAAATAGAGCTTTTAGTAAAATATTCTTTGTTTATTTTATCAACTATTTCTTGAATTTTAGGATTTTCAGGATTAGTAGTAGCTACTTTTATTATTTCTCCATCATAAAAAAAACAGATTATTTTTTCTTTTATAGCTACTTCTTCTGGTATTAAAAGCATGGCTTCGTGATCAATAGGGAAACCAAATAAGTTAATATAAGACAAACCCAAAACTTGAGCCTGAGTTTGTGTTTCTTTTTCCATTTCTCTTTCTTTTATTTCCTGTTGTTTTTTTAATAATTTATTTTGAGCACTATTATTACTATTATTATTTTTCAACAGGCTGGAAATCGAATCGAATCCGCTCATAGTATATTTTTATTTTAATTCTGAAAAATTTTTTCTATTTTACTAAGTTCTTTTCCATTTCTTAATTGAACAAATAGATTAGTCCATGAAGTTATTTGAAAAGTATTTAATAATGCTCCACCTAATACAGCTACCGCTAACAATACTAAAGATCCAGCTATCATTATAATCCAGAATAAGAAAATTGATGAAGTCATTAATATTATGGAAAATGATAAACTAAATACTAAATAAAATATTACAAAAGAAACAAAGGACAATAGGAATATGGTAAGAATGTTTATTAAAAATAATACAATTGACATTTCCATGCTTATTAACCAATTTTTAGTAAATAACTGCCATCCTTGTTTTATAGATTGACCAAATTTTTTGTTTTCTATTATAAAATAAGCAATAGCATATTTCATAATAAAAGAGAAAATTAATGATAAAGAAATCATTACTATAAATATTAAACCAAATATTATAGCAGTAGTAACTTTACTCTTTAAAGCTACGGTGACTAATAATATAGTAGTTACTAAATAAATAATATTTACAACAACAGAAATAATTACATTTAGAACAAATACTGGCCAAAATTTTTTATTGGCACTTCTTACTCCATTTTTTATAGTTAATTTATCTCGGCTATTTTTCATTATTTTATTTGTTGAACTTATAATTCCAATTTGAGAAACAGTAGACAACCAAGCTAAAAATATAATTATAGCCACAATAAGTAATAATATTAAAACTAATAAAATCATGGTAAAAGTATCAGTTTTAAATAATTCAATAAAATTTAACCAAGAATCTCTAGAAAAGATGCCAGTACTTAAAAATGTTTTAATATTAGATAAAACATTAATACCCGAATTTTGATTTAAGGAACGAGAAAATATTTTTAATTCAACATTAAAACTTACTAATGAAGCAAAAAATCCAAAAAACCATAAATATTTATTCTTCCAAGATATTTTCCAAGATTCTTTTAAAATAGCTCGATAAGATAGCATACTTTTTAAAATTTAATTTTTAAATTATATTAAAATTATAGCATATTTAGAAAAAATGTAAAAGAAAATAGTCAATAATCCTAGTATTTATATAATTGCCAAAAAATAACAAATAATATACAATAATTGTATGCGATATATCTTTATTTCGTATTTAGAATAATAAAATAAAGTTAAAAATATGTCTAAAGTTATTACTGATGCCAAAATGATTGATGAATTATTATCTCGGGGAGTTGAAAAAATATATCCCAGCGCTTCTTTATTAAAAAAGAAATTAATGACTGGTGAACCGATAAAACTATATTGCGGTTATGATCCTAGCGCTCCATCACTTCATATTGGCCATGCTATTTCTTTTAATAAATTATCTCAATTTCAAAAATTAGGTCATAAAGTAATTTTTTTAATAGGTGATTTTACTGGTATGATAGGAGATCCGACTGATAAAACAGCTGCTAGAAAAAAATTGAGTCGGGAAGAAGTTTTGAAAAATTCTAAAGAATATCAAAAACAAGGAGCATCTTTTTTATCTTTTTCAGGAGATAATTCTGCTAAACTTATGTATAATAGTGAATGGAATGATAAATTAACTTTTAAAGATTTAATAGAATTATCATCTAATTTTACCGTTCAACAAATGATACAGCGAGATATGTTTCAAGAAAGATTAAAAGAGGAAAAACCTATTTATTTACATGAATTTATGTATCCTTTAGCTCAGGGTTATGACAGTTATGCTATGGACGTTGATTTAGAAGTAGGTGGAAATGATCAGATGTTTAATATGATGAGAGGTCGTGATTTACAGAAAGTTTTACGCAATAAAGAAAAATTTGTTATGACTTTAAAATTATTAGCTGATGATAGCGGAAAGAAAATGGGAAAAAGTGAAGGTAATGCTGTATTCTTAGATGAAAAAGCTAATGATATGTTTGGCAAGGTAATGTCGTGGTCGGATGGTTTAATAATTAATGCTTTTGAATTATGTACTCAAGTTCCAATGTCGGAAATAAAGACAATGAAACAACAGATGACTAATAATGAAGTTAATCCTCGTGATTTAAAAATGAAATTAGCTTATGAAATAGTAAAAATATTTCATGATAAATCATCAGCTCAAGTAGCTCAAGATTATTTTATTAATACTTTTCAAAAAAAAGAGATTCCAGATGAAATAGTAGAAATTAAAATAAAAGGAAAAAATAGAAAAATAGTTGATTTATTAATAGAAGGATCTTTGGTGGAAAGTAAAGGCGAGGCTCGTCGTTTAATTGAACAGGGGGGTATAAAGATTGATGGAAAAGTAATTAAAGAAGTTAATACGGAGATTGATTTAGAAGAAGGAATGATTATTCAAAGAGGCAAGAGACAGTTTATTAAAATAAAATTAATTTAAATATGGTACTTGGTGATATAAAAAAAATAATAGCCAAAAAAATAGCTATTGATGAAAATAAATTAATTTATCCGCCAGATACTAATTGGGGTGATTTTTGTTTACCTATTTTTGAATTGGCTAAAGAAAAAAAGATAGCTCCTCAGATTATAGCTGATGAATTAAAAAGAAAAATTGACCAAGATAAAAAATTAACCAGTATTTTATCTAAAGTGGAAGTAACCGGTGCTTATCTAAACTTTTTTGTAAATTCCGAGTATTTAGCTAATAGAGTTTTAAATGACATAATAAAACAAAAAAAACGATATGGAATTAATAATAATGGAAAAAATAAAGTAGTAGTTTTTGAATTTTCTAATGTTAATACTCATAAAAATTTTCATATCGGACATTTAAGAAATCTTTGTTTTGGAGAATCAATGACTAACATTTTTAAAACTAATGGTTATCAATCATATCCAGTTTCCTATATCAATGATTTTGGTATTCATGTAGCTAAAGCTATTTGGTCATATAAACAAGGATATAGTAAAGATCTAAATAAATGTTATGCTCAAACAGTCAAAGAAATAGAAAAAAATTCTGAAATAATGAAAGAAGTGGGAGTTATTATGTCGGACATTGAAAAACATCAAGGAGAAAATTATGCTCTATGGAAAGAAACTAGAAAAATAAGTTTAAAAGCTATAGATGATATATATAAAAAGAATAAGATTAAGTTTAAAAAAGTATATTATGAAAGTAAAGTTATAAATAACGGTTTTAAAATAGTAAAAAAATTAATTGATAAAAAAATATTAATTTTAAGCCAGGGAGCAGTAATAGCTGATTTAGAAAAATATGGATTAAATGTTTTACCAATTATTAGAAGTGATGGAACTGCTCTATACCCAGTAGCTGATTTAGCTTTAACTGAAATAAAAGCTCAAGATTTTAAAAATTTAAGTAATTCCTATGTGGTGGTTGACATTAGACAAGGTTTATACTTTAAACAATTATCTAAAATTTTAGAATTAGCTGATTATAAACAAAAATTAAATCATTTACCTTATGAATTTGTAACTCTTCCTGAAGGTATGATGTCGTCTCGTTCTGGTAATGCTGTTCCATATATAGACTTATATAATGAAATATTGGAATGTTTAAAAAAAGAAACTAGAAAAAGACATGGTGAATGGTCTGATAAAAAAATTGATAAGAATTGTTCAGAATTAGCTGTAGCTATTTTAAAATTTGAAATGTTAAAAATATCTCCTCAGAAAATAATAATTTTTAATATCAATGAAGCTATTAAATTTGATGGTTTTTCGGCAATATATGTATTATACGGGCTAGTTAGAATAAAAAGTATTATTAGAAAAGCTAAATTTAAAAATAGTGGAAAATTTAGGTTTGATTTATTAACTGATAAGAGAGAGAAAGAATTAATATTATATTTGGCTAAGTATCCAGAAATTATAATTAGAACTGAGAAAAAACAAGATCAAAGTGAAATAGCTAAATATTTATTTGAATTATTAAAATTATTTAATGATTACTATCAACAAGTAAGAATATTACAGAGAGAAGTTGATATTAAAAAGAGTCGTCTATTTCTTCTTTCTTCTATTTTGGTAGTAGTAGAGAATGCTTTGGATATTTTAGGTATTAAATCTTTAAATGAAATTTAAAAAATATATATATCAATATGACAAAAAATAATCAAGATAAAATGGACAAAATAATTTCTCTAT
>Ga0265293_10013681_pt1 | contig 10473 bp, 4 predicted proteins | sample Munlanlewell138R_FD_192505 | JGI IMG/M metagenome (GOLD analysis project Ga0265293, IMG submission 192505) | Leachate microbial communities from a municipal landfill in Southern Ontario, Canada - Leachate well 138R | ecosystem: Engineered > Solid waste > Landfill > Unclassified | place: Canada... | reverse complement strand
AAGGATAGTTGCGAGCACGTCTGCGATAAACCTCGTATGTACAAGTTTCCGACTTGTACACCAACAGACAAACTTTCTTTTCTACATTCGCAACTAAGGATAGTTGCGAGCACGTCTGCGATAAACCCCGTATGGCTACCCATACATTCCCCCTACATTCCTCCTGCTATCTTGGAGAAGTAGTAGGAGTGTAGTAGGAGTGAAGGGGGAATGTTGGAGGGCTGAAATCTGTTAAATATAGTCATTTCTTCATCGAATATTAGTAAAATCGGTAATTAGTACATACGTCAGATGATCGGTCGGTTAAACTTGTGTCAGTTCGTTATAAAAAAAATCACTTGTCAAATTTCACCCACTAAATATAATGAATCATGGAGGGAAATATGGCAAGTCAAGAAAAGAAAAAAGTATTAATTATCGTCTATTCGGATATCAACAGAGATGCCCGCGTGCTCAAGCAAGTAAGCCAATTCAAAGATCAAGACTTAACCGTTCTTTCTTTTGGCAATCTCCAAAATCTGGCAATCAAACATCTTTCGGTTTCAGACAAATTCCCTTTTTTATATAAAATCATAGGTGCTTTTTTCTTAAAGCTTGGCTTATTTTTGCAATATTATTGGCTTTTACCTGTCAATCGCACTGCGTATAGTTTGTTAGAAGATCAGGATTTTGATTTGATTATCGCCAATGATATCCACACTTTACCCTTAGCAGTGCGTATCAAAAAGAATGCCAAACTCGTCTATGATGCACACGAATACTATCCATTAGAGCATGATAATAAGATAATGTGGATGTTTTTCTTCCACAAATATATGCACTTTCTTACACGGCGTTTTGCCCCGCAAGCAGATCTAATGCTCACTGTCGGCGAGTCTATAGCACAGGAATATGAAAAGAATTATTATGTTAAACCCAAAATCGTACTCAATACACCAGACTATCAAGAAATGCCGATTAATCCTCTTAATCCTCAACAAATAAAGATTGTGCATCATGGCGTAGCCCTTGCTCAGCGTAATATCGAACTGATGATTGACATTGTCCATGAGCTTGGCGAACCATATCAGCTCGACCTCTATCTCGTTCCTTTCAATCAAAACTATTTAGACAAATTAAAAGCATATACACAAAACATGAAAAATATAACAATTCAGCCGCCTATTGAGGTAAATAAAATCGTTAGTACGCTGAATCATTATGATATTGGGCTCTTCTTTTTAAACTCCAAATCTTTCAATTATATCAATTGCCTGCCGAATAAACTCTTCGATTATATACAGGCTCGACTTGCAGTGTTAATCGGTCCCTCTCCAGAAATGAAGAGAATTGTCGAAAAATATCAATGCGGCTATGCAAGCAGCTCTTTCCACAAAAATGCTATCATCAAAGAAATAAAATCACTCACTCATAATGATATCTATCAGATGAAAATCAATGCTGATAAAGCTGCAAAAGACCTGATCAAAAATAGCAATACTGCTTTTGATATTATCCATTTGATTGTGTGAATTGTGTTTGATAGACGACTTTCAAACATAATATTAAGAATTAAAGCCTTTTAAATATAAACCCCATTTTTATTTAATATGTGTTATAAATTTCTACGAAATATATGGATTAATTAATAGGATAGGCACAATATAGATTTGATACTAAAGATATCGGGTATCTTGTAAAACAGCCAATATAAAATAATTGTTTAAAAAAAATGATCAAATTGTAATTATATATTGCAAAAGGATGCAGTATGTGACTGCATCCTTTATTTATCACGCAAAACGCTTAATTAGCATTTCTTACATATCGAAATCCAATATATTTCATAGGAGTTCCAGGGGCACTATTATTACGTTTGCGTATTTGAGCTTGATTTTCGCCCCAATAAAATGCTCCACCGCGAGTAATGCGGTTTGTACCTGTGCTTGGACCTATCGGATTCATTTGATCTCCAGATTGATATAAAGCAAACCAATCCCAGCACCATTCGTCTACATTTCCAGACATATCATAAAGACCAAGTTCGTTAGGTGTTTTTTGTCCAACTGCATGAGTTTTACCATCTGAGTTGTTATTATACCAAGCAACCCCATCAGGATAAATTGAACCAGCATAGGGTAGGTATTGAGTAAATTCTACACCACCTCTTGCAGCAAATTCCCATTCAGCTTCTGTTGGAAGCCTATAACCGTTTGCTTGCCAATTACAAGTAAATTCAGTTCCCAAATCAGTACCCCATTGATCTGGATCAGTCACACCATTTTTTGAATAGCATGGAGTAAGATTTTCTTGAATTGATTTTCTGTTTAAAAATACAAAAGTTTGATACCAAGTTACTCTTTCTACAGGAATATTGGCAATTTCGTTATTGTATGATGGCCAAGTAGCTATTCCATTAGGATTGCCTTCCATAATCTCTTTCCATTCATTTTGAGTAGTTTCATACTTAGCCATAAAAATTGAGGAAACAGTAACTGAGTGGATTGGCTGTTCATATAAGCTTAACTGGTTTGTTCCCATTGTAAAAGTACCCCCTTGAACATAAACCATTCCTTCAGGAGCAACAACATTTATCGTGTAAGTAGCAGATGCTGTCGCACTTGGATTCCAGCCATCTTTGAATGCTTTTGCTTTAATTGTTGTAGTTGTACTTACTAATATAGGGCTGGTAAATTGTGTAGATGATTGGGTCGGCTCGCTATTGTCTGTAGTGTAATAAACAGCAACACCAGGTGTTGTGCAATACAAAGAAATACTTTGTGGAACAGAATATTCACCAGCAGGAGGATTAAATGTGGGAGTAGCCACTACGCCCGCTACTGTGATATTAAAAGTAGCAGTTGCTGTTGCACTTGGATTCCAGCCATCTTTGAATGCTTTTGCTTTAATTGTTGTGGTTTGTGTAATATTAATTGGGCTAATATAGACTAATGATGATAAAGTAGGTTCACTACCATCCGTTGTGTAACGAATTTGACTGCCTTCTGTCGGGCAACTAATAGTAACAATTGTGACTGAACTATAAGTTCCGCCATTAGGTGTGATTGTAGGAATAGTTACTTTTTCTGTTTTAGGCTCAGTCGCTTTGTCTCCACAACTTGTTAATGCCATTAGTAACAATAAAGCCATTGCTAAGAATATTATTTGTTTTCTTAGTCTCATAGGTATCTCCTTTTTCGTTTATGTCAAAAACTGATTTATAACCAGCCTTTCTTTTGCCATATTGAATGCTTATAATATAATAACTTTTATTTCTGTTTAAATATAAATTATAAAAACATTAAAGCAAACTTTTTTTAATAAATAATATTTTTTTGTTGAGAAGATAAAAATTACCACAAAGATTGTCGTAGCTGGCTTATTTCACAAAAGTGAAAGACACTTATCAACGAGCTACATTTTAACAACGAACTACAACAAACTACACAAACTTTCCTCTCCTCCATAAAGGCGGGGCTTTGTGGTTTTACCTGGACGAGAGTGGTAAGTAGCTGGTTTATTTTTTTGTGTGGTGGTTTTTTGGACAAACACAAGGCATTGTCCCTACAAACCAAAATGGAATTTTGGTTTAATATGGTATAAATTACTGCGTAATTTATGATCGATTAATCGGGCGAACACATAGTTTGCCCCTACAGGCATAAACGCAATTGGGATGGAGTGAACGAGTCAACAGTGCTTATTGTATCGAAATCAATACATATCACATCTAAAATCAGACACTTTATTAGCCACCAATAAATCTAATCAAACACTAATGTTAATTGATTTCAAAAGAATATTCGTGTCTTATTCGTGTGATTCGTGGCAAATAATAAACCTCTTTGTGATCTTTGTGTTCTTAGTGGTTAAAAAAGTTCGTTCAAGTTCGCTGTAGTTCGCTGTTAAACTTAAAATTCCTTTGTGCTCTTTGTGATCTTCGTGCTCTTTGTGGTTCAAATCCTTTGTGTTCTTTGTGTTCTTAGTGGTTAAAAAGTTCGTTCAAGTTCGCTGCCAAAAAACATCAGCTATTAATCTAATCCCACTTCCAGATACAAAGTCTCCACCTGATATCCATGCACATTCAAGCCTTCAATTATCTCTTTATAATTCCTCAACTGTTCGTCATCATATCCACCAGTTTTAAAGTCAATTAACAAGATCTGTTTCTTCTTTTCAGAGATTTGCATCCTATCAATACGGAACATCTTTTCATCTTTAAAAACAGTATATTCGTTATAAATCTGATCCCAATCATCATTAAAATACTGGGTATTTTTATTTAAAAATCTATCACAAGCCTCAATTATAGGGCTAATATCGTCAACAGGCAACAGATTCGCATATTCTTGCAGGCATGCTTGTCGTGCAAAAGCTCTTTCACTATCCGTGTTTCGATATATATGTTCGAGATATGAGTGAGCAATATTTCCTCTCAAAGCTGCACGTTTTACAAAGAAATCACTTGTTTTCTGCTCTATTTTTTCTTTGAGTATTACGAGCTGATCAGGATCCAACACCTCAATATTTACAACTTCTCTATTACTTTTTAAAAGGTCATGTCCGACAAACTGAAAGTTAATATCATCTTTTTTCTTATCGTTTGCAGAGTATGAATCAGGCGTATAGGTTTCAGAATGTCCCTCTTTTTTATTATCTTCATCAGTTATATTTTTTCTCAAATTAATTAAAGCATTACCATCTTCTTTATCGGCATTTGTCGCTGTTTCCGCGATGAATACGCCCAGTCGTTCAACAGGTCGTGTCAATGCCACATAAACATTATTCATATCTTCGATATTCTCTTTAGCATCCACTTTTTCCTTTAGCTCAGAATCGAGTTTCAACGTAAGAGAGCGATATATATTAGTAATCCTAAAGTCCTTTATTTCATAATTTTGGTCAAAATTATAATAAAAGAGCGACCTTTCGGGGAAAGCCCTTGTCGAGATATCTATATAAACAAATACATGTTTAAAGCTCAAACCTTTGGATTTATGTATAGTCATCATTTGCACAGCATTATCAACAATTACGCCTTCTTGCTTCTTACTTTGTTGTATTTTCAAATCACTTAATTTGGTGAGCAATCCGTCCAATGTTCTGCCATAAGGTGAAGGCATATTGTCAAATTCCTTGATCAATTGCAGGAAGAGATACAAGTTTTTTAGTTCATTTTCACTATTAAAAACCTGAACTATTTGCAAGTCTTCAATGATCATGTTTACCAATTCAGTTAATGATATTGGGGCATTAGTCTTTAAAAACTTTTGCCATTTATTCCTGATATCCAAAACAGGCTTTAAATAAGGAGATTTCAGTGCATTATCAAAGAATTCAGTATATTTTTCTTCACTTTCTTTATAGTAATAGTTCCTTACATTCCCAGCGATATCTGCAATCTCATCTGCATTTTGCAAAAACAAATTCGATCGGATGAGAGCTAAAAAACTTTTCCAATCATCATAAGCCAAAAAGTTTAAGAAGTTCATTATACTCTTTACGACATCGTGGTCAAAAAGCGAACTGCTGGACTGTCGTACAAAGGGGACTCCTTGTTCGAGCAAAAACCTCTCAATTTGAACTAATTGGTTATTTGTACGAGCAATAATCACAGTATCATTATAATCTTCTTTGTCAATATTAGCATCGAGAAATTTCTGGACAAAATCCACATATGAGGCATCTTTATCGCCTTCACCTTTACTACCATATTTGAAATGCTCCACAGTTACCAAACTATCTTTCTTTTTATTATTGGCAGACACATCATTATATGTCCAGTTTTGATCACCACCTTTAAAAAGATCTTGATAGCCCTCTTCAGCAAATACTTTGTTAATGAAATCGACTATATTTTGATAGCTTCGATAGCATGTATTCAAGTCTTGTGACTCAATGCCAAGAAAGCCTCTCATGCTGCCAAGCAGGCTTTTTTCACCACCGCGCCAGCCATAAATAGACTGTTTTTCATCGCCAACAATTATAATACCGTTTTGTTCATGAGCACCTTCCCCGCTTTGTATTTCAGCCAAGATTGGGGCAAAGACTTTGAACTGCATCACGCTTGTGTCCTGAAATTCATCTATAAACATATACTGCACTTTCATTGCAAGCGCCTCATAAAACTCAGGTGTAACCATATCCTTTGACTTGTCATAAAATGAGCAATCTTCTTCGTACATATAGCTATAAGTGTACCATAATAAGTCATCAAAAGTAAAGACCTTCTCTTCAAGTTTGATCTGATCATAATGCTTGAGCAAAATACCCCAAAACAAATATATCTCTTCTTGTTCTTTGTCCAAATACAGGTATTGAAAAATTGTGTTTAGTCCTTTGCCAAAATCGCCAGTGTAATTAGCAAATTTATCCTTATCTAAATCGCTATAGTTTTTGCCTCTTATTCTTCTTCCATCCCAGAAAACAAATAATTTCAATAGTTTATTGAAATTATTATAATTAGACATAAACTCTTCATCATCAATAACACCCAGAAATTTATCTTTAAAATGAAGCATTTCTATATCAGAGTTTATTTTCAATATTTCTAAAAGGTCTTTTTTTAGATAAACATTAAGAGGTTCTTTTTTTGATTTATCATTAGACAACAGCTCATCAAACTTATCAAGACATGCCCTAAGCTCACTTTTAACAGACTTTATAGCATCGTCAAATTCCTTCTTATTAACTTTAGGCTTAAGTTTGTCTTTAGTTAAGCCATACAGCCATCTATACCTGATCAAGTTGTCCAAATATTCGACCATATCATCTTTATTACGTATATTCAGACGGGTCATGATGCGAGCTAATGCTGTTGAGTCCTCATCTTTACTCTTGGTAACGAGCTCTTTAAACAGTCTTTCAAATATATTTGGTGGGTTAATCTCTTGCACATCATAGTTGCTAATACCTTGACGAGGTGCAATTAAAGTCTTGAAAATAGTGCTGATAAAGCTATCAATTGTCGAGATACTTATCTTATCTTTCTCTCTCAACATCTCTTCGTATTTATCTTTTAAATAGCTCAAATACTTGTCATTTAGCTCAAAATCGTCTATCTGTCTATCAGGGTTTTGTTTTTTAAGAGTCTGCAAATCTTTGTTAACGATTTTCTCGAGGCTGCGAATGATATCCTGGCTTTTATTTATTGCCTTTTCAGTGCTTGTGTCAAATATATCTTGCAGGCGTTCGAAGATTGAATCACGTATTTCTGCAGTTGCCTTGCGGGTAAAGGTAATGACAACTATGTTTTTGAAGTCAAAGTATTTATCACCATAATGCTTTAAAAGAGTAGCAATATATTCCAAAGACAAAGTATATGTTTTTCCAGTTCCAGCACTGGCGGTAAATAGTTTTTTAATCATTTAGCTTTCTCCTTATCCTTTTTTACCTTAATGATAAAGTCTTTTTGCCTGCTAATCTCTTTGTAGTTATCATTTCTATCAACTGCAACAGAGGGTAATAAGCCAACGCCTTTTAGTACCTCTATTGCATCACTTGTCTTGTCTTTGATAGTTTCGCCGATTTTCTGATCTTCACCCTGATTAGTATTTAAAACAGGACCTGCCGAAGTCTCATGCTTTAGGACATTATATGTTTGTGATTTAATATCTTTGTTGCGATTTGGATTTACTAAATGCCAGAGGTATAAATAAAACTCGAGCTGCTCTTTATTATGAGAGCCTGTTTTGATATCGGTGATAACGGTGGAGTCATTATAATCAACAATTAGGTCAACACGCCCGTTGATATTAATTTTAACAAAATCCTCAATTAGTGGGGTAGATTCAAATTCATCTTCAGTTTTTATATCCCTATATCCGCTGTTATTTTCCATATCAAATTCTTGTTTGATAAACTTAACGATATTCTTGCTCAAAGACTCTTTTAAAAATCTATTAAAGAATTGTCCATCAAAGCCTTTGTCAATCTTATAATAAAACATGTTTTCTAACTCTTGATCAAAATATTCCTCGACAATTTTTTCAGAGCTTTCTTCTTTTAACAAGTGAATATCCAGTTTTTGCTTGATAAGCTTATCCATGACATTGTGCACGAGATTGCCCAAAGTAATATAGCTCAAATGCGGTTTTTTGATCTCCTGGAAGACTGAGAAATAACATATTTGATCAAAATACCAGTTAAAGCTATTATTGATAAATGCTGACCACGAATAATAGCCTAAATTGAGCGTTTCTGGTACGTAGCTTTTGGATACAGCGTAGAACTCATTGTTATCGAGCTGACCTTTATCAGGTATTATAAATTCATTGTTCTTCTTAAAAATACTATTAAAATATTCTTCATACCCTATATCGTCGAGTAATTCAGGTTTTATGTCTTTTCTAAACTGCAAAAGCTCTTCGATAAATGAGCTTCTCTGGGTGTTTTCATCTTCATTTTCATAATAAAATAGGTGTGCAGTTTTGCAGTTATTAAGCAGGCAATAGAGCTGGTATTTTTCCAAACGCCTGGTATCATCCCAAGTATTCAAACCCAAGTCTTGTCTTTGCTGATTTGTCAATAAATATGGCACTTTTCTGACTGAGGGCAGAACGGATTCTTGCAGGTTTAAAACAGCGATATTCTCATCAAATGAGCTTTGTGGATCAGAAAACTCGCTGATCATTATTCGTTTTTCATCATGTTGCTTGTTTTTTGTTTTGAAAGATTTACCGCGTAAATATTCTATTATAAACTTTAATTTATCGTTTGTGCTTGGCAAAACTTCATCAATATTATGAGGTAAACCAAGCCTAATAATGCTTTTCAGATAGTCTATCGACTGCAAAAAAGTATCTATTTCAGGATGGTTTAAATATTGTTTTTCAGTATCAGTTTTCTCCCAATAAAACAGAGGTAAAAGCTTGTTTTTATCCCAATCAATCAGGTAGTCAAGCAATTCATCAAAGGTCTTTATCGACAGAAACACCCGAATTATCTCCAAAGCAGCATCTATTGTAGTCTGCACATCTTCGGTAAAATAGTTTGTTAATAGCTTTTTCTCTCTGCAATTAAGGGCATCTTCTTTTATACCGCCCTTTTCTGCCAAATCCAAATATATCCAATTAGTCGCATTTAAATGTAGGAAAAACCTATTTACATCCTTCGACAGAGAAGCATCATCGAGCTTTCCTAAGTATTGCCATAGATCAGAATTGGCGAACCAATGGTATATGCTATGAACGGTGATCAGCTTTTTACCTCGATCTTCTTCCATCTCCTCAAGCACGTCTGAAACTTGGTCTATCAAGCGGAAAACTGCTGAATGGTTATAGTTAAGCTTTTGGCTGATCTGAAAATACTCTGGGTTTAACTCTTGATAAAAGCTCTGTTTATCTATATCGAAATCAATAATTCTATCTATCTCATTGTTTTTTATCTCATTGAGCAATTGCCTTTGAGTGCCAAACGCATTCTTTGCTTGAAACAGCTTTATCTCTTTGTTTGGCAAGTCTAAATTGATACTTTCAATGAGCTTTAATTTGCTTAGATCAAAGACTTTCTGGTCTCCTTGAACAAAGTATTCTATTTGCAAACCATTCATCATCAATTCATTGAAAATCTCTTTATCAAGGGCACTAAACTCTACGATATTATAAAAGATTATTTTCTTGATATTACTGAAAGGCTGTGCATTAAAATTAGATATATCGAGATAGATTGCATCAGTAAAGCCTTTTTTAGCAAGGTATTCTCTATAAGAATTATATATAATTATTAGGTCTTGAACTGCCTCTATCTGCCAATCTTGTGCATGTTCATTATCTATCAGGCAATCAATTGTTTTGCAAGCCTGTTTTAACTCTTCAAATAGATTTAAAGCATTGTTCAAAAACTCAACGCTGATCTTATAAGTGATTAGCTTGTATTTCTCTTTAATCTCTTTTGGTATTGCTGCGTAAAAGCTGATATAACGCTTGATATCCTCAATCATTATTTTGTCGCTTATTAGGGACAGCTTATCAAAATCTTGTTTGGTAACAACTCGACTTTGTACCAAACCCCACTTGTTTTGCATTACTTTTAAGAGATCATGCTGCTGTGCATAATCTTGACAGATTATCAGTGTATCCCTCTGCTCTCTCATCAAAAGCTCTTGTTTCATTGCAGATAAGTTTTTGAAATACATAAGCTGCTCCTTTTCATTATTCACCATTATAATGAGAATATTTAAATGTCAACAGAATATTTCCACTTTTTAATATTATTATGACAAAATGTCGTCAGGACACATCAATTATCATATACATATGACATTTTATTCTTATGTTAGAAGCATATTGTTGCGATAATGACTACTGACACTCATCGTTTTTAAAATACATATAACTAAAATTGGAAATATATATTGTACTACTCAAGCCATCTTCGATGGAGTGAACGAGTGAACAAGTGAACGAGTGAGAAGTGTTTACCGTCTCGTATTTTGATAATCATCGCTTTTTCTAACACATAAATTTAAAATAGGAAATATATATTGTACCACTC
>Ga0265293_10013679_pt1 | contig 10474 bp, 10 predicted proteins | sample Munlanlewell138R_FD_192505 | JGI IMG/M metagenome (GOLD analysis project Ga0265293, IMG submission 192505) | Leachate microbial communities from a municipal landfill in Southern Ontario, Canada - Leachate well 138R | ecosystem: Engineered > Solid waste > Landfill > Unclassified | place: Canada... | reverse complement strand
GGCCGACGGTTTCACCCAACAGCAATGCGCGGCCATCGCCAAGCTGGCCTGCCCAGACACCGAACTGATGGCCGCTGTAGACAGCGGCCAGCGTGATGCCGTCCGGCAACCCGGCATTGCCCGCCGCCATATCAAGAAAGGCTTGACTGGACAGCACGTCGGGATCCAGGCCGCAGCGCGCGGCCAGCGCCGCATTGACGTGGACCAGCCGCGCTTGGGTGAGGCCTTGCGGCTGGACGCGGCGATAGAAATCCGATGGCAATGAAGCAAAACGGTTTTGAACGGGAGGCAGGGTCAGGACGTCGGAGGACATAATCATTAACAGACCAATACCCGCTTAGATTAACCGATTTAGCTGTTTTGCTCGGCCTTGAAACGCAACAAGCCCGTACGGGGCCTGTTGGAAACGCTGTGGGAGCGAGCTGGCTCGCGAACCGCGGGGGGATTCACGGCCAGGGCCGCTCCTTTCTATAGCACCTCGGCGGCAAAGTCCGCCAGCCGCGAACGTTCGCCGCGTTGCAGCGTGACGTGACCGGAGTGCGGCCAGCCCTTGAAGCGGTCAACCACATAGGTCAGGCCTGAACTGCCTTCGGTCAGGTAGGGGGTATCAATCTGGGAGAGGTTGCCAAGACAGATCACCTTGGTGCCCGGACCCGCCCGTGTGATCAACGTCTTCATCTGCTTCGGCGTCAGGTTCTGGGCTTCGTCAATGATCAGGAACTTGTTCAGGAAGGTCCGGCCCCGCATGAAGTTCAGTGATTTGACCTTGACCTTGGAACGGATCAGGTCCAGGGTGGCGGACCGGCCCCAGTCTCCGCCATGCAGCGGGCCGTCTGAGGCGCCCTGGTTCAATACTTCCAGGTTATCTTCGAGCGCCCCCATCCAGGGCAGCATTTTTTCTTCCTCGGTGCCGGGCAGAAAGCCAATGTCCTCACCGACCGAAACCGTGACGCGGGTCATGATGATTTCAGAATAGCGTTTGCTTTCCAAAACTTGCGTCAGGCCTGCGGCCAAAGCGAGCAGGGTCTTGCCGGTCCCCGCCTGGCCGAGCAGCGTGACGAAGTCGCAGTCCGGGTTCATCAACAGGTTCAGCGCGAAGTTCTGTTCGCGGTTGCGGGCCGTGATGCCCCAGACCGCCTGCTTGGCGTGGGTGTAGTCCCGCAGCAGTTGCAGGGTGGCGGTGGCGCCGCTGATTTCCTTGACCTGCGCGTAGAGCGGGAGCTCGCCTTCCGCGTAGACGAACTGGTTCGGGATGAACTGTTTGCACAGCGGACCGGTCACCCGGTAATAAGTATGGCCGCTTTGCTGCCAGGATTCGATATTCTTGCCGTGCTTGTCCCAGAAGTCTTCGGGCAGCGCGAGGATGCCGCTGTAGAGCAGGTCCGCGTCTTCCAGCACTTGGTCATTGAAGTAGTCCTCGGCGGGCAGGCCGAGCGTGCGCGCCTTGACCCGCATATTGATGTCTTTGGACACCAGCACCACATCAAGTTCGGTGTGCTGGCTTTGCAGCGCGCCAACCACCGCGAGGATCTGATTGTCCGCCTTGCCGGATTGCAGCGACGGTGGCAGTTCCAGTTCGAACAGCGTGGTCTGCAAATGCAGTTTGCCGGTGGCGTCACGGTGGCCGAGGCTGCTCAAGACGATGCCTTCGCCAATATCGGTGACATCGTTGACGAGCTCGTCCAGGTAGCGGCTGACCTGGCGCGCGTTGCGCGCCACTTCGGACATCCCCTTTTTATGGTTGTCGAGTTCCTCCAGCGTGGTCATGGGCAGATAGACGTCGTGTTCTTCGAAACGGAACAGCGAACTGGGGTCGTGCATCAGCACGTTGGTGTCCAGGACGTACAGCTTGCGCCTGTCCGAGCCCCGGCTGCGGGCCGGTTTGCGGCTGCGAGGCTGCACGGCGGCGCGCCGGACGGCGGGCGCGGCACTGGGCGGTGCGGAAACGGGGGTAGGGGCCTCGGTGTGAACCGGGTCGGCAGGCGCTGCCACAACAGTTGTCTTTTTTGAAGCACGTTTGACCGGCGTCGGGGTCTTGGCAGGGATGATGTCTTCCTCTGACAAAACCGTCGCCGGTCGGGTGGGCAGCTTGGGAAGCGGCATAAGCAGGGCTCTCCTGGAGGGGTCTGGCTTAACGATACAACAGGTTCATGTTAGCAGGGCCCCACCTCCTACGCGCTTCGCGCAGTCCACCTCGCGGCTTGCGGTGCAACCCCGGGTTCGCGAGCAGCGCTCGCTACGAAAGTGGGGCTTATTTCTGGACGGTTTTCAGCACTTCATCAACGTGGCCGGGGACCTTCAGTCCGCGCCAGGCCTGTTGCAGCTTGCCTTCTTCATTGATCAGGAAGGTGCTGCGCTCAATGCCACGGACTTGCTTGCCGTACATATTCTTCAGCTTCATCACGCCGAAGGCTTCGCACAGGGTTTCGTCGGGGTCGGCAATCAGCGGGAAAGGAAAACCCTGCTTTTCTTTGAATTTGTTGTGGCTGGACAGGGTGTCCCGTGAAACGCCGATGATGACGGCGCCTGCCTGTTGGAATTGCGCGTAGGCATCACGGAATTGCTGGCCCTGGGTCGTGCAGCCGGGGGTGTTGTCGCGCGGGTAAAAGTACAGAATGACTTTCTTGCCGCGCAAATCGCTCAAACGGATCTCTCCGTCAGTGCTCGTTGCAACGAAATCAGGGACGCTAGAACCAATTTCCAAGGACATGCCTTCAGACTCCGGGTAGTTAGAGAAAGAGTGCGACGCGCACTTTACGGCCTTCAGCCATCAAAATATTGTAGGTGCGAGCGGCGGCTTGCGTGTCCATGACTTCAATGCCGATGCCGCGTTCCAGAAAGAGGCGGGTCAGACGCGGGTGCAGGAAATGCTGTTTTTGGCCGGTGCCGACGAGCAGGACTTCAAGCTCGGCCGGATCCAGTGTGCCCGCCGCCGCTTTGAGCTGTTCAGCGGTCAGGTCCGCAGGCGTTTCCACCGGCCAGGCCTCAACGGCGTGTTCCGGGCCGAACGCAACCGGGTGCGGGAAAGCCGCTTTATTGACTTCGATGAAGCCCATGCCGTAGCCGGTGATGGTGTTGAGGGCGTTGGGGGTGTCGGCGTGAAGTTTCACGGGGACTCCAGAAAAGCTAAGGTTTGGAACAGTGGGTCGCAACGTTCATTATAGGTCGCCCAATGCGGGGCAAACGCGAAGAAAGTGTGAAAAGCGGTGATAGGCAGACGAGGCGGGGATAGTCCGTTAAACTTAGCGATTGCCTTTAAAGGCCTTATTTTTCATACACCGTTATACCCGGAATCAGAATGGAACCCATCCGAGTTGGCCTATTGGGCCTGGGCGTGGTTGGTGGCGGTACCTTCAAGGTGTTGGCCAGAAACGCTGAAGAAATTGCCCGCCGTGCCGGCCGTCACATCGTCGTGACGAAAGTCTCGGCAAGAAATCTCGACAAAGCGCGTTTGCGCGTGGGTGATGCGGCTGAGATTGTCGCTGATCCTTTTGATATTGTGCGTGCTCCGGACATTGACGTCGTAGTCGAGCTGATTGGCGGCGATACGCTGGCTCGGGAACTGGTCACCGAGGCCATTCGCCAGGGTAAGCACGTGGTGACGGCCAACAAGGCGCTGCTGGCCAAGCATGGCAATGAAATTTTCGCGCTGGCGCATCAGCACCATGTGATGGTGGCCTTTGAGGCAGCCGTGGCCGGCGGCATCCCGATCATCAAGGCCATTCGCGAAGGCCTGTCCGCCAACCGCATCGAATGGGTGGCCGGCATCATCAACGGCACCACCAACTTCATCCTGTCCGAAATGCGCGCGCGGGGCCTGCCGTTTGCCGAGGTGCTGAAAGAAGCGCAGGCGCTCGGCTACGCCGAGGCCGACCCGACCTTCGACATTGAAGGCGTGGACGCCGCGCACAAGCTGAGCCTGCTGGCGGCGCTGGCTTTCGGCATCCCGGTCCAGTTCGAGCACGCCCACATCGAGGGCATTTCCACGCTTGACCAGCAGGATATCCGCTATGCGGAAGAGCTTGGCTACCGGATCAAGCTGCTCGGCATCACGAAGGCGCGTCCGGAGGGCGTCGAGCTGCGCGTCCACCCAGCGCTGGTTGATCAGCACCAGGTGATGGCCAATGTTGACGGCGCGATGAACGCGGTCATGGTCAAGGGCGACGCCGTGGGCGCCACGCTCTATTACGGGCAGGGCGCCGGCGAGGAGCCCACGGCCTCGGCCGTGGTGGCGGATCTGGTTGATGTGGCCCGCCTGTTGACGGCCGATCCCGGCCACCGCGTTCCGCACCTGGCCTTCCAGCACGATGCCATCACGGACCAGCCGATTCTGCCCATTGACGAGGTCCGCACCTGCTATTACCTGCGCCTGACCGTCAATGACATCCCCGGCGTGTTGGCCGACATCACGCGGATCCTGGCCGACGCGGATATCTCCATTGTCTCGATGATCCAGAAGCCGCGCCCCGACGTGACGCAAGCCGACATCATCTTCATTACCCATGAGGCGCTGGAGCGCAACGTCAAGATCGCGATCACGCGGATCGAATCCTTGACCACCGTTCTGTCGTCCGTGACGTATCTGCGAATTGAAAACCTGGGCTGAACCCATGAAATATCTCTCAACCCGTGGCGGCATGCAGCCGCAATCGTTTACCGAAGTGCTGCTGGAAGGCCTGGCCACCGATGGCGGCCTCGCCATTCCTGAAAGCATTCCGCAGATCAGCGAGCAGGAATTGGCCGGATTCCGCGATCTGTCCTACGCGGATCTGGCGTTTGAAGTGCTGAAGCGCTTCATGACGGATATCCCCGAAGCGGATCTGCGCCGCCTGACGCGGGCCGCCTACACCAAAGAAGTGTTCGGGTCCGAGGAAATCGTTCCGCTCAAGCCCCTGGATGATGGCCTGTTCCTGCTTGGCCTGTCGGAAGGGCCGACCTTGGCGTTCAAGGACATGGCCATGCAGCTGCTTGGCCATCTGTTCGAGTATGCGCTGACCAAGCGCGGCAGCACGCTGAACATCCTGGGCGCCACCTCCGGCGATACCGGCTCCGCCGCTGAGTACGCGATGCGCGGCAAGCACGGCGTTTCGGTGTTCATGCTGTCGCCGCAGGGCCGGATGAGCGCGTTCCAGCGTGCCCAGATGTACTCCCTGCAAGACGAGAACATCCACAACATTGCCGTCAACGGTGTGTTTGATGACTGCCAGGACATCGTCAAGGCGGTCAGCGCGGACCTGGATTTCAAGAATCAATACCGGATCGGTGCGGTCAACTCGATCAACTGGGCGCGCATTGCGGCGCAGATCGTGTATTACTTTCATGGCTGGCGGGTTGCCACTGCGGGATCGGACCAGGCGCGTCCAGAGGTGTCGTTCGCGGTGCCGTCGGGCAACTTCGGCAATATCCTGGCAGGCCATTTTGCGCGCTCCATGGGGTTGCCGATCCGCAAGCTGGTGCTGGCCACCAATGAAAACAATGTGCTGGAGGAGTTTTTCCGCACTGGCATCTATCGCCCGCGCGCCTCCAGCGAAACCTATGCCACGTCCAGCCCGTCCATGGACATTTCCCGCGCCTCCAATTTTGAACGCTTCGTCTATGATCTGCTCGGCCGCGACGCCAGCCGCGTCAAGGCCTTGTGGAAGCAGTTGGCGGAGGAAGGGCAGTTTGATCTGTCCTCCATGAAAGACGAGTTCAAGCGTTTCGGTTTCGAGTCCGGCACCAGCAGCCATGCCGACCGGCTGAACACGATCCGAGACGTGCATGCGCAAACCGGCGTGCTGATCGATCCGCATACGGCGGACGGCGTCAAGGTGGCGCGACCCTTTGTTGAGCCGGGCGTGCCGATGCTGGTGCTTGAAACCGCCTTGCCGATCAAGTTTGCCGAGGTCATCCGGGAGGCGTTGAACATTGATGCGCCCACCCGCCCCGGTCTTGAAAATCTCGAGTCTCTGCCGCAGCGGGTAGAGAACATGGAGGCGGACGTGGACGCCATTAAATCGTTGATCGCTCGTAAAGCAAGCTTGTCATAGCAGGAGAAGTCGTGAAGGCAGCGTCATTGTTATCGATGGAAGAGGCGCTTGAGCGCCTCCTGATGGTTCAGGCCGTTGCTTCCAGCGCGGAAAGCGTGGATCTGCTGGAGGCGCCAGGGAGAATCCTGGCGGAACCGGTCGTTTCAACAATCCATGTTCCGCCGCAGGATAATTCTTCCATGGACGGCTATGCCGTGCGCCTGGCGGATGCGGCGCTGTTTGCCACGGGATTGCCGGTCTCACAGCGAATTCCCGCAGGCGTGGTGTCGGCACCGCTCGCGGCAGGTACGGCCGCCCGGATTTTCACCGGCGCCGAAGTGCCGCGCGGTGCCGACGCCATCATCATGCAGGAAGATGCGGTGGCGGACGGAGATCACGTCAAGTTCAGCGTCGTGCCTGAGTCAGGGGCATGGATCCGCCCGCAAGGCTTTGATATCAAGGCGGGTGAAACCATTCTTGACGCCGGGCAATGGCTGAGAACGCAGGACGTGGCCCTGGCCGCCTCGATCGGCATCCCGACCGTCAAGGTGCGCTCAAGGCTGCGCGTGGCCACCTTCTTCACCGGCAATGAACTGGCCATGCCCGGAGACGTCCTTGAACCGGGCAAGATCTACAATTCGAACCAGTACATCCTGAACGGACTGCTGCGGCGCCTGCCGGTCGAGCACATTGACCTTGGCCTGGTTCCCGATACACTGGAAGATACGATGGCGGTGCTGAAGCAGTCCGCGCAGAGCGGGGATCTGGTCATCACCACCGGCGGCGTCTCAGTCGGTGAGGAAGATCATGTCCGGCCCGCGGTGCAAGCTTTGGGACACCTGGATCTGTGGGCCCTGGCCATCAAGCCCGGCAAGCCGCTGGCGTTTGGCCGGGTCGGCCGGGAAGACGGATCGCAGGCTTCATTCATCGGTTTGCCCGGCAATCCGGTGTCCAGTCTGGTGACGTTCCTGATGTTCGTCAGGCCATTGTTGCTGAAGCTGGCAGGCGCCACGGAGGTGCTGCCGAAGCGGATCCCGATGCGCGCGGATTTCAACTGGAGCAAACCGGATCGTCGCCGCGAGTTCCTGCGGGTGCGGCGCAATGCCGATGGCGGGCTGGACCTGTTTCCCAATCAGAACTCAGCGGTGCTGACTTCCACGGTGTGGGCCGATGGCTTGATTGACAATCCGCCCCAACACGCGATCCAGAAAGGCGATTGGGTCGAGTATCTCCCCTTTGGAGAGTTGTTGTAGGAGCGAGCGCGGCTCGCGAATCGCCGGGTCTGATCGGTTGCGAGCCGCGCTCGCGCCGAGCGGGGCCGGTGATGAGGAGAAATAAATGAAAGTTCAGGTCTTGTACTTTGCGTCCTTGCGCGAAAAGCTGGGCTGCGCGTCTGAAACCGTTGAGCTTCCCGATCATGTAGTCAGCCTCGGCGCCTTGCGCGAGTGGCTGGCCGAACGCGGCGGCGTCTGGGCCGAGGCGCTGGGGGCCGCCAAGGCCTTGCGGGGCGCGATCAATCAGGCCATGGCCAAGCCAGATGCCCCGCTGGCCGAGGGTGCGGAAGTGGCGTTCTTCCCGCCGGTGACGGGAGGCTGACGGTGTTGGCGTTCGAAAAAATTGCGGTTCAGACCGACGATTTCGACGTGGCCGCGGAGATCGCGGCCCTGCGCAGCCATCCCGCCATCGGCGCGGTCGTCACCTTTATTGGCACGGTGCGGGATATCAACGACGGCGATTCCGTTTCAACGCTGACGCTTGAGCACTATCCGGGCATGACGGAAAAGGCGCTGGCGGACATTGTGGCGCAAGCCAGGCAGCGCTGGGACGTGATGGGCGTCACCGTCATCCACCGCGTGGGCTTGCTGAAGCCGTGTGACCAGATCGTGTTCGTGGCGGTGGCGGGGGCGCATCGCGGCCAATGCTTTGAAGCGTGCGAATTCATCATGGATTACCTGAAGACCGAAGCGCCGTTCTGGAAAAAAGAACAGACGACGGAAGGCGAGCGCTGGGTCGAGGCCCGCGTCAGCGATGACCAGGCCATGGCGCGTTGGGTGTCTGAATAGGTTACAGCCCCAGGGCATTCAATTGCCGGGCGGCCTCAAAACCGGCGCGGGCAGCGCCTTCCAGCGTGGCGGGGTAGGGCCCTGCCACCCAGTCTCCGGCCAGGACGACGCGCGGGTTGGCGGTGTGTGTCGGCGGGCGTTCCAACTCGGGGGTCAAGGCAAAGGTGGCGCGCTTGTCAGTGATGACGAAGTGCTTGTGCAGCGCGGGCAGTTGCGGATCCAGGCTGTGTTTCAGTTGCTGCCAGCAAGCGTGAGCCAGCGCCTCGGCATCGAATCCATGCATGGTGTGCGCCTGGCTGATGACGACCGCCAATTCCGCCTGTTCCAGCGTCTGGCCGACAATCTGCCCGCGATCGAATACCCATTGCCCCCAGGCGGGATAGTTTGACCCGGCTTGCGCAGGAGCAAGCTCGGCGCGCGCCTCACAACTGCCTGCCGGGTGCTGCGGGTCGGCCAGCAAGCCCACCATCGGATGGCGCAGCCGGTAGGGAGCGGCCAACTTCAGATAGCAGGTGGTGATGGAATGAAACGGCATCTCCGGCCAACGGGCTCCAGCGTCCGTCAGCAGGCCGAGTTGCGCCAGAAAACGGGCGCTGATGACAGGCGGCGCGGCCAGGACCAGCGCATCGTAACGCTCCTCGTCAACCAAAAAGCCCCGCGGCAGGGCCGTCACCTGCCTGACGGTGTGGCGCAGCCGACGTTCCACTTCTGGATCGAGCAGGGCATCGGCCAGTTCGCTCAGGCTACTTTTTGGAAACCATAAATCGCTGTAATGCGCAGGCCCTTCAAACACGGTCCGCAGTACGTTCAGCAGGCCTTGCGCCTGGGTCTGGGCGGGATCGGTATTGGCAACGGCCAGGCACAGCGGATACCACCAGGTGTCGCGGCTGGGCGCATCTTGCCCGAGCACGTCCAGGCAGTGTTGCCACGACCAGTCGGCCGGACATTGCCAATGCCGCTGTTTGAGCTGGCGCAGGCCGTTGAGTACCCGAAAGCGGGTCGGCCAGCGCCAGCCTTGTGCGCGGACGAGCGCAAGCAGGCCGTGCCAGGGGGCGGGCAAGGGCGGCGTGCGCAACAAGAGATGATCCGGCGCCACCTGCCATGTCAGGGGCGTGCGCAGGAAATGATCGTCCAGCGCCAACTGTCGTTCTTCCAGCCATTGGGCAATCTGCTGATAGGCGCCCAGCAGCAGGTGCTGGCCATTTTCCAGCGCCAAGGTGAAACCTTCCCGCTCCGTAATGGCGGCGGGCAGGCTGCGGGCGCGGCCCCCCAATTGCGGTCCGGTTTCAAAAACCGTGGCTTGGTGACCGGCGCGGAACAAGGCGTGGGCGCTGGCCAGACCCGCCCAACCGCCGCCAATGACCGCGACCCGCGTCATCATCGCCCGATCAGCTTGAGCGTGCTGCGGCCCTGCGACACATAGGCTTTCCAGGCCAGCCACAGTTTGCGCAGCGGCGTGAGGCTGATGCGTTGATGCAGGACCTGGAAGTCCGACGCGCGCAGCTCCAGCAGCAGGTTGTAATAGATGGCCGCCATCATCAGGCCGGGGCGTTGTGCCCGGCGGTCCTGGTCGGGCAGCAGCGCCAACGCTTCGCGATAGGTGCGCTGGGCAAGCTCGAACTGGGTCTGCATCAAGGACTGAAAGTCTTTGCTGTACTGGCGGTTCAAAATGTCATTGGCTTTGACCTGGTGGGCCTGGAGCGCGTCTATCGGCAGATAGATCCGGCCGTGCCGCGCATCGTCGCCGACGTCGCGCAGGATGTTCGTCAATTGGAAGGCTTCGCCGAGTTTGGCCGCAAACTGAAGGGTGGAGGGATCCTGATAGCCAAAAATGCCCGCTGACAGCTCGCCCACGACGCCCGCCACATGCCAGCAATAGCGGCGCAATGCCGGGTAGTCCAGGTAGCGGTTCTGGTTCAGGTCCATCTCCATGCCATCGACAATCGCCATCAGGCGCGCCGGGGTCATGTCAAACGGCGCCAGATGCGGTTGCAGGGCCTTTGTGACCGGGTGCTCGGGATGCCCGGCGAACAGCTTGTCCAGTTCACTGCGCCACCAAGCCAGCTTGATCCGTGCAACATCCGGTTCGCTGATCCCGTCAACGGTATCGTCCAGCTCGCGGCACAAGGCGTACAGCGCGGTGATGGCGCGGCGCTGGGCGGCGGGCAGAAAAAGAAAACTGTAGTAAAAGCTGGATCCGCTCTGGACCGCTTTTTCCTGGCAATACTGATCAGGGGTCATGAATTGGGTTACGGGGGCACCTGCGGTGCCGTGTTTAAAATTTGCCTTGCTTGACCTTGCCCTGAAGGATAAGCCTGGCGCATCCGAGCGGCATGTCGGCCGCGAGGTGGACAAGGCTTGCGCTTCGGTGCGTGGTCAAGCGCGTTGGGGCAACAGGCTGCG
>Ga0265293_10013677_pt1 | contig 10475 bp, 8 predicted proteins | sample Munlanlewell138R_FD_192505 | JGI IMG/M metagenome (GOLD analysis project Ga0265293, IMG submission 192505) | Leachate microbial communities from a municipal landfill in Southern Ontario, Canada - Leachate well 138R | ecosystem: Engineered > Solid waste > Landfill > Unclassified | place: Canada... | reverse complement strand
CCGCTTTTTTTATCCCTAGTTGTAAAAAAAGCAAAAAGGCATTTTTGGCCAGTTTTCATGGTAAAGATGGTAAAAAGGGCGGGAAACTGGCTGGCAAAGGGGACACTTTTAACACGGCCTGGCGTGCTCAAAGACAGCAAGTATTCGGAGCTGATCGTTTAAAATATCCCATGAAACGTAAAAATTGGGCACCCGGTGGAGGGGATAAATCTCTACGTGGGCGTGATGAATGGGTTAGAATTTCTTGGGATGAAGCCTTAGATGCTATTGCTAGTGAGATTAAACGTATTAAAAATGAGCACGGTAATAGAGCATTTTTAGTCACAGGTGGTAGCATATCTAAGACGTTAGGGTTGTATGGTGGTTCTGTTTCACATTGGGGTACTACTTCACGAGGCACATGGACATACACACCCGATGTTATTGGTTATAGTCCCGAATCGAACTCGGGGATCAATGATCGCCTTGACATGCAAAACTGCGATACGATAATTATGTTTTCAATGAATCCAGCCTGGTCTTCCGCGGGCAACCCAGCTTATAATTTTCTCCAGGTAAAAAATGCTGGTGCCAAATTTATTGCGGTTGATCCTTACTATAATGATTCTTATGCTCTTCTGGATGCGGAATGGATACCTTGTCGGCCAGTTACCGACACTACCTTATTAATAAGTGTGGCATATGTTTTACTTGAAGAAGATGATCCTGTAACCAACCCTTTAATTGATTGGGAATTTTTAAAGAATAATACTATTGGTTTTGATGCAGAAAGCATGCCAGATGGGTCCAACCCTAAAGACAATTTCAAGGACTACGTTCTAGGAACATTCGATGGGATTCCAAAAACGCCCGAGTGGGCTTCGGAAATTTGCGGAATAGAACCCAACCAAATTCGCTATTTAGCAAGGGCCATGAACAAAAATAAAAAAGTGGCTATCTTAACTGGATGGGCATCAGCTAGAACACAAAACACAGACAACTTACCACAGATGTTTATGACCATAGGTGCCATGACTGGCCACATGGGCAAATCGGGTCACATGTGTGGAATTAGTTGTCACAGCCGTTCAAGTAACGGTGGTGACATGTTAATAAAACCAGGCTCAAGTAAATTGCCTTCAATTCCAAACCCTGTAGATGATAGTATAAATGATACGGAAATGTGGAAAGCAGTCGTTGACGGTGAATACAATTACACCGGCGATAAGGCATGGCTAAAAGGGGAAATTAGAGACATAGATATTCGCATGATTTATCATGGTGGTGGTGCTTGCTTACAATCGCGGGATGGAATGAGCAAAGGCATTGAAGCCCACCGCAAGGTAGATTTTGTAGTAAGTCATTCACAATTCTTAACAACAAACTCCAAATATGCTGATATTGTACTCCCCGTAACAACAGAGTGGGAAAAATTAGGTGGGTTTATGACTGGAAATAGGGAAATTCTAATTATATATTCCCAAATCACAAAGCCAATGTATGAATGCCATGATGATGATTGGATAGCAATAGAACTCGCCAAAAGATTAGGAGTAGATCATAAAAAAGCATTTCCTTTTGATTATAAACAACAACTTTTCAACCAAATAGCTGGATCAACTGTTATTAAAAAAGACGGAGTAAACTGGGAGCCATTAGTCACCATTACAAGTGAAGATATAGCCGAGTGGGCAGTGGATGGAAAACCTCAACAGGGTAGAATAGCATTAAAAGAATTCAAAAAGAAAGGAATTTACCAAGTTGAAAGAAAGCAAGGCGACAACTATGGTTTTATCGCTTTTAAAGAATTTAGAGAGAATCCAGTAGCTAATCCCCGTAAAAATTCTGAAAGCGGTAAGATGGAAATCTATTGCAAGGTACTCGCGGATACTATTAACAACATGGGGTACAGCAAAATAAAACCGATACCCACCCATATACCACCCGTAGAAGGGTATGAAGCAACTTTTAAAAATTGGGATACTAAGGAAAAAGGGGATTATCCTTATCAAATATTTAATCCCCACTACCTGCGCCGTTCCCACACTGTGTTTGATAATGTTCAGTGGCTAAGGGAGACATGGCCTAACCCGGTTTTCATTAACACCAAAGATGCCAAGGAAAAAGGAATAGTAGATGGAGATACAGTCCTTATAACAAGTAAGCATGGTAGAACTTTAAGAACCGCGTGTGTCACAGAAAGATACCGCCCGGGTTTTTTGGGTTTACCCCACGGTTCTTGGGTAGACATGGATGAAAACACGGGCATAGATACCGGCGGGGCCGACAACATTCTTAATGGCCCCATTTCTACAGGGCAAGGAACCTCCGGTTGGAATACTTGCATAGTAAACTTTGAAAAACACTCTGGAAAACAGCTAATACCTGATGTGGAGAAACCGCAAAGGATAATTTTCTAGAAGGGAGAGTAGATTAAGGTGAGATATCAAGGGTTTTATTTTAATATGGCAGCATGCATTGGTTGTAGAACTTGCCAAGTTGCTTGCAAAGATAAAAATGATCTAAAAATTGGCACCATTTTCAGACGGGTCAGACACTTTGAAACAGGTAAATATCCCTCACCTGGCGTGTATTATTATTCTGGTGCATGTAATCATTGTGCAAAACCAAAATGCGTAGAGGGTTGCCCAACTGGGGCTATGCATATAGCTGAAGACGGAACTGTTCAACATAACAGTGAAAAATGTATCGGTTGCCGCTACTGTGTTTGGAATTGTCCCTATGGAGCACCCCAATTCATCCCTGAACTTGGGAAAGTTGCCAAGTGTGATGGATGTAAAGATCTAAGAGATAAAGGGGAAAACCCTATTTGTGTTGATGCCTGCGTAATGAGGGCAATTGAGTGGGGTGACCTTGATGAATTAAAAGCAAGACATAAAGGTGAAGAGCTAACCAGCGACTTGCCTATTTTATCATCCTCTACAATAGCGGCTCCTTCCTTGTTAGTTCATGCTAAGCCCGCCGCTAAACTGAAAGATTTTAGAGAAAAGGCGGTGTAGATAATGGGTGAAACTAGTTTGTTAATATTTAGCCTCTGTATGCAGGCTGCCATTGGCACTATGTTATTTGCTTTTTTGGCAGAGATACTTTACAAAGACAAAAGATTCAAAACTGCCGCTATCGGCTCTGCTGTTTTGGCAGTTATCGGAGTTTTTGCCTCCCTTGCACACTTGGGTCATCCCCTGTCTGCTCTAAATGTTCTTTCCAGATTAGGGAAATCCTGGTTAAGCACGGAAGCGGTATTATCAGGTGTTTTTGCAGGTGTAGCTGTTTTGTATGTGCTTTTCCTGTATCTAAGATCCGATGACAGAAATCTAAGTGCCGGCTTAAGCGGAATTGGAAGTGTTTTAGGGCTTATCGCTGTATTTTCAATGGCTAAAGTTTATACAACTACTTCTGTTTCTATTTGGCAAGGCGCAAATACCTTTATTGATTTTTACGCCACTACTGTTGCTTTAGGAGCGTTGCTCTTTTTGATAACAAGTGTTAATGAATTAAAGGGTGTCAGCAAGAAAGTATTTGGTTATTCTATTTTAGCTGCCGTTGTTTTGCAAGCCGCCTCAACCGTTCCCCATATTCTAGGACTAAATGAAATGGGGTCAGCAGCTCAAAGCAGTATCCAAATATTAAATGGCATGAGTAGCCTTGTTTGGACAAAATGGTTTTTAATCTTGGGTGGTGCTGGAATAGCATTATATCCGGCCTCGGCCAAAGTCCAGGAAGATGCTAAACTAAATGTTAATGCCTTCATAACAGCAGGAGCAGCCTTAGTTATTGGGCAAGTGATTGGTAGATATTTGTTTTATGCAGCATTAGTCGTAATGAATGTTGGCTTAGTGTAAACGACTAACCGTTCTCAAAGATTAATCCCCCAATATTATATAAATAAAAAAGCCCCGGCTCTTAAACCCTCTTTTAAGAAGCCGGGACTTTTTATATGGCAAAAGGACGTTTTATTTAATTCTTCTTCCTGAAACCCGGTCGTTAGGGATGTTTTGTTTTATTGACATGCCCAGTTTTATAAGGTTTTTCGGGGGCATAAAATTTTTGTCGTAGCGTTTCATAGGCGGAAATCCGTTCTAACATTTCTTTGGCCATTTTAAGAAGTTCACTCCTTTCAATCAGTTCTTCTAGTTTTCCCCTATTCTTGAGTTTTCCTGCTCACTTTAGGAAAGTTAGCTACAATGCTATGGCTTCCATTTCCTTCAAATCTTTTTTGGAATTGAATTTTGGCAGCTCTGTATAATGTATTGATAAATTATCCGTTAAGGGAGAATGTCCCTCCTTTTCCAGTATTAAATATTCTGTGTGGTATTTATCGGTCTCATCTAGTAGGTTTAAGTCCATGATGTTAATTACTATTGAGTTTTTTTATGGTATGGATCTCCTTTGCCTATTGCTTCTGCATATAGTTTAGACCAATAATATAAGCTTCTTTTTCTAAAGCCGTCCGTCGTTCGTCGTCCGTCGTCCGCATTGTTAATTTGGATTTCGATGTTGATTCTTTCCCGCAATTTTATTTTATCACAGCTGCTGTTTTTATTAAGCAGGGAACTGACGATCGTGCCAAGAGTACGAAATTTTAATTTCAATCAGGCCGATTATGTAGAAAAGCAAACAGCCGGATCCCCAACTCTTTAGCCTTCTATTAGTTGATGCAGCAGCAACCGTCCCCGGTGCATCACTGGGGTTCAGTTAAAACTTACCTGTTCATCAACTTATTTCTCTATGCTAAGATGTACAAGTAGGAGACCAATCCAGGTGATTGTGCACAAAGTAACTTTATTCAAAGGGGGTTGTCTCAAAACTTTACAATTTCTTGCCTAATCATTACAGCAAAAGGAGGTTTTTATCTAAATGGCAAGTTTAGTTGACAAAATTAACAAGCTAAACCTTAGCCGTAGAAGCTTTATTAAGGCTAGTGCAGTCGCTACAGCCGGTTTAACTTTGGCGGGTTGCGGAAACACACTCACAAATATAGCCGATAAAAGCGAATCGGAAAAAGAAGGGGAATGGGTTACTGCTGCCTGCTGGCATAACTGCGGCGGTAGATGCCTAAACAAAGCCCTTGTGGTAGATGGTGTAGTCATCAGGCAAAAAACAGATGATACTCACCCGGATAGCCCGGATTTTCCGCAGCAAAGGGCTTGTGTTCGCGGGCGTTCTCAACGACAGCAAATTTTTGGTGCCGATCGTTTAAAATACCCTATGAAAAGAAAAAATTGGGCACCCGGAGGGGGCAAAAAGGAACTTAGGGGCAAAGATGAATGGGTCAAAATTTCTTGGGATGAAGCCCTGGATATTGTAGCCGGTGAAATTAAGGCTGCTAAAGAAAAACACGGAAATAGATCCATTTTGGCTCTTGGTGAAAGAGGACTGACTAATCATTATGATTTCAGCAAAATCCTTGCCCTTTACGGTGGCTGTGTTCATCATGTAGGAACTAGATCCTTAGGAACTTGGAGATTAACCCCGGGTAAAATCGGCCCCATGCCGGGTAGCACTCTTAATGACAGACTTGACCTGCTGAACTGCGAAACCGTGATTATGTGGGGTTCAAATCCAGCCTGGAGCGGTGTATCAGGTGGTGTTTACTATGCAAAAAGAATAAAGGATGCGGGGGCAAAATTTATTGTAGTAGACCCTTTTTATAATGATAGCTTGGCACTGCTGGATGCGGAGTGGATCCCCATCAGACCGGTTACAGATACCGCTGCCATGTTGGCAATTGCCTATGCCATGATTACAATGGATGACCCAGTTACTAATCCGATTATAGATTGGAAATTTTTAAAAGCCAATACAGTAGGTTTTGATGCGGAAAGTATGCCCGAGGGCACGGATCCCAAGGATAATTTTAAAGATTATGTCTTGGGCACTTATGATGGTGTTCCCAAAACACCTGAATGGGCTTACAAAATTTGCGGCATTGAACCAAATAAAATTCGTTACTTGGCAAACGAGTTTCGCAAGGACAATAAGCTTGCTTTCTTGCCTGCCTATAGCTTTGCCAGAAACAAAAATGCAGATAATGTGCCTCAAATGGTGATGACTCTCGGTGCCATGGGAGGTCATATGGGTAAATCGGGACACTGCACCAGTAATAACCAAAATGCCTCTGCTTTTAATGGTGGACCTGCCTTGGTCAGCGCGGGCGGCAAAGGCTTACCCACGATAGCTAACCCTGTAGATGATGTAATAATTGACTCCGAGTTGTGGCCTTCTATTTTGAAAGGCGAATATAATTATGTCGGCAACTTGGATGATTTAAAAACAATCACCAAAGGGCAGAAACGCAAAATTGATATTAGAGTCCTATACCACGGTGGCGTAGGTGCCATTTTGCAATCTAGAGATGGAATGAAATTAGGTATAGAAGCCCACCGAAAGGTAGATTTCGTTGTCACTCATGCCTTTAGCCTCAATACCCAGGCTAAATATTCTGATGTAGTACTTCCCATTACCACAGAGTGGGAAAGAGTGGGCGGGTTTTTAAGTGGCGGCAGGGAAATGTTAATTATGCATTCCCAAGTGGTTGAGCCTTTGTATGAAGCCAAAGATGATCAATGGATAGCAATCGAACTAGCCAAAAGATTAGGTGTAGATCACAAGGAGGCTTTCCCCTTTGATACCAGGCAACAGTTTTTTAATCAAATCGCCGGGGCTACCGTTGCCACAACCGACGGCAAAGGCAAGGAGCCATTAGTTACGATTACCGCCTCGGATATCAACGCATGGGGGGTAACGGGAGAGCCCCAACAAGGCCGTATCACTCTAAAAGAACTGCAAAGCAGGGGCGTTTATCAAGTGGAGCGCAAACCCGGTGATAATTTTGGCTTTATTGCCCTTGAGGACCATTTTGAGACCAATAAACTTCTAATCTATTCTAAAGAGTTGGAAGATACTATCAACGATATGGGCTTTAGTAAAATCAAGGCTATTCCCACCTATATCCCTCCTGAGGACGGATATGAAAGAACCTTTAGTGATTGGGAAAGACAGATTAAGGGAGAATACCCCTTCCAAGTTGTTAATCCCCATTATCTAAGAAGGTCCCACACTGTCTTTGACAATGTACCCTGGTTGAGGGAAGCCTGGACTAACCCTGTCTTTATCAATGAGGATGATGCAAAAGCTCACAGTATCTCCGATGGAGATACTGTCTTACTGAGCAGCCCTCATGGTAGCACCTTGAGAACAGCTTGTTTAACTCAAAGGCTGATGCCAAAAGTTATAGCCCTCCCCCATGGCTCTTGGGTGGATGTTGACGAAAAAACAGGCATCGATACCGGCGGTGCTGATAACATGCTTTGTGGCGCTATACCCACTGGACAAGGAACATCCGGTTGGAATACCGCAATTTGCCGTATCGAAAAATATTCCGGAAATGCGTTAGTCCCCGATGCTCAAAAACCACAACGGATTATATTATGAGAGGGGGAAAATAAATGAGTAGAAAAGGTTTTTATTTTGATATGACTAATTGCATTGGCTGTAAAACTTGTCAGATCGCATGCAAGGATAAAAACGGCCTGGAAGTGGGAACGATTTTTAGAAGGGTTAGACATTTTGAAACCGGTGTTTATCCTGCACCGGGGGTTTACTATTTTTCCGGTGCCTGCAATCACTGTGCTAATCCCAAATGTGTTGTAGGCTGCCCGACAGGGGCCATGCATGTAGCGGCCGATGGGACCGTCCAGCATGATCAGAGTAAATGCATTGGCTGCCGCTATTGCATCTGGAATTGCCCCTATGGAGCACCCCAATTTATTCCCGAACTCGGCAAGGTTGCTAAGTGCGATAGCTGTAAGGATTTAAGAGACAAGGGAGAAAACCCCGTTTGTGTGGATGCCTGCATTATGAGGGCTCTTGAATGGGGCGATCTCGATGAGTTAGAAGCAAAATATGGCAGCGTTTCCACCAAAGATCTGCCTATTTTACCTCCATCCTCCGTCACCAACCCATCTTTTTTGGTTAGGCCCAGAACGGTTGCTAAGTTAAAAGACTTTAGGGAGAAGGAGGTTTAAAAATGGGAGAAACAAATTTACTGATCTTTAGTATCTGTTTACAAGCTGCCATTGGAATTACGTTATTTTCTTTGTTAGGAGGATTGCTTTATAGGGACAAGCAATTTAAAACTGCTAGCTATTTAGCGGCCTTTTTAGCGGTAATGGGAATTCTGGCCTCCTTTACTCACTTGGGACACCCCCTATCGGCCCTAAATGTTTTTGGCGGCTTTGGGAGGTCCTGGTTAAGCAATGAGGCAATTCTAGCAGGTATTTTTGCCGGCCTAGCGGTGTTGAACGCTGTAATTGTTTATCTGAAACCCGATGACAAGGGCTTAATCACCGGCATAACCGGCCTCGGAAGCCTCTTAGGTCTTGTGGTTGTCTTTTCCATGGCAAAAATTTATACCACCGCTTCTGTACCCGCCTGGCAAGGTATTAACACCTATGTTGATTTCTACACTACCACTATAGCACTGGGGGCGCTACTTTTCCTTGCTGCCGGTTTTAGAAGTCTCAGGGATGCTAATAAAAAGGTTTTTGGCTACGCCATTCTAGTGGCTGTAGCCATCCAAGCCGCCACCTCCATCCCCCATATTTTAAATTTGAACCAAATGGGTTTGGCTGCCCAAGACAGTCTACGGGTTTTAAACAGCATAAGCGGGCTAATTTGGGTAAAATGGGTCTTAGTTTTAAGTGGTGCCGCCTTATTGCTGCTACCGGCAAATGCGGGAAAAATCTCTAGAAAGGATAAATCACCGTCTAAGATTCTTTTTGTAGCCGGTATGGCTTTGGTAGTGGGACAAATTATTGGCAGGTATTTGTTTTATGCAGCATTGGTAGTGATGAATGTGGGATTAGTATAAGTGCTTAGCGATTAGTGAAGGCTTTTCCTGTAAGTTTTTGAGGCAGAAAAGGGTACGAAGGCCAAAACTAAGGTGGGGCTAATTAGCCCCACCTTAGTTTATAGATACCATAGTGACGATTGCCGGTGCATCTTTAGGCATTATACCAGGGGTTCCAATAGCTGTCCCCTTCCTTTAGTAGCAGACCCCTTTCCAGTAGTCTTTGCAAATGTTTCCCAATTAATAATCCTTCATATAGGCGATATATAACCACAGGTTCGGGATGTTTGCGATAGACAATTTTCTCATCAACGATTTCCGCCATTGTTTTAGGTTCTTTTAAAAAGGCCAATAATCGCTGATCCCTTTCCTCAAAAACAGTTAAGTATCTGTCAAATTCTTCTGTAATTTTATCCTTTACCGGCTCTCCGTGGCCCGTTAAAACTATTTTTGGGCCCAAATCCCTCAGCCTTTTAATGGAACCTTTAAAGTCCTCAATATTGGAACCGGGGTTTCCGTACCAAGGTCCGAAGGATGTCAAATCAATATCCCCCGCAAACAAAACACCCTCTTGCCGGCAATATAGGGAAAGGTGTCCAGGGGTGTGACCTGGTGTATGAATGATTTCAAATTGTATTTTTCCAAAGTCTAAAACATCCCCATCATGCAAAATTCCGTCAATTTGGTCTATGGGCAGATCCTGCCTATAAAAACCTCGAGTTATTTTTTCTTCCCCTATATCATACAAACCGGCGGCAGCCAAAAACAGCTTGCTGCTGCTTAAAGTTTTGGCTTCCCACGGGTGAGCAATCTTTTTAACCCGGGGAAAAAGCTTATTGCCCCTAGTATGATCAAAATGAAAATGTGTATTAATAATTAGCTCCGGTGGATAGTCTGTAGCAATGGTTTTTAAATCTTTGATATCTGCTCCCGTATCCACAAGGGTTCGCCTCTCGTCCTCAATTAACAAACTATTGGAGTAAGGAACCCTTCCACCATTGGAACCTTGGACCAAAATAATTTCCTCGGTAATCTGAATAAACATGGCTTCCTCCTTACATAAAACCATCAGCATCTAACAAAAACAATATTAGTGAAAAAGTTAATTTAACAAAAAAGCGGTCTGATTGTCTCAGCCCGCTTGTTTCTTAAAAAACTTGAACCACTTCTTTGACTTCAGGTATTTCGTGTTTCAGCACTCTCTCAATACCTTGTTTTAGAGTCATAGTTGACATGGGGCAACCTCCGCAGGCCCCCAGTAATTTCACTTTTACTACCCCATCTTCTACAGCAACCAATTCTACATCGCCGCCATCGGCTTGCAGGGCCGGACGAACTTTTTCTAGCACAGCTTGCACATTATCAAACATCTGCTTCACCCCTTTCCGGTACATTATACCACATAAAATCCGAGAAATGTCAAGGAAAATAGCTACCAAAAATGCAGTCCGAATTTATAATTTGCTTTACGTCAAAAACTTATTCTTAGATGTTCTGCTTGCTGTTAGAATACAATAAATTTTGTCCCAGAAAGACAATTGCCGTCATAAAATCGCTTTGCTCAAATAGGGACCAGCCGCTCAAAACCCCAACAAAATTATTTTCTGTTATCAAAGGTACTGTA
>Ga0265293_10013676_pt1 | contig 10475 bp, 8 predicted proteins | sample Munlanlewell138R_FD_192505 | JGI IMG/M metagenome (GOLD analysis project Ga0265293, IMG submission 192505) | Leachate microbial communities from a municipal landfill in Southern Ontario, Canada - Leachate well 138R | ecosystem: Engineered > Solid waste > Landfill > Unclassified | place: Canada... | reverse complement strand
AATCATCTTCATTTATATAAATTAAGCCCTTAGAAGCAATTTTTACAACCAAATCATCATAATCCATTCTATTTAAAATAACTTTTTGTCTAAAATCTGAATCAGTTACAATATACATTTCACCATTTTCATCTTTTAATAATAGGGTTGGAATTTTCTCTTGTTTTATGATTGTAGCTGCTTCATAAATTGTTTTGTTTGTATCAACAACTACAGCTTTATGAACTTTTGCATCTTTAACTTTGGCAATCATAATATTTGCCATATCTTTATTCTTTTCATTTAAGATATTATTATTTAACTTATCTGAAATGGATTGAAAAAAATAGTTTTCTAGTTGTTGATTTGAGCTTAAAATCTGCATAAATCTCTCTTTTTTAAGAGCGTAACAAATACTCTCTTCAATAGCCACAAAACTATTTTTACTATGATTTTTTATCAAAGATACAGAATCAAATATCTCACCTTTTGAATATACACTTAAAACTTCATCATCGTTTATCTCTTGAATTAAACCTTTTAAAACAAAATATAAAAACTCTGGATTACTATCTTGTGCTTGAACTATTGAGTTTGCTTTAAAATAGACAATATCTAGCTCTTCAACTAAATCGTCCAACTCAAATGTATTTAAATTATTAAATGGGTGAATATTTGAAATAAATTTTTTTTGCTCTTGCATACTCATCTCTCCTATATTTAAAGTAGTGCAAAATCAAAAAGAGAAGAAATTCTCTTTTTGATATTTTTAGTGTGAAACTGCTCCTGCTGAACCAATTCCAGTATTAGCTCTAACATTTTGAGCTCTAAACATAGCTCTCTCTGCTGTAGCTCGTTTTGAGTTATCAATTATAGAGAAAAACCAAATTGAAATGAAGGCAACTGTAACAGAGAATAGTGCAGGGTGAGCATAAGGGAAAATTGCTTTTTCATTTCCTAAAATCTCAACCCAAACATTTGGTCCTAAAATTACTAGAGAAACTGCTGTAATTAATCCCATAAATCCACCAATAAATGCACCTCTTGTTGTTAATTTTGACCAATAAATTGATAAAAACAAAATTGGGAAGTTAGCACTTGCAGCGATTCCAAATGCAAGTCCAACCATATATGCAATATTTTGAGACTCAAATGCAATTCCAAGTGTAACTCCAACAATACCTACAATTATAACAGTTATTTTTGAAATTTTTACAACTTTCTCATCACTTGCATTTGGATTTATAACATTCGCATAAATATCGTGTGAAATTGCACTAGCACCTGCCAGAGTAAGTCCAGAAACAACAGCCAAAATTGTAGCAAATGCAACAGCACTAATAAATCCTAAGAAAGCATTTCCACCAAGCATATGAGATAGGTGAACTGATGCCATGTTAGATCCACCAAATAGTTTGCCATCTACAAAATATTGAGCACCTTCAGCACTATTTAAAAATGCAATTGCTCCAAGACCAACAATAGAGATAATTACCCAAAAGTATGCAACAAATCCAGTTGCATAAACAACAGATTTTCTAGCCTCTTTTGCATTTCCAACTGTAAAGAATCTCATTAAAACATGAGGAAGACCAGCAGTTCCAAGCATTAAAGCCATACCTAAAGAGATAGCAGATATTGGATCACTCAAAAAACCACCTGGTTTTAAAATCTCTTCACCTTTTACATGATTTTCAACAGCAGTAGTTGCTAAAGTTTCAAAGTTAAATCCAAAGTTCCATAAAACCATGATAGCCATAAATGAAACCCCAGAAAGAAGTAAAACAGCTTTAATAATTTGAACCCAAGTAGTTGCAAGCATTCCACCAAATGTTACATAAATAATCATTAGTGCTCCAACCATAAATACAGCATACTCATACTCCATACCAAATAGAATTTGAATAAGTTTTCCAGCCCCAACCATTTGCGCAATTAAGTATAAAACAACAACAGATAAAGAACCAAATGCAGCTAAAGTTCTAATCTCTTTTTGTCCTAATCTATAAGCAGCGATATCAGCAAATGTAAATTTACCTAAGTTTCTTAATTTTTCAGCCATAAAAAATAAAATTACTGGCCAACCAACTAAAAATGAAACAGCATAAATTATTCCATCATAACCATTTAAATAAATAAGACCAGAAACACCTAAAAATGCTGCTGCACTCATATAATCACCTGCAATTGCTAATCCATTTTGAAATCCAGTAATTCCTCCACCTGCAGTGTAAAAATCATTTGCAGATCTTGTTTTTTTAGCTGCCCAATAAGTAATTCCTAATGTTCCAACAATAAATACTAAAAACATTGCAATTGCTGCAAGATTTAAATCTCTTTTACCCTCAAAAGTTGCATCACCTGCAGCAAAAAGAGTAAGTGAAGTTAAAAAAAGTAGAGTTATTATTCTAATCATAAAAACTCCCTTACATCTTTTTTAATTCCATTTGTAAGATCATCAAACTCACCATTTGCTCGTCTTACATAAACTAGTGTTGTTAAAAAGCTAATAACTAAAATTGCTAATGCAATAGGAAATGCAATAGTTGTTATATAACCTTCTGCTACTTTTATTGCAAATAGATCTTTATTAAATGCAACTACTACTATATATGAGTAAAACATTACCAAAACAAAAATTCCTAATTTTAAAGCTAAAGAGTTTCTTTTAGAAACCAGCTCTTTATACTTAGGATTTGACTCTATTAGATCAACTAATTTCTCATCCATACTATATCTTCTCCTGCGACTTTTTTATTTTTGTCTATTTGACAAATTAGTATGATTATACAAAGAAAATTTTATTTTGCAATTGTAAAGTAGTTTTATAGAGTATTTTAAATATAAATTGATGTAAAAAAGTAACAAAAAATGTATAAATAAATTATTAAAATTAATAGTATAAATTAAGTTAATATTAAGATACTAAAGAGAGGAGATCTCTCTTTAGAAGTTTTATTAGTGTGATACAGCTCCATCAGCACCAATTCCAGTTTCAGCTCTAATTTTTTGAGCTTCAAATCCAGCTTTATCCTCTTCTGCTCTAGCTGATTTATCAGTGATTGAGAAGAACCAAATTCCAATAAACGCTGCAAGAATTGAGAATAGTGCAGGTTGAGTATATGGGAATATAGCAGTTTCAAATCCAAAGATACTTACCCATACAGTTTTACTTAGTATAACTAATACAACAGCTGTAATAAGACCAATAAATCCACCAATAAATGCACCTCTAGTTGTTAATTTTGACCAATAGATTGATAAAATTAAAATTGGGAAGTTCGCACTTGCAGCAATAGCAAATGCAAGACCAACCATGAATGCAATATTTTGATTTTCAAATGCAAATCCTAGAAGAACTGCAACTATACCAATGATAATAACTGTTCTTTTTGAAACTTTCATCTCTTCAGCATCTGTAGCTTGACCTTTTCTAATAACAATTGCATATAAATCGTGTGCAATTGAGTTAGAAGCAGCAAGTGTAAGACCAGCAACAACTGCTAGAATTGTAGCAAATGAAACAGCAGCAATAAATCCTAAGAATACAGAACCACCAACAGCTTCAGATAAGTGAACTGCAGCCATATTGTTTCCACCAATTAATTTACCAGCTTCATCAAAGAATATAGCACCTTCAGGAGTATTTAGGAAAACAACAGCACCTAAACCAACAACCCCAATAATTAAGTAGAAATATCCAACAAATCCAGTTGCATAAACAACAGATTTTCTAGCCTCTTTAGCATTTCCAACTGTAAAGAATCTCATAAGAATATGAGGTAAACCAGCAGTTCCAAGCATTAAAGCAAGTCCTAAAGATATAGCAGAAACAGGATCAGATACGAATGGACCTGGTCTTAAAATAGCTTCACCTTTAGCATGTATACTAACAGCTTCAGTTGCTAATGAAACAAATGAGAATCCATAGTGGTATAAAACCATAACAGCGATAAATGTTACACCTGATAATAGTAATACAGCTTTAATAATTTGTACCCAAGTAGTTGCAAGCATACCACCAAAAGCTACATAAATAATCATTAAAGCTCCAACTAAAATAACAGACCAAGCGTAAGGAATATGGAATAATACTTCAATTAGTTTTCCAGCTCCAACCATTTGAGCAATTAAATAGAAAGTTACAACTGATAGAGAACCAAATGCAGCTAAAACTCTTATTTTTTGCTCATCAAGTCTATATGCAGCGATATCTGTAAAGTTAAATTTACCTAAGTTTCTTAATTTCTCAGCCATTAAGAATAGAATAATTGGCCAACCAACTAAGAATCCAATAGCATAAATCATACCATCAAAACCGTGTAGGAAAATCATACCTGAAATACCAAGGAAAGAAGCAGCAGACATATAATCTCCAGCAATAGCTAGACCATTTTGAAATCCAGTGATTCCTCCACCTGCTGTATAGAAATCTGAAGCAGATTTTGTTTTACTAGCAGCCCATTTTGTAATACCCATTGTAGCAACGATAAATACAAAAAACATAATAACAGCAGGAATATTTACTGCATTCTCTCCATCACCTGCAAATAGTGCTAATGATGATAACCCTAATAAAGATAATATTTTCAACATTATATAATATCCTTTACATCATTTTTAATTGACATTTCTAAGTCTTCAAACTCACCATTTGCTCTTACAACATAAATTAGTGTTGTAACAAATGCAATTATAATAATTGTAACTGCAATTGGCCAAGCAACAGTCATAACACCCTCAGCTGAAAGTTTTGTTGCAAAAAACTCTTTGTTGAATGCAATAGTTAATACAAAACCATAATAAACAACTAACATAAAAATAGCTAATTTAATAGCAAAAGAACTTCTTTTTGAAACAAGTTCATGGTATTTAGGATTAGCTTTAATCCTTTCTACTAATTTGTTATCCATTTTTTCTCCTAAAATAAGATTAACTGAAATTTTAAAGTATTTTAGTTGCAAAAGCATAGCATTTGAAAAAAGATTTGAAATAAATGATATAAATTTACTAAAAGCCTATAAAATAGGCTTTTAACTGATAAAAAGAATCTATTTTTTTAAATATTTTTTTAGTTTTAAGAAAATCATAGCAGTCATAATAGCATCATTTAATGCATCATGTTTACCTAAAGTTGGAATATTGAGATTTTTCATAATAGTGTCAAATTTTAAATCTATAAAACCGTAGTTATCTTTTGATTTTTTTGTATCATAATATATTGATGATACCTCTATTTTTTCATTTGGTAGTTTTATACCAAGTAAATTTTTTGTATATTTTGAGATAATTGTTGCATCAAAATCTATATAGTAACCAACAATAGGACGAGATCCTATAAATTCAAGTAGTTTATATATCGCCTCATTTGGTTCAATTGCGTTTTCTAAATCAATCTCTCTTAAGTGGTGAACTTTAATTGATTCTATATTTATACTTTTTGATGGTTTTAAATATATATTAAATGTATTTCTCATAAGAACTTTATTCTCTTTAACTAAAACAGCACCAATAGATAAAATCTCATCTTTTTTTGGATTTAATCCTGTAGTTTCACAATCTAAACTAACATACTCTTCATGTGGAGCTTCATCAAATAAAAAATCAAATCTTTTATCTAATAGCTTTTTTCTATTCCATGATTTTAAAATTTTTTTAAACATTTTAATAAATCTTATCTAGTTTAAATACATAGCTTACAAAGTTTTTAAACTCATTTGCAATTTTAAGACTCTCTTTTAGTAAATCTCTCTCTATTTTTCCAATCTCATTTGCATTTATATTGTTGTTTAGCTCTTGATTTTGTTGAATAAGTTCTAGTTGATGTCTTAATCTTATTGTGTTTGCTATTTCAAGTGCTTCAAGAATCTCTGCGCTCATTTTTTTATCCAAAATATTTTTCTGTTCTAAAAGTTGAATTCTTTTTACAGTTGTTGTCTCTTTAATTCCCTCTCTTAAAGAAAAACTTCTAATTCCGTGAATAATTGGGAATATAACTGCTTTTTTAATATTTATTAAATCATTTTTCCCCATAAAATTTGATACAGTTGTTGGGGTATCAAATGCCGTTGTTGATTTTGCAAAATATGCCAAAAATATTGCACTATGTTTTTTTGAGTATAGAATATTTTTTAAATCAATTAAAAGATTTTTGTCCCCAGCAACTGCATAAGAGTCTATAAATATTGCTAAATCTAAAAAATCTTTCATATTTGAGCTATTGTTTAACCATCTATTTAAATCACTTTTAAAATCACTGTAGTTTTTGCACCATTGTGGATTTGAAACCATAATATTTCCTTTACAAGGTGGATACCCTAAAAAAATGAGTGCATCAGTAATTTTTTGCATATAAGGTCTATATTGTTCTACATCAATACCATCTTTTACTATTAAAGCATTATCTTGATCATTTTTTATAATCTGTTCATTTCTTCCTTCACTTCCCATTACAAAAATACAAGAGCTGTTTTGTAAATCTTCTGGAACTATAAGTGAGTAAACTTTTTGATATAGTTTTGTATTTAATTGACCAATTAAATTAGAGATATGATGTATTTTTACACCTTTTGCTTGTAAAGATGTAATAATATCCATAAAATCTTTTGTTGCCTCTTTTAAATTTTCAATACTCTTTGCGCTATTGATTTTTGATTCAATTACATAAGTGTGATTTGCAAAGTGAGATAATATATCTATTTGTTCTAAAACTCCAACCATATTTTTATTATCATCAACAACACCAACTCTTTTTATATTTTTTTTAACTAAAATTGTAAGAGCATCAAACAGATAATCATTTTTATTAATTGTTAAAAGTGGAAAGATAGCAATATCTTTTACGGGTATTGTTAAATCTCTTCCTTGAAGTAAAACTTTTACTTTTAAAAGTGAATCTGTAATTATTCCATACTCTTTATTTTCACCTTCAACTATAATTGTTGAAGTTTTAAACTGCATTGATTTTTCAATTGCATCTATTAGTTTTGTATCTTTTTTTACAATACAAGCCTCGTGAATTAGAGTATCTTGAACTTTTGCAATCATAAAAGATGATAGTTGAGATGCATTCTCTTTCTCTTTTAAAGTTCTTAATTTATTTACTAAATCTTTTAAGAAGAAATCTTTAAATTCCTGATTTGCATCTATTAAATTTAAAAACATTTTTTTATCTAATTCATAACAAATTAGCTCCTCATTTACTTTAAAAGTATTTGAACATTTATTATAAATAAGTGAGTTTGAATCAAAAGTATCTTCACTTTGATAATCCATAACTACTACATTATCACTGTTGTATTCAAAAACTGAACCTTTTATAATTAAAAAAAAGTGATTAGGAATATTGTTTGGACTTATTAAAATAGTTCCTTTTGGATAATAAGCTATATCCATATGCTCAAGACATTTTGCCATTTGGCTTGGGCTTAAAACTTCAAAAGGGTGGATTTTTGATAAAAAAACCTCTTGATCTTGAATACTCATCTTATCTCCTTAGATTTTTTATTTTTTGAAAATATAAATTTTGATGCAATTATTGCTATAAAAAAGTTTAAAAATGCTCCAACTATTCCAATTGATTCTGGTATTAAATACAAAAAGTAATTACTCTGTTCAACTTTAAAATTATAGACAATTGTGTAAATAACTACAAATAAAAAAGATATTAAAAGAGCAAAAAATATTGATTTTTTATCTATATTTTTAAAAATAGTTAAAATAATTGTTGGAAACAAAGTTGCTGCACTAATAGTGAAAGCCAAAAGAACTATTTGTAAAATAGTGTAACTATTATTTATTTGAAATAAAGTTGCAGCTGCAATTAGAATAGCTAAAATAGAGTTTAATTTAAGTTTTGATATTTTTTTATTGTTTGGTAAAAATTCATTTACTAAAGTTGCTTTTATTAATAGTAAAAGTCCTGTAATTGTTGATAAAGTTGCAGCAAGTGTACCTGAAATTACTAAAGCAATTACCCAATTTGGCATATTATTAACTTCACTATTTAATAAAAAGATTGTATCTGGATCTATTTTTAACTCATTTAAAGTTACAAGATTGTCACTATTTTCATCACTATATTTTACTAAATTTGTATCTTGCCAAGTTTTAAGCCACTTACCATAGATTTGTTCATTTTCATCATTTATAAACTCATCATTTATAAAAGATTTATACTCTACATTTGAGATGTTTTTTGAAAAATTTATGTATGAAAGTGCTGGTAATGATATTAAAAAAGAGTATATTAAAGCTATAAAAACAGTTGCCCAAATTGCACTTTTTTTGCTATTTTCAACACTACTTGTATGAAAAAATTTTGTTAAAATATGTGGTAAAGTAGCAACTCCAAGAGCTAAAGATATGGTTAAAAAAGTAGTAGTTAAAAAGCTACTCTCTTTTAAAGATATATTAAAACTATTTTGAATTTCAACTATTAAATTTTCTGTATTTTGTATAGATGAAAAGATTGCAAGTTGAGGGATAAAACTATTTGTTAATGATATAGTTAAAAATATAATTGGAGTTGCAAAAGAGAAAAGAATAATAATATATTGAAGAATATAAGAGTAAGAGAACTCTTTTTTACCAAATATAGTTGCATAAAAAAAAGTTAAAATTGATGCAAAAAGTAAAGCAAGTGTAAACTCTATTTGAAAAATTCTTGAAAAGATTATTCCAGTTGCCTTTATTTGAGCGCAAAGATATAAAAAAGATATAGCTAAAATTATAAAAGCAGATAGTTTTTTAATCTCTAAACTACTATATTTTATATCAAAAAATGATGGAATAGATAGTTCATTTTTCTCTCTTATTTTTGGAGCAATGATAAATATGAGTATAAAAAATCCTGAAATAATTCCTACAATAATATAGTTTGTAAGTGAATAAGAGTATAAAAAAATACCAGCAAAAGAGATAAATGTAGCTGCACTTATAAAATCAACAGCTATAGAAAGACCATTTGAAATAGTTTTATTATTGGCTTTTTTTACAATATAAAAATCTTTTGTAGATGTAGATTTTGTCCACATAGCTATACCAAAATAGATTGTAAATGATATTCCTACAAAAAGATAGATTAATGATTGAAGTTCCATTAAAAAGAGTTCCTAAAATATGTAAAATTTAATATTAAATTATTTAAAAATTAAGGCCTATTATATTTAAAATATATAGCAAAAGCATAGCAAAATAGGAAACTTATTAAATAGAGTAGTATCTATCTATTTTATATCCCAAACCTCTTATATTTTTTATAAAATCCTCTTTTAAACTCTTTTTTAATCTTGAAATTTCAGCTCTGATTGTTGGGTTATCAATATTTTCACTATCCCAAACATCAATTCTAAACTGCTCAAAATCTACAATCATATTTATATTTAATGCTAAAATATGAATTATCTCTAACTGTTTTTTTGTAAGATTTTGAGGTTCACCATTGAAATAAAGAGTCTGTTTATCTTTTGAGTAAGAGTAGTTCTCTGAAAATTTGATATGGCTTGTATCTCTTTGCTCTTTTTTTAAAATTAAGTTTATTTTAATTCCTAACTCTTCAAGATGAAAAGGTTTTTTAAGATACTCTCTAGCTCCTAAACTATATGCTTTTGTAATATCTTCTATATCAATTTGAGCTGAGATGAAAATTGTTGGAATATGAATTTTTTTACTATTTAACTCATCTAAAATCATAAACCCATCTTTTGTAGGAACATTTACATCAAGAATTAATAAATCGTATCTATTTTCAATATTATCTAAAACATCTTGTCCATCAAAATAGCTATCAACCATATGACCAATATTTTTTAGATATTCAGTTATTGTATTGTTTAGCATCAATTCATCTTCAAGTAGCAGTATTTTCATTTAGTTTAAACCTATATATAAATTTTGTATCTTTTGTATCTGATAGAACTTTGATTATAACTAAATTCTTATCACAAATCTCTTTTACTATTTTTAAGCCAAGTCCAAATCCACCTCTTGCTTGATTCTCTCTATAAAAATCTTCAAAAATTTTATCAATATAATCTATTTTTTTAGATGATGTTGTAATTGAAAGTTCAACCTCTTCATCATCTACATAAAATAGTTTAATATATATTGGAGATCTTGCAAACGAGTATTTAACCGCATTTGATAAATTATTATCAATTACTCTTTGAAGCTCAATAGAGTTAAATTTTATATAAACATCCTCTTCAATATTTTTTATAAAATATAAGCTATTTGATTTTACAATCTCTTCAAAAAAAGTTAATCTATTCTCTAAAATTTCACTAAAATTTAGATACTCCTTTTCATAAATAACTCTATCTTTTTTAATTAAATATGATAAATCATCGTAAATATATTGAATTATTTTACTTCCAGCTTCAATATTTGTAATATAGCTATTATCTTCAACTTTCATTTTAAGAAGATCTATATTTGTTCTAATAATTGATAAAGGTGTATTTATCTCATGAACAGAGTTTTTTATAAATTTCTTT
>Ga0265293_10013675_pt1 | contig 10476 bp, 8 predicted proteins | sample Munlanlewell138R_FD_192505 | JGI IMG/M metagenome (GOLD analysis project Ga0265293, IMG submission 192505) | Leachate microbial communities from a municipal landfill in Southern Ontario, Canada - Leachate well 138R | ecosystem: Engineered > Solid waste > Landfill > Unclassified | place: Canada... | reverse complement strand
ATCCGAAACGAAAGACGTTCAAAGTTGCAATAGACGCACTTTTACTCGATGACTACAGGTTGTTCGTGAAGGCGCCCAAGGTTTCCGTTCCCGGCTTTCCCTGCTTATCCAACGAAGCTGCCCAGCGCTCGCGCGTCTTCGTGAATATTTCCTCTAACTTCGCCTCATCTTCCGCCTTTAACAATACTTGCGTCATCCCGGTAGCCTTCAGCTCCTTTATGACTTCTGGAGTAGCGTTATCTTCCCACTCACATAAACGCTGCCAGGCAACGTCGCTGGCGCTCGTCAAGACTTCTTGCGTGCTCGCCGGAAGCTTTTGCCAGGTTTGCTCACTGATGGCGAGAATATGAACGAAACTGGCCATACCGACATTTGTTGTCATGTAGCCCAGTGCGGTGTGCCAGTCGAATGGCTGTAAACTAACTAACGGCGCGAACATTCCATCGAGTGTCCCTCTTTGCAAAGAAGGCAGTACGTCCGGGCCGGTCAATTTTATTGGAACCGCCCCCGTGAGGCTTGCGGTGATGTCCATCGCCCCGCCTGCCGTACGGAGCTTCAGTCCTCTCAAATCCGAGAGCGTTTCAACTGGCCGCCGAGTTGTAACGATTGAATAAGGAGGCAAGGTTGCGGCCCACAGAACCCGCAGACCCTGAGGCTTGAATTCGTTCTCGTGCAACAACTCGCCGGGGCGCGACAGTTGCATCAACCTTGCCGCGGCATTACACGTCTTATCGAACATACCAGGCAGTTCAGCCACCCCGGTGAGTGGGAATTTTTCCGATATGTAGGCGGGGGATATATGGACGATATCAGCGACGCCATTCTGCGCCAGCGTAACCATATCTCGGGCTTTTCCCAACTGCTCGGCTGGATAGTATTCAATGACTATTTCGCCGCTTAATCGGCTCTTCAAGTCGTCCAACCATGGGATGGTCCCGTGCAGGCTGACGTGATTATTGCCAGGCAGCCAGTCGGCCACTTTCAACTTGATGGGCTCAGCGGCGGCGAGAACCGGGCTCAACTGTAGAACGAACGCTGCCAATCCACCGATCATGAACCGGGAAAAATATTTCTTTGTACAAGGACCGTTTACCCGCATGTGAGTCTCCTGGAAAGAACAACAAGTAAAGTGAAGAATCGGTTGATTGATATTCGATTTGCAACTCGTTCAGATGCCGTATAAACGCGACTTGCTCGCGCCGGATGTCTTTTCCACGCCGGAAGCAGCATGATGACCAAACGTCTCAGCAAAGTTCGCGGCCGAATCACGGGTACCTTGTTTGAGGATATTTTTATCAATTTACAGTGTGCAAAACCGCTTTCCGGCCAGCTTAAATCCCAGCATCGGTAGAAATGGGCGAGCTCATCTGCGCGCCCCCCTCTGCATGTGCTCCAACCATCCGCAACGCCAACTGCGCCATTTGATCCGCCACCTGATCCGGATTCAGACGCCCTTCAGGGCGATACCATGAATAGATCCATGTCATCATGCCGCTGATCGCCAGGGTGACCGTCCCCTCATCGGAAATCGAGAACTCGCCTGCCTGGACGCCCTCCTCCAATAGTTGCTGGAGGGAATGATTGAAAAGATGAAAGCTCCGGCTCAGTTCCTGTACCGCTTCAGGGGGGAGATGTTTGACCTCGCGAAATAACACTCCGAGATTTATGCGCCCCTCGATGACTCGGTTCGTTACTTCGCGCACCGTATGCCTAAGTCTTTCAGTAGGAGAAGCGGACTTCTTCAGGTTCCCGGCAGCAATCTCGGCGGTGGTGATGGTAGTGCGAGTGCACACCTCCGCCAGGAGCGCGGTCTTACTCGGGAAGCACGCATATATGAGAGGCTTGCCGATTCGCAGCTCACTCGCAATGTCATCCAGCGATGTGTGGGTATAGCCTTTAAAGAAGAATAATTCCCCTGCAACCCGCAGGATCTCTTCTTTCTTCAAGTCGAAGACCTTGTCTCGTAATGAGACCGATGAACCGATGACGCTCTCATCATCCAGGTTTCGATCAGAGCTGCTCTCTTGTCGGCGCCGTCGTGATGGCTTTGGGCTCACGCTCATTCATGTTCCTCACTCTGTTGATCGATACACAGTGCTCGAGATGCGCCTTTGAACAGCTCGATGCGTAGTCGGTGAGCTTCGTCGCGCATCGCTCGAACTGGTATTTCCGCTCGGGTAGCGTCGGCTCACGGCTTATTCGTAAAACCGGCTTGGAATGTAATAAAACTCATCAGTTTTATTAGTCTATTCGTTAGTTTCAGCGATGTAAAGCGGAAAATGGAGTCACGCAGACTCCTGCGCGCTGCGTCGGCTAAGCGCGGCAACCGGATGAAGGTGTGCTGGTGCGTGACGGCATCGGCGTATGGCCGGCCGCGCGACGTCTGAACAACTCTATGAGATCGAAGCCCAGGGGGCGGCCTTACCCGCCGAGACTCGGCAGCGACTGCGTGACCAACAAGCCCGGCCGCTGGATTACAGCGCGGGCCATCTTCAATGGGTGATCGGTCGGTGCCGTACCTCGACGCGCCCGGCAATTGCGTTCAGTCGCTTGTCTAGCGTCCAGAGTTCAGCGCCTTCGGTGAGCAAGGCAGAGGCAAGCAGTAGCATATCGATCAAGCCGCATCCTAAGCCGTATAGGCGCTTGGATTCTATTAGCGCCATGGTTTCTTGGACCGAGGCTTGTTGGCCTTGGCGCAATCCGGCCAGGTCAGCCAAGGTCCCTAGCCTGTTGGGTGGCGTGCCACAGGCGATTTCCCCGATGATCAGGGGATGCGTCAATACCAAATCTTGTTCAAGTAGGTGAACGAGGCTCTCGTTACCATGCTTGAAGTGATCGATCCAGACCGAGGTGTCGACCAACACGCCGGTCATGCTTCGGTAGCCTCGCGCCGACGGGGAATATCCTGCATTGCTGGTGCTTTGCCGCCCAAGCGCGCCAGCCGCTTGGCAGATTGTACGCGTACAAAAGTCTTGACGGCTTCGCGAAAGAGGTCTGCTTTGTCCATGTCGGGATCCGCTACTTCCAGCGCTCGCTCGTATAGTTGGTCGTCGATAGTGACAGTGGTGCGCATACATGCCTCCAAAACAAAGCATCAATTTTGATGTAATTTTACATCATTTTCGACATCTCGGTCGGGATGTGACTGAGATGTGCTTTACACCTAGTCGATGGAGGTTCTAGAAAGACCTTGCAAATCAATAGAATTGTTTCGATTAGGGGTATGTGGTCACTTTTTGCTTGTGATTTCCACCCTAGGCCTTTCGCTTATAGCCCCAGAATTGCGTAATCCAGGTAATTACCACGTTACCTATGATTGCCGCCAAACATGACTAAAGGTGCTCACGCCGCGCGTATGGCTTCAGGAATTTTGAGAATTACCGCATGCGGGTCTTGGCCCAGTGCGGCTGGAACGGTGTGATCAACCGTGTCCAGCGAGTGCCCATCCCCCGTTTATGGGGTAGAGCCCACAATTTATGCGGGTTTCGCCAGTATGGTGCGATGGTGGGCGGTACTGGGTTCGAACCAGTGACCCCTGCCGTGTGAAGGCAGTGCTCTACCACTGAGCTAACCGCCCCATGCTGGTAGCGTTGCGCCGTGCCTTCACGGAACCGGGCGGTTCAAGGCAGGCCGCTACAGATGAGAAGACAGCGATTATACATCAAAGAAGACGCCCGGCAAGGCGCTCACGAACGACCGGCCATGCGCCGGCAGGCGGCATTCAGTCGGCTTCACCGCCCGCATCGCCGCGCTTGCCCAGGCCATGCGCGGCCAGCAAGCGATACAGGTGCGAACGGCTGATGCCCAGCAGCTCGGCAGCCTTGATCTTGTTGCCCTGCGCCTGAGCCAGCGCCACCCGCAGTTCCGATGCCGCCAAGTGTCTGATCCGCTGCTTCAGCAGGCCCGCCCCCGCCTCGCCGTCGGCCGGCACGGGCGCTTCCTTGCCCGTAATGCTGAGCGTTCCCGTCACCATGTAGCGGGTCAGCACGTTTTCGAGTTCGCGCACGTTGCCCGACCACCCATGCGCCAGCAACAGCCGCCGCTCCGCGTCGCCCAGGGGCGGCACGGGCCTGCCCAGCTTGTCCGAAATGCGTTCGAGCAGCCGCCCGGCCAGGAATACGAGATCGCCGCGCTCCCTCAATGCAGGCACCTCGATGGGCAGCACATTGAGACGGTGATAGAGGTCCTCGCGGAAGCGGCCGGCGCGCACTTCCTCGGCCAGCGGCCGGTGCGTGGCGCAGATGATGCGCGCATTCACCGCGAGGGGCGCGGTACCGCCCACCCGCACGACTTCGTTGGTCTGCAGCACACGCAACAGGCTGCCTTGCAGCGACAGCGGCATGTCGCCGATTTCGTCGAGAAGCAACACGCCGCCGCCCGCCAGCTCGAACTTGCCCGGCTTGCCTCGCTGGCGCGCGCCGGTAAAGGCGCCGCCCTCGTAACCGAACAGCTCCGCTTCGATGAGGTCGCCGGGCATCGAAGCACAATTCACCCAGACGAAAGGGCCTTCCGCCCGATCCGACATGGCGTGAATGGCCTGGGCCGCCAGCTCCTTGCCCGTGCCGGTTTCACCGGAAATGAGAACGGGCAGATCGTACTGCGCCGCCTGTTCGAGCAACTGGCGGTAAGCCGCCATGGCGGGGCCTTCGCCGATGATGTCACCCGCGTTGAAACGGGAACGCCATGCCCTGTTTGCCTGAGACAGCGAAAGCTCCGGCTTGAAGATGCGGCTGTAGGTCTTCTTCAGGAGCTCGTAATCGGAAAACAGGGCGAAGCCCACGGCGCCGACGATTTCCCCGTTGCGCCGCACGGGCACCTGCTTGGTGACCAGCTTGTGCCCCCGCACCTCGAGCGGCCGCCCCACCTGCGCCTCGATGCCTTGCGCCACGAGGTGCAGCTTGGTGTCCGGCCCGATCACCTCGACGATATGCCTGCCGACGAAATCTTCCGCCCGGCCGCCCAGTATCTCGCAGTATGGATCGTTGATGAGGACGATGGCGCCCGCGGTGTCGACGACCACCAGGCTGTCTGACACATTGTTGAGTACCAGCCGGTAGAACTCCGCTTCCTCGATCGGGCCGATCAATCCCTGGGTCAGCATGCAAACCTCCCCGAAAAGAGATAATTTATCTCAAAACTAAGACTTTGAGCGCTCCACGCCATTTACTTGAAACTTAAAATACACCAGATTCGCTTTTTTTATCTTTTAAATCAATTACTTGAATAACACCCTAAGAATCGTGAAAAACTGGCCCCGATATTGCGTCATGGCCATCAAGCCTGGAAAACAGATCAGAAACACGGAAAACCTTCGGTAGAAGGCATCCAGGCTCTCCATCAACACAAGAAGGGATGAGACAAATGACGCATATCGAGACACTGAACATCGGCGACACCGTGGTACGGATTTCCGGCGGGGGAACCCCCATCGTGTTCGTCCATGGCTTCACCACCACGGGGGAATTCTGGCGCGAGCAGGTCGAGCCGTTCTCGGCCGGCCATCGGGTGATACGCATCAACCTGCCGGGCCATGGCGTATCGCCGCAGCCCGAAGACCGCGACTACACCATCGAGGCCTTCTCGAACGATGTGCTGGCCGTGTATCGCCATCTGGGCATCGACAGCGCGATTCTGGTCGGCCTGTCGATGGGCGGAACCGTGGCCCAGCATTTCGCCCTGGCCCGGCCCGAGCGGGTGCGGGCGCTGGTGCTGGTCGGGGCGACGCCCCACGGGCTCGGGGAAGACGTGAACGTCGACAACGTATTGAAGGCCATCGGCAACCTCGGCGTGGTGAAAGCCAGCCAGAACGTCATCGAGCGCTCCTTTGCCCCGGATACGGCCGCCGAACTGCTGGCCTTCGCCAAGGCGGAAGTCGCCCAGACGCCCGAGTTCGTGGCGCGCCAGGCCATCGCCTCGCTGAACGATTCAGACAGCCGGAGCCGGCTCGGTGAAATCGGCATGCCGACGCTGGTGGTAGTGGGAGAAAAAGACACGATCACCCCGCCGGAAGAATCCGTCATGCTCGCCGACGGCATTCCCGGCAGCCGCCTGGAAATCATCGAAGGCGCGGGCCATTTCCCCATGCTGGAAAAACCCGAGACCTTCAATCGCCTGCTGGCCGGGTTCCTGGCACAGCACACCGATCAGCCGGCACAGGAAGCACACGCCGACATCGCGCAGCAAACCGCCTGAACAGGAGGAGCCCATGTCCACCCCGGCCATCACACCCATCACCCTGCCGCAATCGGAAGCGTCGCCCAAAGCGCCCGAACTCACCCAGGACACGAAGCGCACGGTATTCGCGGCCGCGCTCGGCACGGTATTCGAATGGTACGACTTCTTCATCTACGGTTCGCTTGCCGCCTTTTTCAGCACCCTGTTCTTTCCTCAGGGCAATCAGACGGCGGCGCTGCTCGCCGCCCTCGCGACCTTCGGCGCGGGCTTCGTGCTGCGCCCCTTCGGCGCCATCGTCTTCGGCCGGCTCGGCGACGTGGTCGGGCGCAAGAAGACCTTCCTCATCACCATGCTGGTGATGGGCTTCGCAACCGCCGCCATCGGCCTGCTGCCCACCTATGAAATGATCGGATGGGCGGCACCGGCGCTGCTGGTTGCGCTGCGCCTGCTGCAGGGCCTGGCGGTCGGCGGCGAATTCGGCGGAGCCGTCACCTATGTGGCGGAACACTCGAACCCGGACAAGCGGGGCTTCACCACCAGCTGGATTCAGATCACCGGCACGCTGGGTCTCTTCCTCTCTCTCATCGTGATCGTGCTGTGCCGCTCGCTGATGTCGGAGGAAGCCTTCGCAAGCTGGGGCTGGCGCCTGCCATTCATCGGGTCGATCGCCTTGCTGCTGCTGTCGCTGTATATCCGCCTCAAGCTGCACGAGTCGCCGGTCTTCCAGGAAATGAAAGCGCAGGGCAAGACATCGAAGAACCCGATCAAGGACACGCTGGGCAACGGGCGCAACCTGCGCCTGGTGCTGATCGCGATCTTCGGCATCGTGGCAGGCCAGGCGGTCATCTGGTATACGGGGCATTTCTACAGCCTGTACTTCATGACCACGACGCTGAAGATGTCGCCCGATCAGGCAAACTTCTATCTGCTGGTCGCCCTTGCCCTGGGCACGCCGTTCTTCCTGTTCTTCGGCTGGCTGTCCGACAAGATCGGGCGCAAGGTCATCGTGCTCACGGGTTGCGCGCTGTCGGCCCTTCTGTTCATGCCGCTCTTCCAGGCGCTGGCCAGCTATGGCAACCCCGCGCTGGCCGAGTTCCGGGCGCATACGCAGGTCGTGCTCATGGGCAGCGACTGCCAGACCACCCAGTCGCTTGCCGGCCAGCTGTTCCGCCCGCAGGCCACCACTCCGTGCACCCAGGCCAAGGCCCTGCTCACGGCAAGGGCGGTACCCTACACCGTCCAGTCCTCCGATGAGCCGCTGTGCATCGACATCAACGGCGAAACGCTGCAAGGCTTCAGCGAAGCCGGCCTGCTGGCCGCGCTCACCGAAAAAGGGCTGCCCGCGGCCAAGGCGCCGGCACAATCGAACGGCCCGATGGTGGTGGCGGTGCTGTTCGCCCTCGTATTCCTGGCCACCATGGTGTACGGGCCGCTGGGCGCGATTCTGGTCGAGCTGTTTCCGGTACACATCCGCTACAGCGGCGTTTCGCTTGCGCTGCAGCTGGGCAATGGCTGGATCGGCGGCTTCGCCCCCTTCGTGGCAACGGCGGTGGTCATCGCCACCGGAAACATCTTCGGCGGGCTCTGGTACACCGTGGCCTTTGCGGCTCTGACGACCGTGATCGGAGCGCTGCTGCTGCCCGAAACGCGGGGCCGCAGCCTGACGGCCGAACTCGATAAGCGACAATGAGCACATGAACGGACAGCGACAGGCTTGAACGTCGCTCGCAAGCGCGAAGGGCCGGCCACGGCCGGCCCCGTGCTACGGCAGCGGCGTCTCGGCCACCGCCGCCGGCTGGTATCGGCGCCAGACGCTTTCGCCCTTCACCGCATCGTCAAGCAGCTGCAGGTAACGCTCGTGCGCGGCGATTTCTTCGGCCGAGGCCCGCACCACGCGCAGTACGCTGGCATCGACCCGGGCCGGGCCCGCCGCCCCGCCGGCGGAATCCACCCCTCCCTCTTCCTCGAAATCCATCAGCAGGGCATCCTGCCCTCGCGTCATGGCCAGCCAGACATCGGCCAGCAGTTCCGAGTCGAGCAAGGCGCCGTGCAGTGTGCGGTGGGCGTTGGAAATGCCGTAACGGTCGCACAGGGCATCGAGCGAATTGCGCTTGCCGGGGTGCAGCTCGCGGGCGTGGAGCAGCGAATCGGTGATCTTCTCGCACAGAGCGTCGACGCGCGGCAGACCGATGCGCTCGAGTTCGGCGTTCAGGAAGCGGGTGTCGAAGGCCGCGTTGTGGATGATGAGCTCGCCGCCGCGCACGAAGTCGACGAACTGCTGCGCCACCTCTTCGAAACGGGGGTGGCCCGACAGGAAATCGGTGGTGAGCCCGTGCACGGCCAGCGCCTCGGGGTCGCTGTCGCGGTCGGGGTTCAGGTACAGATGGAGGTGATTGCCCGTCAGGGTGCGATTCACCATTTCTACACAGGCGAGCTCAACGATGCGATGCCCCTGGGCCGGGTCCAGGCCGGTGGTTTCGGTATCGAGAATGATCTGCCGCATGGATGTTCAACCTTTCTTGCTGGGGAAGCCCCGCCGGGCTCCGTTTACGTTCATTGCCGTCAGTGCCCATCGCTTGGCGCGCGGGGCGCCGCGACAGCGGCACCGCCGCCCGGGGCCGGATGCTGGATCAGGGCCTCGGCGTCCGCCGCGGTGACGATCTTCTTGCGTCTGCCGGCGATCAGCGTGTAGGCCACCGGCACCACGAACAGCGTCAGCACGGTGCCCAGGGTCAGCCCGCCGACCAGCACGGCGCCGATCTGCCTGCGCGATTCGGCGCCGGCTCCGCTGGCATAGGCCAGCGGCAGCACGCCCAGCACCATGGCGCCGGTGGTCATCAAAATGGGCCGCAGGCGCATCACGCTGGCTTCGATCACGGCGTCGAGCATGGCCTTGCCTTCGTCGCGCAGCTGATTGGTGAATTCCACGATCAGGATGCCGTGCTTGGTAATGAGGCCCACCAGCGTGATGAGGCCGATCTGACTGTAGATCGAGAGTGTACCGCCTGTGAGCCACAGCGCCAGCAGCGCGCCCGTCATGGAAAGCGGCACCGAGAACATGATGATGAGCGGGCTGCGCCAGCTTTCGAACTGCGCGGCGAGCACCAGATAGATGAAGGCGAGCGCCATCATGAAGACCAGATAGATATTGCCCGACGCATCGCGGAACTCGCGCGACTGGCCGTCCAGGTCGGTCTGCACGGTGGGCGGCAACAGTTCGCGCGCCACCTGGTTCATGTGCTCCAGCACTTCGCCCATGGCATAGCCCGGCGCAATGGCCGCTTCCAGCTTGACCGCGCGCAGGCGGTTGAAGTGGTTGAGCGACTGCGGCGCCACCGATTCCTCGACCTCGACGAAGTTGGCCAGCTGCACCATGCCGCCGTCGCGTGTGCGCACGTAGATATCCTGGATATCCGAGGGCGTGGAGCGGTCCTGGCGCTTGACCTGCACGATGACGTCGTACTGTTCGCCGCTGTCGCGAAAGCGGGTCACATTGCGCCCGCCCAGCATAGTTTCCAGGGTGCGCCCCACTTCACCGACATCGACGCCCACGTCGGCCAGCTTGTCGCGGTTGACCCGCACCTTGAGCTCGGGCGTGTTCAGGCGCAGGTCGGTGTCCAGGTTCTGCAGGCCGGGATAGTCGGCGAGTCTGTCCATGAGCAGATCGACCATGGCCGCCATCTCGGGGTAGGTGGCCTGGCTCATGACCACGAAGTTGATGGGCTTGGACGTGGCGCGCTGGCCGAACGACGGCGGATTGCTGGGGAAGGCCCGCACGCCCGGCACGGCGGAGAACTTCGGCTGCAGCGATTCGGCAATCTCCTGCTGGCTGCGTTCGCGCTCCTCCCAGGGCTTCAGGCGCAGAATCGCGAAACCATCGGTCACCGTGGGGAAGCCGATCACCGACTGGACGCCGGACGTTTCAGGAATGTCGTCGTACAGGGCCTCGATCTGCAGCAGGCTGCGCTGGGTGGCTTCCAGCGTGGCGCCCTCGGGCGCCGTTACCACGCCGAACACCACGCCCCGGTCTTCCAGCGGGGCCAGCTCGCTCTTGACCACGGTGAACAGCACGCCGCTGCAGGCGGCCACGGCCAGACCCACCAGCACCACGATCAGCCGGTTGCGCAGGGCCAGCCCCAGCGCCTTGCGATAGCCGCGCGTCAGTCCTTCCAGCAGATTCTCGATGAATACGTAAACCCTGCCGTGGCTGGTCTGGTGCTTGAGCAGTATGGAACACATCATGGGCGTCAGTGTCAGGGCCACGAAGCCCGACACCAGCACCGCGCCCGCCAGCGCCAGGGC
>Ga0265293_10013674_pt1 | contig 10476 bp, 11 predicted proteins | sample Munlanlewell138R_FD_192505 | JGI IMG/M metagenome (GOLD analysis project Ga0265293, IMG submission 192505) | Leachate microbial communities from a municipal landfill in Southern Ontario, Canada - Leachate well 138R | ecosystem: Engineered > Solid waste > Landfill > Unclassified | place: Canada... | reverse complement strand
TCAACCATAGTACTTAAAGTGCTAAATCCACGATCAACATTTCTTCTATATGAATCTAACAAACCAGAATATGCACTTCTTCCACCAAATATATTCGGTGACCTAGCACCTCTACTAATAACACTACTGCCAGATGGCATTGATGCAATTCTAGAAACATTCTTTAAAGACATCTCAAAATCTAATCCGATTTCTTCTTTAGTATCTTCAAAGATATCCTCTAAAGTACATTCAATGTGCTTACCAAGAGTATTAAACCTTACTTCAAAGTCAGGAATTATACCACTTAGCTTTCCAATTACACCAGAATAGCGATCTCTATTATCATCACCATTATCTGTACTAGAAAAGAAAGCTCCCATATCATGCATTACGTTATGATTTGTTTTTTAATTATCAAATCCTTGTTTTTTAAATTTAGATATCGTTATTAACATTCATATGAGTTATCAACTCAAGAGAATATTATGAAATTAAAATTAGAACCATATAAAGAAGAAATTTTATCCATGTATAATAATGGAATATCTACAATACAAATTGCCAAGCATTTTAATTGCTATCAGCAACCAGTATCAAATTTGATTAAAAAATATACAAAAGTAAAATCTTTAATGCCAGACCAAGGGAATATAAATTATTTCCAACAAATTAATTCTAACATTAAAGCATATTTTTTAGGTTTCATCACTGCTGATGGATGTATTACTTATGGTAATTCAAAATCAAATTTTAGACTAACTATTACTATACATGAAAAGGATAAAATTATTCTTAATAAACTCAAAGAAGAAATTGGTTGTGAAAATAAAATTTTGACTATTTATAAAAAAGAATATGATCATAATCATGTAAGATTTTCTTTACAAAATAAAGAATTAATCGATTCTTTAAATAAATATGGTATAGTTCCACAAAAATCACTTATAATGCCAAATATAATTCAAAATATACCAAAAGAATATAGACCTTCATTTATATTAGGATATTTCGATGGAGATGGATCTATGACCACTCAATCTAAATATAAAAGAGGGTATATTCAAATACGAGGAACAAAAGAATTATTACTAGGAATAATAAATGAATTACAAATTTCATCTTATAATATAGATGAATCAAGTAATATTCCATCTTTAAGAATAGGTTCTAAAGAAAATATCAAAAAGTTTTATGGTATTTATAAAACTAATAACTTTTTCCTAAAAAGAAAGCATTCAAAATTTATTGAATACTTTGATATAATTAAACAAGATCGGACTATATCATCATCCTAAATAGGATGTTCGGCGCTCGTGGAGTTTTACTACCCGTTCTGGGCTCCATACTCTAGTCTCTACACCTTCTAGTTATTCCTAACTAGCTTGGCACGGGATTAGGGAATATATCTACCCTTTCCCCGTTAGCATCTTCATTAAAAGACACACCCATAAGGTTCACCGAATTTTCACTTATATATTACTATATAAGGGCACCATTATATTAATGCGAATGCACATCCAATACAATATAACTACCAGGGAATAACCTACTAACCTGCTCTATATTATATTGCACACGACCTGAACTCACACTGTGCTCTGGAACATGCAGAAAGAATCTATCTTCCTTTGGATTGTACATAACAAGGATAAAAGCTTCTAAAGCATCTTTACCAAATTTATTTAGTACAAGACGGAAGAATTTACAAACTTGCCAATAAGCATTAAAAGGGATTTTCCTTTGAAGAATTGTATTAAATTCATATCCAGGACCAGCAGTTACGCCAGCAATCCCTTCAACTTTAGTTACAATATGTCCTTGTCCTGCTCTCCTAATCAAGTAGATAGAATCAGAACAAATAGCATATGTAATCATTTTCTTAAGAGACTTGAGGTCTTTAGGAAATCCATATACAACATCAAAAATTGGGCTTACAATTGCCATTACATATCTCCAAGTCTGTAGTCGTTAATAGGTCTTAGTAATAGCTCTTCAGGAAAAACATTCTTATCTTGAATGTATTTGAAGAAGTCATGATGACTATTAATGCCTAAGTGTCTAAATGTGTTCGCATGGAAAACATGATTATTAATGGAGAACCAAATAACCTATCAATAAGCATTCCAAGGCCAGTTAATGAATGAAAAGTACCACCAGAAGCATTGCTGCCCCAACAAATCCAACCATCATCAGAAATATTAGGGAAAGGCAAACCATATAGCTTAGTTTCATTATTGATTAATAGTCTATCATCTTTAATTGCAAAGATCTTAGAGTCACGCACAGACCATGCATTACCTTCCATGTTCAACTCGATAATCATTACTAGTCCTGGTCTAGAACAATTCTCATAGATCTGATCACCTACAGTAGCTTTAAAATGAGTAGGTTCGCTATATACATAAATTATAGCTTTGTTACCTCTTTCAACATATTTTAGTGTATTTTTAGGAAGGATAGGAGTTTCCATCCCTCTATCTTGATCCTGAAATGCTCGAACAAGAGTAGTAATCTTTACAGTTTTTGCAGCATCAGCTCTGCCGCATTTAGAAGGAGAACGAATAATCGCTGAGTTCCCCATCAATTCAATATTAATTTTATCAAAAGCTAGATTACTCATCCACTTTTACTCCAAAACGTTCTCTTAAATTTTCTAATACAGATATACACCAAGATGCACAATCATTAAATGCAGTAAGCTTTTCTTCATTTTTATCTGCACGCCAGCACCAAGCTCCATTAATACTGTCTAGAATAGAATTTGGTCCATCATAAATTATCTCTTCTAGCTTGATATCATGATCAACAGATAGCCTTTCAATGCCAAAAATAGCTGATCTTATATTACGCAAAGGTTCCATTGCCCATTGGTTATTGGGATTCAAAGCATTATGACCTTTAGCTTCATAACCTTTCATAAGAAAGAAGATATCCTTTAAAGACCATCTATAATCTTCATTTAATCCACCATAAGTATCATAAATTTTGGAAACCATATTATGCATAAAGTCTAGAGCAGGCTCTATGATAGGCTTCAAATCAATCAATTGATTCTTAGCAATAACATGTCTATCATGAAGAATCTTTTCATGCTTAATAAAATTTCCTTCATCATCTTTTTGAAAAGGATAATAGTTCTTTAAAAATTGTTCCCTGATTCCAATATCAATATAATTGTTATCTATTGAAAAATTTAAATAACTCTTATCTTTACTATCAGTAAGAGCAAAATTTTCTTTCCAAACAAATTCAAAGCCTTTAATTATGAGACCTGCTGGACAAGCATAATATCTAGGAAGATGATTAGTAAAATTAATAGAAACAGTATTTCTATGAATGTTTATCTCATCAATAGAACCTTCCCATTTTGAATCTTTAACAAATCTACTTAAAGAAGTTTTAATGTAGAATGCAATCTTTCTTCTTAACTCAGCATCATATTGTGACTTAGTGAAGGAAGCAGACTTGGTTAGACCATCTTTATATAGAATATATTGCAAGTATGCACCAGAGAGTATATTCTCAACTCTCCTGATTGTTTCCTGATTCATTAAACAACTCCTCTACAGAAAGATCTTTTATATTTTCAGCAAAATAATCAAACTCTACATCAGAAGAAATATCTTTAATGATTCTGAGAATATCAGAATAGCTCTTGTTAAAGTCATGCCATCTTTGTAGATAAATAAAACAATTATTAAATTTCAATTCAATACCAGGTATAAGAGATAGCCTCTTAGTCGTAGTAACTGACTCTATTTCTTTACAAAATTCTGTTATTGCATCAAAGTTAATGTCTTCAATATCAGATTTTTCATCAGGAAGCTTAAGCATTAAAGCTATTAATGCCTCACCAGCATCTAGCTTTCTCGCTTCAGTTGGTTGTTCTACAATTTCTTCCATTATGACTCCAGAAAATAAAAGCGGAGGGACAATACTTCATCCCTCCGCAATTCATTAGCAACCTTTAGTTCCAAGACGCTCTGCAAATACGATGGTTTTAGTACCAGTCTCTGCGTCAATGGTTTCATTGTAGGTGCAGTTTGCGAGATAAGGATAGAACACAACGAACTGCTCCTTAATGGTATCTGCGTCCTGGTCACCTTCCATAATAACTAGGTCTTCGACGTTGGCAAACTTGATTTCAGTAGTAGTAACTTCAGTCATGGTAAATCTCCTTTAAAATGTGTGGTGTGCATTGCACTGTTTAAGATCACGGGATAGCTTAGCACTAAAATTCATTTTCAGTATTTGCTTCCCATCTTTCATTTGTTTTATGTGGATAATATCCAACTTGTTTTTCAGTTGTAGCAGCCTCTCCCCTAGTAAGAAGAAACTTTTTCAAATTATCTTGATTTACATCAAAATCTGTTACAGTTGATAGCATAACAAGAGATGCAATTGCAAAATCAGCATTAGCTATCGAAAAACCTTTATTAATGTATTTTAATACTCTCGGCCAAACAAGCTTGTTAGGTCTGAACTTTTGGAACCTTATAACTTTGCTTCTGATATCTCGTAAGCAGTCTTTTGTCCAATATATATATTCTCCATCATAGCCAATGCCACATGCAGCTATGTCAAAGTCTTGTAGTAATTCCTCTACGCAACTAAACGACGTCTTCATACATTGTACTTTCCAGCTATACCTCTCGCCCTTCCAATGATATTCAAACAAATGGCCCTTTACATACTTTTCTTTTACAGTACCATCTATACATAAACCCTCAAAATACTTAATTCCCCTACTAAAATCTTCCTGTGTTGGAAACCACAAGTCATAATCATTAGTAGACTCATATGTATCAAGATTGAGAAACCAATCTCTAACTTTACCACCAGCTAGCATAAACCTTATGCCTTCACTAGATAGCTTATCAACTAAATCAAATATATTGGAATCTATCTTAAATCTTCTTTTAAAGATTTCTTTAGATATCGACTTAGTAGTTATTGAAAAAGGTATTAGTTCTTTTACAAATGGCTTAAAAAGTTTTTCTAAAAAATTGTCTGTATTTTCTCCAATCAAACTAGAGTCAATAAGAGGTGTAGATACACTTCTTTTTAGTTCTTGCCAGAATTGTGCTTCATGTTCCAAAAAAAAATTTTCTTCTTCCATCTTTCCTCCAGAGAAAAAAGTAGCCGTAGTGAAAAGGAAGTAAACACTACGGCTTCATACGCAGTACCACACTAGGAGACTACGAAATAAAAATTGTATGAAAATGAGTTTTTACTTCATTGACATACGCGCCCTGGGCACGCGGGAGACCGCCGCCTGGCGGGGGACTCGTCGGTCCGGATCCAGGACTCATGACTGAACTCTTCTGAATAGAAGTGTCAGAGTCATGTCGGTCGCATTAAATAGTCGATACAACTATTATCTTCCTTTGTCTAATGAATCAAATTGATGGTTGTTAACCATCTGGATGTACGCAAGCAGTCCTTCTTCTTTCTCGGTAATATTACCTTGATGAATTGCGGCTCGTAATCTTTTCCTAGTGTGTCTGCTAATTGATATACCATCATTTACTACTATGCCTAAAACTTCTTGTTTATGATGTTTCGGCATATATTTAGTCTTCTTCGGATTTATTATAAGGTTATCACAAGCTAGCTTAGCACCAATAAACTCTACTACTTTATTCTTAAAGATAGTAGTGTTGCCTGATAGTGTAATATCATCAGCATATCTAGTGTAAGTTATTCCACATTTTCCGAATATATCTCTAAAGTACTCATCGTGCTTGAACATAACAATATTTGATATTATGGGGGAACAAGGAGAGCCTTGTGCAAGTCCATTATCTAAAGTTGCTATTTCAATTTCTCTTGAAGTTAAAAATGTGAGTAACCCAGAATGTATGGAAGGGAAGAAGTTCTTTATATCTACATTCAGGATCCAATCCTTTTTCACATGTAATCTAGCTGCATCTACTATGCTATAGCCTTTTCTAAAGCCAAATGCACAACAACTAATCCTATCTAAACATCTATAGCTTAGTACTGTAGCTAGTTGTTTCTGTAACTCTTTAAGTTCAGGACAAGGGGCAGAGATTTGTCTCCAGCCTCCATTTGCTTTTCTAATTCTATAGCGCATATATAGCGCATCTTTGTTACTTAAATCTAACATAATTACTCCTATGACAAGGGGTATTGCTACCCCTCTACCATACTACCATCGCGGATGCTGAACCCAAAGGGTCAGAGCAGACGCGAAAGAATAAGACCGAAGGTCTTCTTCTTGACTTGTGGAGCTAAGCGTAACCGAATCAGCAACGCGGAAAAATTGTATGAAAGAGAGTAAACTCCCTAGCATACTTGAAGTCAGAGTATCGAAAAAGTCAGTCATCGCGATGAGCATAGCTCGTTAGAGCTGGGCTCGTAAGCGATTCAGTGGAAATCAATTTAGAAACCACTTTCTAAATTATTTACGCTGAGTCTAAGGCAATCTATTTGATTGACTTCGTACGACGACTACCGATACTGAACTTCAAGCGAATAGTCAGAGCGCGGCGCGCAGAGTTTGCCACTTAGGTGGAACTTCGGCAAAGCCGAGTTCCAGCGGTGTGGCTAAATCGAGCGGGGTTCCCCGAAGCCGTGGTGAACTATGAGCTTTCTTGCAAAAAAATGGCTAGTGAACCACTAGCCTTTACTTCTTAAAAGGGGATTAAGAATTGTATAAAAATGCGAAGCATTAGTATACGCAACACAGGCAAATACAATTTGCCTGGTTATAAATATAAGCATTTCAGAACTTAGGTGAAACCTAAGTCAGGGAAATGCTAAATCGGATACATTAGCGAAACACTAATGTCTAGGGAACAGACGAAACAGTACGTTTATGTTGCTCTACCAACTGAGCTAAGCCTCCCTAAGAAGACTGCAAGATTTGAACTTGCGACCAACAGCTTGAAATGCGAAGTAACTGTTTCTACACCACTAGAAGGGAGTTTTTAATACAGGGAATAATCGATTAGGTACATATTGTGTTATACTAGTACGTTTGCCGTTTCGCCATCGCCTCCTCGTTGTGGAGGGAGCAGGATTCGAACCTGCCGCAATACCAGTTCCTATTAACGAAGTAACCAAATCTACGCCACTGCTAAATTTTAATGCTAAGGAACAGACAATTTCAAAAATTTACCGCTCTACCAACTGAGCTACACCCTTGTTTAGAGGGCAATGGGACTCGAACCCATGACCGGTCGATTAAAAGTCGAAGTATTTGAAATTTACGCCATTAGCAATTTCTTACATAAATCTGCTTCATAAAACCTCAATTATATTTGGGGAACAAACAATAACAGTATTTTATCATTATAAGGAGAAGTAACTGTTATTTTCACCACCAAAATTTGTATGCAGGGAATATACGAAAACGGAGACACGGCCCTCACTAGTATCCAACCTGGGGCCGCAGCATCTAGGGAATCGAACCCTAGTAGGTTTTAACACCACAGTTTAAGTATGAAGTAGCCGTTTTCTATCGCCACTACAAAAAGATTTTTTACCGCAAGCTAGCTTAGCACTCTTAGAGATTTGCTTTCTCTACTTCTTGGATATAGCGAATACAAGATTCACTAAATCCATCGATATGAGTCCAAGCTCCATAACCAACACCATTCTTATAAGAAGCGACATTGATCATATAGCCTTTGCCACCTTTTTTAGGATTACCAACTTGATCCGCAGACTGTTCATCAGTAAAGACAATCAGTCTATCGTATTCTTCACGCTGGTTCACATAGTTTACAGCATGACCAAGACGAGTGCCACCAGAAGGTGTCTTCATGATTTCATCCTTTAGGGCAAAACCACGACGAGGCTTACATTCCTTTACATTATTAGTAAAGGTATAAACCTGTACATTGTCACAGACTTCGCGAGCAAGCATTGCAAGAGCAGCTGCTGCTTCACGACGAGTAAGCTCGGATTTTTCACTGATCTTAGCCCAATCCATAGAACCAGATGTATCTACAAGAAGAACAGTTTTACCTGGCATCTTCTCCATACCATCTAGGCATTTAAGCATAGCAGTCTCTAGGTCAGCTTCAAGACGAGGAGCATATTTAGCTGCTGTGATAAAGCGGAAAGGAAGAACTCGTTCAACCTTCATCTTCTTTAGGCCAGTACGAATAACATCCTCATTCACGTCAGCTTGTTGCATGTTGCGAAGATTACGAAGAAGCGCAAGCGCTCCAAGCTTACCTTCTAATAGCATACGCTCGAATGTAGCTTTCTTATCCTCATAAAAAGAAACAACTTGATATTTTTTTCCATTTAATTCAATTACTTCAAGCTTTTCTACTTGTCTTTTATTGTTTAAAAAATCGTTATTAACAACAGGTAATTGACTATAATTCATAAGGTTATATCTCCATGAAAAAAGAAATTTTATTAAAAAATATAAAAAATAATATAAAGAATTGCAAAACAATTCAACAAATTGGTAATATTTACAAAAAATATAAACAAGAAATTATTGAATTAACCATATTTCTTAATTACAAAAATGCAGAATTAAGAGAGCGTATATATTGTATTGAAAATAATATTACAAAAGTTCCTAAATGCATTATATGCAATAATGAAGTTCAATTCAGGCAATCTCATTATAATATATGTTGCTCTATTTCTTGTTCAAATAGAAACAAAAATAATATAAAAACTAGAGCCAAATCAAGAATCAATAATAACAATATATGTAATATAGAATTATCAAAAAGTGAACTTAAAAATTATATACAAAATCTTGTTTACAAAAATGGGATAAAACAAGAAGCTTTACAAATAATTACTTATAATTTTAAAAAATTATATTTCGATAAAAATCTTTCAATAAAAGAAATGATTTATATTGTAAATAATAACTTAAATAAAATTCCTGTTTGTATATTCTGTAATGGTAAAATAAAATTTTTAAAAACTTATAATAAATATCCTGAACATTGCACTAAATGTAAAAGTAAATATTACGCATCTCACCAATTTCATAATAAAATGATAGAAAAATATGGAGTTAAATATCCATCTCAAAATCCAGAAATATCAGAAAGGCAACAGAAAGGCAGTTATAAACTTAAAGAATATAAACTGCCTTCTGGTAAAATAATTAAAATTCAAGGATATGAAAATTTAGCACTAGATGAACTTTTAAAATATTATAATGAATCTGATATAATAACCTCTAGAGAGTTAATGCCAGAATTATTTTATAATCAAAACAATAAAACTAGAAGATATTTCCCAGATATCTATATTCCAAAAGAAAACCTTATAATTGAAGTAAAGTCTGAATATATATTAAATTTAAAATTAGAAGAATTTATCTTTAAGCAAAAATGCACAATAGATAAAGGTTTTGATTTTCAATTATTAATCTTTTAGTTCAATTAATGCATATAATTTTCGTCCAGCGGCTACCTCCCAAGTATCAGGAGTCTTTAAGCAATCATCTACTAGACGCTTCCATAGATCTGCTTGTGCAGGATTCTGAGGCTTAGCATGACAAAGGAATAGAACATCACGAAGACGTACTGCACCTTCACGATTATACTTTGCAAGCTGATATTCATCAAACTTGCCAAAAGCACGAGCAAGACCCTTCTTTACCTGATTAGCAATAGGAGTCTTCTTAAAAACAGTTTCCCATTTAGTCCTATTAAGACCAGCATCCTTTGCTTTAATCTCGCTCCAATATAGAGCAAGGAATTCAGTAAGTTCATCAGGACGCTGTATAACACGCTCAAGAGTTTGAGCAACAGCATGCTTATGCTTATTAGTACGAGCCATTTCACGCACGATAGCTAGAGGAGCATGACGAAGTTTCATCTGCTCACGAGCTTCAACTGCGATCTTAGAAGCAACTTCTGTATCTACTTTAGAAACACCATCTCTGATACGATCATAGATAGAATTTCCTTCTTCATAAAATTGATCTTCAAATAGAAGACAAGCCATCACAGTACGACGGAGTTGCTGCTCTGGGGTTATTCTTTTTGCACGGCCACCTTCATGAGTAACTTCGGTAGCGGTAAGTCCAACACGCTTTTTGTTGACATTGATAGAAGCCATAGTATTTCTCCTTAAAAACATTTATGTAAAAATTTTTCTTATTGTTAATTTAAAGCCAAGGAATAAGTGATAACGGTAATTGCTCTTTTGTAAGGTCCCGCTTACTAGAGCTGTATTTTGTACATTCTTGTACATACCTTTTCTGTGCCTCCAAGGTGGCCTCTATCTATCCTCAAGAGTGGACTTACATCTGTAAGCAGAGCATAGGTTAATCTGTTAGCAAAACATATTCGAAAGGATGCCAACCTTTCTTTCACCATTCATCAAAAGTAGAAGTAACCGTTGTCTACACCATTGGCTAAGATTTAATGCGAGAGATAGTGACACACTAGCATATGTTTCAATATCCTTCGTCTTTATAGATAATTAATTCATTATCTTGGTAATTAATTGCAAGATAGCAAAGCATAAGCTCAGCAG
>Ga0265293_10013673_pt1 | contig 10476 bp, 6 predicted proteins | sample Munlanlewell138R_FD_192505 | JGI IMG/M metagenome (GOLD analysis project Ga0265293, IMG submission 192505) | Leachate microbial communities from a municipal landfill in Southern Ontario, Canada - Leachate well 138R | ecosystem: Engineered > Solid waste > Landfill > Unclassified | place: Canada... | reverse complement strand
GCCGCCCACCGCCATGCCGTGGAACGGCATGGCACCGATGACGGCGGCGCTTTCCTCCCGCTGATCCCTGTACGCGCCGCCCTGCACGATGCCGTACAGCGCCTGCGGGTAGCCGTGCTGCGCTTCGCTGCGCGTGAACTCGTCGAGGCTGCGCTGCGCCCAGCGGTGGGTGCGCTCCAGGGAGGCGCGCGTGTAAGCCTCATCGTGCAGGGGGCTGGTGCACTCGTCGAAAGCCAGCACCATGTCGGCGCCCAGGCTGCGCTGGATCTGGATTGACTTCTCGGGGGTGAACCAGTGCTTCGAGCCGTCGATGTGGCTCTTGAACTCCACGCCCTCCTCGCGCACCTTCACCATGCCGCTGCCGGTCTGCCTGCGCAGGTTCGCCTGGGGCCCCCGCAGGTCGGCCTGCTGACCCTCGCCGGGGAAGATGGACGCCACCTTCCCCACGCCGTGGTCTATGGAGGCGCCGAGCGAGAAGACCTGGAAGCCACCGGAGTCGGTGAGGATGGGGCCGTCCCAGCGCATGAAGCGGTGCAGGCCGCCGTGTGCGGCTACCAGCTCGGGTCCCGGCCGGAGGTAGAGGTGGTAGGTATTGGCGAACAGGAGCTGCGTGCCGGTACCGGCCACCACGTCGGGGGCGGCGCTCTTCACGCTGGCCTGCGTGCCGACCGCCACGAAGGCGGGCGTCCGCACGGTGCCGTGCGGGGTGTGGAGCAGCCCGGCGCGGGCCGCACCCTGGCGCGCCTGCACCTCGAAAGCGAGAGGCCGCTCGGCCGAAAGGTCGGGACCGCCGGCTGTGGCGCCTACTGGAGGGGTCTGATCGGTGATCGGTTCGTCCATGCTCATGTCGTAACTGGCTGCGAGCCTCATGGTCGTGACTGGTTGCGAGCCTCACGGTCGTGACTGGCTGCGAGCCTCGCAGAGGCATGCTACATCGGCGGGACGGGCCGCCAGGTGGCCCAGCGGCGCGCCGCTGGCGGGGCCACCCGCTCGCAACCGGCTCAGAGCCGCTTCTCGTTAACGCTTCCTCAAGTACGGCCTTTCACACCCGGTACTCATGCTTGTGCTAACCTAGTTCCTTAGGGAGCTTAGGCTCCCTGCTTGGAACGCTAAGAAACCTGTCTCGTACGTGGGCGCTTGAGGCAGGCGGAGCGAGTAGCGCAACCGGCCAAGGATGAGATTGTCCCCTCTTCCTCACAAAAGCCGCAGCGTTCCAGGCACGGACCTCCCCACGAAGGTTCCGTAGCCCGAACGGTTCGGGCACCCGGGTTCGCCCGGGCGTTGGAAGCTATGAAGCTTGTTCTGCATTTGGGCGCTTGGAACAAGTGGAGCGAGTAGCGCAACCGGCCAGCGGGACACTTGTAGCGAGCACCTCTCGCAGCATGGCGTAGCCGGGCAGGCGTCCCAGGACCGGACAGGTCCGAGGGTGACATGCACGGCGAGGCGAACCACGACTTCTACAAGAGTGCCGTACGCGGCAAGCGCACGCTGGTCGCTTGCCTGCTTATCCTCGCTGCCATGCTCCTGAGCGCCTGCTCCGCCAACGAACCCGAACAGGTCGCCATGAAAGGCCGCGCGCCGCTGGCGCCGGAGAGCCCCCTCACGCAAACCCTGGGCTCCACCGCCATGTTCGGCGCCTTCACTTACGGGGGCGTGTGGCAGGGCATGGAACCCGTGCTCGAGCTGGAGACAAAGCTCGGTCGCCGCCTCGACATAGTTCACTGGTTCACCAACTGGGACAACCCCTACTTCCCCGCCATGGTCGAAGCCGCCTCCCAAGGTGGCCGGCTGCCGCTCATCTCCTGGCAGCCGCACCGCCAGAGCATGGCCGACATCGCCGCCGGCCGTTACGACACCTACCTGCGGGAGTGGGCGCAGGGCGCAGCCACTGCACCTGGCCTCGTGTACGTGCGCCCCTTCCCCGAGATGAACGGCAGCTGGACCCCCTGGAACGGTGACACGTCCACCTTCCGCGCCGCGTGGCGCCGCATGGTGGACGTGTTCGAGCAGGAGGGCGCCGAAAACGTTCGCTGGGTCTTCAGCCCCAACGTCACCGACGAGCCGCGCACCGAAGCGAACAAGATGGAACACTATTACCCCGGTCACGACTACGTAGACGTGCTGGCCCTCGACGGCTACAACTGGGGCGACTCCAACGTGCATTACCCCGCCTGGCGCAGCTTCACCGAAGTGTTCGAGGCCGGCTACGACCGCATCACGGCGGTCGGTGAGCAGCCCGTCTGGATTGCCGAGTTCGCCTCCTCCGACGAAGGCGGCAACAAGGCGGAGTGGGTGACTGACATGTTCGCCACCGGCGGGTTCGACCGCGTCGAGGCGCTCGTATGGTTCGACGAGGACAAGGAAGCCGACTGGCGCATAACCTCCGGCCCTGACGTGGTGCACGCGTTCCGCGCGGCCCTCAGCAGCGGCGCGGTGGTGGCTAGCAGCGGCCTTAACACAACCGCAGATTGAGCCTCCTGAACCCGTTCCCTGGTTGCCCGGCCTGGGCCAAGTAGGTTACATTTCTCACAGTTGAGCCGACGGAAATAGGTCGTTCGGGAGAAATGACCCCGTCGTGGGAGGCCAACCTGCAACGCCCAGCTAACCGCACTAGCGCCCCCTTAGGGCGCGGTCTACGGCTACGTCTTCGTGACCTGCATGCCGTCAAGAACCGCGTACGGTTCTTACTGCCTCTAGCGCTCCTGCTCGCGCTGGCCGCGTGCGCCACCCCCATGACACCGGAACCGCAGTCACCCCCCGAGTACGCCACGCCGCTCATGGGCGCTTTCGTGCCCACCGGCTTCTGGAACGACCTGAACGGCTTCAAGGAGCTCGAGGAGCGGGTCGGTGGCGAGTTCGACTTGGGCCACTGGTACACCTCCTGGAGCCACGCTTACGACCCCATTCCCGTCAACGACCTGCTGGAGCACGGCCGCATACCGCTGGTCAGCTGGCAGTCGCACGTGCCGAGCGTGGCGGACATAGCCGCGGGACTGCACGACGACTACGTGCGCGACTGGGCCCGCCAGGCGGCCGCCGCCCCGGGCGTTCTGTACGTACGCCCCTTCCCCGAAATGAACGGCGACTGGGCACCGTGGCACGGCGATCCGGAGAACCTCAAGCGCGCCTGGCGCCGGCTGGTGACCCTCTTCAAGGAGGAGGGCGCTCACAACGTGCGCTGGGTCTTCAGCCCCAACGTCACCGACGAGCCGCGCACCCAAGAGAACCGCATGGAGAACTACTACCCGGGTACCGAGTACGTGGACGTGCTAGCGCTCGACGGTTACAACTGGGGCTCCACCCGCCCTTACATAGGCTGGCGCAGCTTCGACGAGGTCTTCGCCACCGGTTACGAGCGCATCACGGCGTTAGGGCCCCAACCCGTCTGGATCCCCGAAGTGGCATCAACCGAACACGGCGGCGATAAGGCGCAGTGGATCACGGACATGCTCAGCTCCACCGCCTTCGGCCGGCTGGAAGCCATCATCTGGTTCAACGAGGATAAGGAAACCGACTGGCGCATCGAGTCCTCCGTTGCCTCTGCGGAGGCGTTCCGGGAGTGGTTCGAGTGGCGCGCCGCGGACGAAGGCCAGCAGATCATGGCGGCGCGGGCGCGAGTGGCGGCGGGCGCCGCTACGCAGACAGGCGCCGACGCGCTGACAGTGGCTGCAGCACCTGCAGCACACGCCGCGAGCACGGACACCGGTCGCGTCACCGGTTCGGGCCAGGAGGCTGAGCTGCGCGCGGAAGTGGTACTACTGACCCATAGATGAACCGCTCCATCCAGACGTTCCGCCTGCCCCATCAGCAACTGACTCACCTCGTTCGCACGGCCCTACTCGTGCTGGCCTTGGCTGCCGAGCAGGTGGCCGCGGTGGCGGCTGCGCAAGTCGAGTACACGCCGTACCCAGCCGTCACCGACATCCCGCCCGTCTACCCCAGCGAGGTGAGCTACGACCTGCAGCTGCTGGTCGACGGCCTGCCCCTGCCAGTGTCGGTCACGCCGCTCGGTGACGGCAGCGGGCGGCTTCTGGTGGTCTCGCTACTGGGCCGCGTCTGGCTCCTCGATGATTACGCGCTCAGGCCCGAGCCGTTCCTCGACCTAGCCGCGCGCGTTACGGGCCGCGTGGGTGAGCAGGGCCTCTTCACCGTGGCGCTCGAGCCAGCGCCAGTGACGGCGGGCGGGGAGCGCCGCATAGTCACTTCCTTCACGGAGCAGGGCAGCGGCGACCTGCTGGTGACCGCCTACCCGCTAACGCCCGACCTGCGCAGCGCGGACCACACGCGCGAGACCGAGATCCTGCGGATTGAAATGCCAGAGCCGTTCCATCACGGCGGGCAGGTCGCGTTCGGTCCGGACGGCATGCTGTACTTCTCGATCGGTTCGGGTGAGATCAGCATCGAGCGGTTACATGTGCGGCCCGCCCCTACCCAGGACCTCACCAGCCTGCTCGGCAAGCTGCTACGCCTTGACCTCTCCGTTGACCCTTACCGTGTGCCGAGCGATAACCCTTACACGGCGGAGAGCGATCCCGCCGCGGCGGCGTTGGGCGCCCGGCCCGAGATCTGGGCGAGCGGCTTCCGTAACCCCTGGAAGTTCACGTTCGGCCCTAACGGCGAACTGTACGTGGCGGACGTGGGCGCAGACCGCTGGGAAGAGGTCAACCTGGCGGAGCGGGGCGGCAACTACGGCTGGCCCGCTCGCGAGGGCCGGGAGTGCTTCCGGCTCCCGGACGTTGCCGCCTTCGCGGATCCTGACTGCCAGAACCCGCTGTTCAGCGAGCCACTGGTGGCGTACGCCCACCTGCGCTTAGATCCACAGGGCGGCCAGACGGTAACGGGCGGCGTGGTGGTCACCGACCCGCAGTTACCCGAGCTGGCGGGCAGGTACGTGTACGGCGATTTCGGCTCCGGGCGCGTGTGGTCGTACGATCCCGTCACAGAACGCATCGAGCTGCTACTCGAGACGGGCGTGACCATCAGCGAGATCAGCGCCGGTGAGGCCGGCGAGCTACTGGTGCTGAGCATCAACGGGCGGCTCTTCCGCTTGGCGCACACGGACTAACCGGTCCCCGCCTCGTGCACACGGGATGTCCAGTCCCCGCCTCGTGCACGCGGACTGAACGATTCCCGCTTGGCGCACGCGGACTGAACACCGCGCGCGCTAGTTGCTCAGTTCCCTACCGGTAGAGAAACCGTGTTGTTACCTGCGCCATAAAGACGCTCGGTGATCTGAAGGTAGAAGTCGTCGTCGTCGATCCCGAAGCTCTTTATCAACGACTGCGTGGTCAGGTAGGCAGCGCCCAGCCCGAGTTCGCCGTCGGCCACGAGACCGTACACGTCGAGCAGCGCCCGCTCCTGTTCGCTTACCAGCTGGGGGTCGTGCCGGTAGGCGGCGAAGGCGTTACGGAGGGCGTCCACGGTTTCCACGAGGCCGTCGAGCGCCGTGACTAGCTCCGCGTGCACGGGGTTCAGGCCGGAGCGCTGCACTCCCTCCAGGGGGTTGATGTAGCGCGCGTACGCGAAGCGGTCGTCGTGCCCGTTCGGCTGTGAGCGCGACCAGGCCAACTTGGCGGCGCCGGCGCAGATGGAGAAGTCAGGGTCGAACACGCTGAACGGGCCCGCGAACATCTGCTGGTTAGCGAACTTCGAGCCGGCCTGAGTGGAGATGCTGCGCAGGAGCGTGAGCGCGTCGCCCGTGACTTGCGAGAGACCCAGGTCCTCCGTCGGGCCTACGGCCAGCGGGTCCAGGAACGACTCGTTGATGAGGATCTGCAGCAGGAGGCGCGGCGGCACGTCGTAAGCCGTGGCGGCCTCCTCCAGGTGCGCCGCGAGCGGCACGAGGCGTGCGAGCACCAGGCGCTGCCAGTAAGTGAGCGGTACGTACTGTGCCGGGTCGCCCATGAGCAGGCGCCGCTCGGCGGCTGGCGCGGCTGTGAACTCTACGCTGCAGTACGCGGAGAGGTAAGGCTGCGGGTCCACCGGCAGCTCCTGGCCGTAAACCACGAGAGATCCGGCGCCGCTGCCCGGGGCACCCGCCTCACGTGCGCCCCCCAACGAACCCACCTCGACCTCAGTCCCCTGGGCTCCGGCCTCGCCGCCGGGCCCTGCCGGTAGCGTCACCAGATCGCTCTCGCTGGGCTCAACAAGCCGCACCACGTTCATGAGCGGCAAGCTCACGTGCTCCTCCGCCACCAGTGGCGTGCCGCTGTTGATGAGGAGCCAGGTGTCCTTGTAGCCGGGGCGCAGGGCGTTGGCCACGTAAACCGTGCCCGCGAACAGAGACGCGGCGCCGAGCATGAGCGTGAGGCTGACGGTAGCCACGCGCCGGCCCAGCTGGTTACGGACCACAGCGCGGGGGCGCTCCCAGGTGATGGTGGCGCGCGGATCGATCTCGCGGGCGCTGAACGCCTGCGGCACGGCGCGCGTGAACGCCACCACGTACGCCACGGCGTTGAAGAGGCGCATGGAGAGTAGCGGCACCGCCGAACTGAGGGTGGCGCCGGTGGTGTGTTTGACGAGCCGCCAGCCGCGCTCGCCCTGACTGCGGGCGAGCCGGGTGAAGCCGAGCCCCACCAGCAGCAGCGTTACCAGCAGGTCGAAGAGGAGCCAGGCCCCGATACCCGTGAGGGCGGTGCCGTAGCCGGGCAGGGCGCTGTTGATACCGAGCGCCACCGGCAGCAGCAGGAGGAGCAGCGCGATGCCGAACAGGTTCTCGAACTGGGCGCTGAGCGCGGCGAACGAGACGTTGGCCTTGAGGCCCTTCCGGGCAGCTGGGCGCAGGCGCTTGATGGCGTTCTCTACGCCACCGCCGTTCCAGCGCTCCACCTGACGCATGTAACCGGACAGGTTGAGGGGGTCCTCGGTGTACATGAGCGCGCCCGGTACGAAGCGGGCGTTGGAACCGCGGCGCAGCACCACCTCGTCTTGCGGGTCGAAGTAATCGGCGGCGTCGACCAGCGCGCCGCCGGAGTACACCTTGAAACCGCGCGCCTGCAGGTCGGCCACGCTGAGGTCGTGCTCGGTGGTCTCCTCGTTCTGGACCTGCAGCGTGAAGTCGTGATCCTCGGTGAGGGTATCGGCCGGCATGGGGAAGCTGCTGCGGCGCGCCGCGAAGCCGCAACCCACCACCGTGTAAAGGCGGGAGCGGCCGAAGAGGCTGCCTTTGCCGACCCGCGCCGTTTGTCCGGCGCGTAGCAGCGCGGCCACGGCGTACTCGCCCGACCGAGCGCGTGAGATGTGCGCCGCAGCGGGTTGCCGCTCGCCTGGGCGGAGCGACATGACGGCGCCGGACTGCAGGGCGCTGTCCTCCAGGACATAGCGTCGGCGCCCGTCGACCTTCTCGCGCCGCAGGCGGTAGAACTCGTCCTTGAGCCGCGCCACGAAGTCGGGCGCGAAGATCGTATCGCCGTCCACCACCAGCACACGCTCGGCGCTCACGTAGCCGCCCTCGGTGACTAGGTTGATGCTGTCAGCTTTAGAGATAGGCAGCCCGTGTTCCAGCACCACCACGGCGGGGCCGCCGTCGCGGTGCCAGCGCTCGAAGCGCCCAGCGAAGTCGGGCGCGGGCGCTTCGTACACGCGCACGAACGCATGGCGCACCAGGGTGTCGCGCACCACCGCGCTGGTGGCGTCGCTCCCCCCGTTAACGCTCACCGCCAGCTCGTCTATGGGTTCGGTCTGCGCTAGCAGCGAATCGAGCGCCGCTGCGGCGCCCGCCTCCTCGTTGAACATGGGCGAGACCACAGCCACCCTGTCGCTACCTCGCACCGACACGCTCCGGTCCGGCACGAAACTGAGGAGCGCGTTGGCAAGTACGGTTGGCATGGCCAGAAGGCCAGGGACTATAGGCAAGGCACTACCGCTCCGGCAGCGTCAGCATTTCTCCCTCACTCGACGCTGCGTCTCCCACCTCAGAGTCTACATCGTGTTCCGTTCCCGCAAGGTGCCGGGAACGTGCTCCTGGTCGGCGCCCGCCGTAATGCCGCACCGGCCCTTACTGTACGCCTAGTGAAAGGTTGATTAACAGTTCCCCTGCTTATGCTGTGTCGCCTGTGTGTCATACCGCACAGTTTCTTTGCTAGAGTGCCTCGGTTCGGAGGTGCAGATGATCCTGCACGTCGGCGGCAAAGTAGCGACCCTCGGGCTGGTACTAGCCGCGCTCATCACAGCTTTCAGCGCTCCCAGGAGCGAACCGGTGGTAGAGGTACCTCTGCAGCTGACGCCCACCGCTGTCATCACCAGCAGCACGCGCGTCCTCCCGGCTTTCCATGCGGCCCTCCAGGGCCCGGTGGCCAACCCGCGCTACACGCTGCGCGCCACCGGCTATAACTCCCTTGAGAGCCAGACCGATTCCACCCCGTTCATAACCGCCACGGGCACCCGCACTCGCTTCGGTGTGGTGGCGGTAAGCCGCGACCTGCTAGGCACGGACCTACCTTACGGCTCCCTCGTCCGCATCCGCGATATGGGCGCGTACCACACGGGTAACGGCGTGGGCGCCTTCCAGTCGCTGCTCGACGATCAGCAGCTCTTCGTCGTGGAAGACACCATGCACTTGCGCAAGAGCCAACAGATAGACGTTTGGTTCGAACGTTACGACACCGCGGTTAACTGGGGCGTGCGCAAGGTCGAGGTCGAACTCGTGCGTTACGGCTACGACGGCCCCGAGTTGCTGCCCACCCTGGCGTCCGGTTTCGACGCTAACCCGGTGCTGGTGGCGTCCCGCTAACGCGCGGTCGTTGCCACGTACCCGAAAACCCTAACCGTCTCGGCGCCACGAGCCTCACGGCAGCGCTCGGCGGTAACCCCTAACGCGATAACCTAGCCAAGTGCGCTCCTTCGTACCCTACATGGCCTGGCGTCACGTTAGGCGCCGCGGTCTTCAGTCCGGCATCACAGTCCTGGGCGTGGCCGTGGGGGTCATGGTGCTCATCGTGGCGCTGTCCCTCACCAACGGCTTCATCGACGAGCTGATCAGTAGCACCCTGCGCGCCACGCCTATGGTCACGCTGCAGAGCTACGTGGCCGGCGACGCACTGCCGGACGACCGCGCGCTCCTAGCAGACCTCGAGAACCAACCCGGCGTGCAAGCCGCCGCGCCCATACTGACCGGGCAGGCCTTGATAGCCAGGCGCGCCAGCGCCGCACTGGGCGTCTCGGGCCGGCAGGGTTACACGCAGATCCTAGGCATAGTGCCGGAGCTGCAGACGGCGGTCCTCGACCTCGACGTCATAGCGGAGCAAGCAGAGGCGCTGGAGCAGGCGGGCGGCATCATACTGGGCGCCTCCCTGGCGCAGCAGCTAGGCGTCCTGCGCGGCGACACGGTCATGCTGCGCGACATCGGCGGCGCCACCGCCGAGTTCGAGGTGGTGGGCACGTTCCGGGTGGGTAACGAGCTCATCGACGCCGTCACGTCGTACATGTCGCTCGAGAACCTGCAGGCGTACCTGGGCCGCGAGGACACCATCACCGGCTACCACCTCAAGCTCGATGACCCCACCAGGGCGCACGCTGTGGGCCTCAACCTGGCCGACCGCTACTCGCTGCGCCCCGTGTCGTGGGAAGGCATGTTCGGCAGCCTCGTCAGCCAACTGCGCCTGCAGAAGGCCGTCATCAGCGTGGTGGTCTTCCTCATCGTGCTGGTGGCGGCCCTGGGCATCACCAACATCCTGGTGCTCACCGTGGCCGAGAAGACGGAGGAGATAGCCATCCTCCGCGCGCTGGGCGCCACCGAGCGGCAGGTGCTCTCCATCTTCACTCTGGAAGGCTTCCTGCTTGGCGGCAGCGGCACCATCCTGGGCGCGCTGCTGGGCTTGCTGGTCAGCGCTTACTTCCGGGTGCAGCCGTTCCCGCTCCCGGGCGATCTCTACTTCATCACGCAGCTACCAGTGGAGGTGCAGGCATTCGACGTGCTGTGGGTTTGCGGCGTGTCACTGGCCACCAGCGTCATAGCCGGCCTCATCCCGGCCCGGCGCGCCGCCCGTCTCGACCCGGTGGCCGTCCTGCGCTGATGCGTGACGAAGGCCGCCGGGAGCGCACGCCCAAACCGTTCACCGCCGAACGCGCCTGGAATTATCTGCTCTTCCTACTGTCGCGCCGCGCTTACACGGTGGCCGAGCTGCGCGAGCGGCTCCTGCGCCGTGGCCTGCCGGCGGACGAGGCCGAGCCACTGCTAACCCGCCTGCAGGAGCTGAGGCTGGTGGACGACGCCGCCTACGCGGAACAGTACGTGCGCTCGCGCAAGCAGGCGCGTGGTCGGTTGGTGCTGCGCCGCGAGCTTACACGTAAGGGTGTGGGTGAGGAGCTGGTGGAGCTGGAGATGGCAAGCCTCTCCCCCACCCAGCAGGCGGACGCCGCCACGGAGTTGCTCCTCAAGAACGCGTGGCGTTACCATCCGGCGCCGCTCGATACGGACGCGGCTAGCGTGCTCAGTAACGAGCAGGCGTACGAAAGGCGCCAGCAGTTGTTCAAAGC
>Ga0265293_10013672_pt1 | contig 10477 bp, 14 predicted proteins | sample Munlanlewell138R_FD_192505 | JGI IMG/M metagenome (GOLD analysis project Ga0265293, IMG submission 192505) | Leachate microbial communities from a municipal landfill in Southern Ontario, Canada - Leachate well 138R | ecosystem: Engineered > Solid waste > Landfill > Unclassified | place: Canada... | reverse complement strand
GCCAATCGCGGCCAGCACGAAACCCACAATCGCGAGCCGCCCCCACAGGGTCAGGCTGCGATCCGCATCGGGCACGGCATGAGGTGACGGCTCGGTCATTGCGCCAAGATACGCTGCCTGCCGCCCGGTCTCAAGCGGCAGATGCGCGGCTTGGGGATGGCAATCGGGTCAGGCCGTGACAACCGCATCGATCAACGCGGTCAAAAGCGGCGCACCATCCTTGTTGCCATGCGCCGCCTCGGACGCGCGCTCGGGATGGGGCATCATGCCCAGCACCCGGCGATTGGCACTCAGGATACCGGCGATATCACGCGCCGAGCCGTTGGGGTTATCGACATAGGTAAAGGCCACGCGATCTTCGTCGAACAGTTGCGCGATCGTATCCGCATCGGCGGTATAATTGCCATCATGATGGGCAATCGGCAGGCTGATCTGCTGGCCCTTGGTGTATCGGGCGGTAAAGGCGCTGTTGGTTGTCGCCACCACCAGCGGCACCGTGCGGCAGATATATTTCAGCCCGGTGTTGCGCAGCAGCGCGCCGGGCAGCAAGCGCGCCTCGGTCAACACCTGAAAGCCGTTGCAAACCCCCAGCGCATAGCCGCCGCGCGCCAGATGGCCGCGCACCGCATCCATGACGGGCGAGCTTGCGGCAATCGCCCCGCAGCGCAGGTAATCGCCAAAGGAAAATCCACCGGGCACAGCCACCAGATCGGTGCCAGCGGGCAGATTGTCATCCTTGTGCCAGACCATCGACACATCGGCGCCCGCGCGTTCCAGCGCCACCGCCATGTCACGATCACAATTCGAACCCGGAAAGACGAGAACGGCAGCTTTCATCAACGGCTTCCTTTTTGCTGGATGCTTGCCAGATAGCGAGGGCACCGGGGCGGATCAAGCCGCCCCCGGCCCGAAATTACGACAATTCGATCGTGTAGCTTTCGATCACGGTATTGGCGAGCAGACGTTCGCACATATCCTTGACAGCGGCCTCGGCGCTGGCCGCATCGGTGGCCTCAAGGTCAAGTTCGATCACCTTGCCCTGCCGCACAGCATTGACCCCCACAAAACCCAGCGCGCCAAGCGCGTGGCGCACGGCTTCGCCCTGCGGGTCGAGGACGCCGTTTTTCAGCATGACATGAACACGCGCTTTCATCGTTAAGGGGCCTTTCAGTTGATCAATGTAGGCTTGGTCACGGGCGTGACATTGGCGGGCAAAACCCCAAGACGGCGCGCAACTTCGGTATAGGCATCGGCAAGATTGCCCAGATCGCGGCGGAACACATCCTTGTCAAGCTTCTGCCCGGTTTCGATATCCCAAAGCCGGCAGGAATCGGGGCTGATTTCATCGGCCACGATCAGGCGCATGTAATCGCCGTCCCAGATCCGGCCGATCTCGATCTTGAAATCCACCAGCTTGATGCCCACGGCATACATTACACCCGACAGGTAATCATTCACCCGCAAAGCCAGCGCCACGATATCATCAAGATCCTGCTGGCTGGCCCAGCCAAAGGCGATGATATATTCCTCGGGCACCAGCGGATCGCCGAGTTCGTCGTTCTTGTAGGAAAATTCGATGATCGGGCGCGGCAGCGGCGTGCCCTCTTCCATGCCGAGCCGTTTGGCCATCGACCCGGCCGCGAAATTGCGCACGATCACCTCAAGCGGGATGATTTCCACCTGACGGATCAACTGTTCACGCATGTTCAGACGGCGCAGAAAATGATTGGGCACACCGATATTGGTCAGCCCCGTCATGAAAAATTCGCTCAGCCGGTTGTTCAGCACGCCCTTGCCATCGATCGTGGCCTTTTTCTGGGCGTTGAACGCAGTGGCATCATCCTTGAAATATTGCACCAAAGTGCCAGGCTCGGGGCCTTCATAAAGGATCTTCGCCTTGCCTTCGTAGATTTTTTTGCGGCGTGCCATGCGTGCTCCAAAGGACAGGGGCCGCAGGAATGCGGCGTCCGGGGTTGGGTGCCATATAGGCCATGCCTGCACGGGCCGCAAGAATGGCTTTGCCCTTGCCCCTTGCAGGCGCGCCTTTGCGGGGGCATATCAAAAAAGACACTTTGTCGCGCCAAGAGGAGTCGCAACACCATGACAACCTTTGACGAACGTGAAAGCGCGTTTGAAAACAAATTTGCCCATGATGCCGAAATGCAGTTCAAGGCCGAAGCGCGCGCCAACAAGCTGCTGGGGCTTTGGGCCGCAGCGCTTCTGGGCAAGACCGGGGCGGATGCCGATGCCTATGCAGCCCAGGTGGTCAAGGCCGATTTTCAGGAACCCGGCCACGAAGATGTGTATCGCAAACTTGCCGCCGATCTGGGCGACAAGGCAGACGAGCCCATGATCCGCGCCAAAATGGCTGAAACCATGAGCATGGCAAAATCCCAACTTCTGGATGAGACCGGCAACTTGCCCCTAAAACAGTGACAATTGTTCGCCCGGCTGCGGTGGCGGGGCGAACAGATCGCAGCGCAACTTGGGCAGCGCGCGCGCAAGCCCGTTCGCGCGCAGGGCACGGGCGAAACGCTGCGCCGTCAATTCGGCAAAGACCCCCTGCCCGCGCATCCTTTTGCCCCATTCGGCATCGTAATCCTTGCCGCCGTGCGTTTCGCGCACGCGCCCCATCACTCGCGCCGCGCGATCGGGCACATGTTCGGCCAGCCAATCCTGAAACAAAGGCGAGACTTCGCGCGGCAAACGCAGCAGGATATAGCTTGCCGCCTGTGCGCCCGCATCCTTTGCCGCTGCCATTATATTTTCCAGTTCGTGATCGGTCAGCGCCGGGATAAGCGGCGAAATCATCACCCGCACCGGAATGCCCGCCTCGGCCAGCCGGCGGATCACGGCAAGCCGTCGCGCAGGGGCCGGCACGCGCGGTTCCAGCGCGCGCGACAATTTCGGGTCAAGCGTGGTCAGCGTGATCCCCACCGCCGCCAGCCCCCGCGCCGCCATGGGCGCCAGAATATCCAGATCACGTTCGATCAGCATGCCCTTGGTCACGATTGCAACCGGATGGTGAAAGGCGTCCAGCACCTCTAACACCCCGCGCATGATGGCATATCTGCCTTCAAGCGGTTGATAGGGATCGGTATTCGTGCCAATCGCCATGGGGGCGACGCGATAGGATTTCGCGCGCAATTCGCGCGCCAGCACATCTGGCGCACCGGGCCGCGCGATCAGCCGGGTTTCAAAATCCAGCCCCGGCGACAGGCCAAGCCAGGCGTGGCTGGGCCGCGCGAAACAATAGATGCAGCCATGTTCGCAGCCGCGATAGGGATTGATTGAACGGTCAAACGGCAGATCGGGGGAATCGTTGCACGAAATCACCTTGCGCGGCTGTTCCTCGCTGACTTCGGTGCGCAGGACGCGCGCCTCTTCGGGAATATCCCAGCCGTCATCGAATACCTCGCGGCTGTGGGGCTCATAGCGCCCCACCTCGTTGCTAAGCGCGCCGCGGCCAAGGCTGCGCAGACCACGGGGCAAGGTTTTCTTGTCAGGTTCCATCCCGGCAGGTTAGAACATTTCGCGAACATTGCCAAGCGGGCGTGGCGAAACCCCGCCTATGCCGCGGCGTGGGCGGCAATATCGCGAATACGGGCAATCATCGCGCGCAACCCGTTTGAACGCTGCGCCGACAGGTGATCATGCAACCCCAGCCGCGCCAGTTCGGCCTGCGCATCGATTGCGCCCACCTGCCCCACCGGCACACCGGAATAAAGCGCATGCAAAATGGCAATCAGTCCGCGCACGATCATCGCATCGCTGTCGCCATCGAAATCGAACAGACCATCCGCGATGCGCGGATGCAGCCAGACCTGGCTTGCGCAACCTTCGACCTTGGTGGCGGGCACCTTGAGCGCGCCGTCCATCGGTGCCATGTCCCGGCCCAGCTCGATCACATGGCGATAACGGTCTTCCCAATCGTCGAGAAAGGCAAAAGTATCGGCAATGTCTTCGAATGCAGCAGTGGCCATGTGGGTTCCTTTCGCCCGCCACATAGGCAGATCGACGCGAAAGGTAAAGGTCAAGCCCGGGCTTTTCAACGCGGCACATTTACGCTACGTCTGGCGCAATGCATGGATGAGGGCATCATGACAACGCGGATGATCCTGTTGGCCACAACGCTGGGGCTGCTTGCGGGCTGCGCCAGCATCGCCGAGTCGCGGATCAATCCGCTTAACTGGTTTGGCCGCGCAGAACCGGTGGCCGATGGCCCGGCATCGCTTTTGCCGGCTGCCGTCAGTGCCAATCACGGCCCGCTGGTGGCCCAGATCAGCGCCCTGCGCATTGAACGCACAAGCACCGGCGCAATCATCCATGCCGAAGCGGTTACCCCCGCGCTTGGTTATTGGGATGCGGTGCTGGTGCCGGTGCCTGCCACGGTTGCGGGCGAATATACCTGGCATTTCCACATGCGCCCCCCGCCCGAAACCCGGCTGATCGGCAGCCCGGCGCAGCGGCGCGTGGATGCGGCGGTCACGCTTGGCAACCGCGAACTGGCCTTGGTGCGCGAAATCCGGGTGGTCGGCGCCAATAATGCGATGGCCTTGCGCCGCTAGCGCCTATACGTCGAACGTTTCGACATTTTGCCCGCGCACAACCAGCCCGATCTGACCGTCGCACAAACGCAAGGCATCTTTGCCAAATACCTCGGCGCGCCACCCCGCAAGCGCCGCCACATCGCGTTCGCCCGCCGCGATCAGATCCAGATCCGATGTGCTGGCAACCAGCTTTTGCGCCACACCCGCGTTTTCGGCCTTGGCCTTGAGCAACACCCGCAACATATCGGCCAGCGCCGGGTTTACCTGCAATTTGTCGCGGCTGGTATCGGGTTTGGGCATATCGGCGGGGCTATAGGCATCGGCCAGTTCGATCGCCTTGAGGATACCTTCGGCAATTTCACCGCGCCGCGCTTCGCGCAACAACAATCGCGACCGGCTGAGATCGGTCAGACTATGCGGACGGGTTGACGCGAGTTCGATCAGCGCATCATCCTTATACACCCGTGTGCGCGGCACATTGCGCGATTGCGCATAGCCTTCGCGAAACCGGGCCAGTTCCTTGACCGCAGCCAGAAACTTGCCCGAATTGGTGCGCGTCTTGATCCGCAGCCACGCTTCGGATGGGCGCGTCACATAGGTTTCGGGATCGCTGAGCAGCGCCAGTTCTTCCTCGACCCAGGGTTTGCGCCCGGATTTGGCCAGTTGCGCCGCAAGGCTTTCGTAAATTACCCGCAAATGCGTGACATCGGCCAGCGCATAGTTTTTCTGCGCCGCGCTTAGCGGGCGCTGCGACCAATCGGTAAAGCGCGAGGTTTTATCCAGATCCGCCCGCGCGATTTTGCGCACCAGTGTTTCATAGCTGACCTGTTCGCCAAAGCCGCAGACCATCGCCGCCACCTGCGTGTCGAACAAAGGCGCGGGGATGACATTGCCGTCGACGTGAAAAATCTCAAGATCCTGGCGCGCGGCGTGGAATACCTTGACCGTATCGGGATGGCGGAACAGATCGTAAAGCGGTTCGAGCGACAGATCCTTGACCAGCGGATCGACCAGCACCGCATCATCTTCGCGATCGCCCGGAACGGCCAGTTGCACAAGGCAAAGCTGGGAATAATAGGTCCGTTCGCGCAGAAATTCGGTATCAACAGTCACATAAGGATGCGTCTTTGCCTTTGCACAGAAATCTGCAAGGGCCTGAGTATTCGTAATGGTAATCATACGGGGGCTTTTCCGTTCTGTCGTTCCCAGAGTTTTCGGGACCGGCCCCTTCTAGGCGCAAAACCCGGCGATGAAAAGGCTTGGGGCGTGTTCGGAAAGAATTGTCAACACGACCGCCATCGACTAAGCATTAACATGTATTAATATTGTGTTAACCAGTCTCGCCCGTCGTGGGCCCAGTCAGCCTATATGAACGAGGGAATCCGTTATGTCCGAGACCGTGCTTTATTTTTTCGTGGCGATCAAATCGCGTCTTTCACAGATTATGAACAGAAGGGCGGCTACGGCAATGGTGTGCAGGTCGATCTCACCGGCGTGAACACGCTGGGCGGACCCGAAGATATCTTTCGCGTCGTGGTGCGGCAGGTGAATCCCGGACAGAGCTTTTTTCAATATGGCCAGTTCGTCGATATCTATGCCTGGCCCGACCCCGAGCCCCCGGAACAACCGGTCCCGATTTATTTCGGCATGAACCCGCGAAATGACGAGTTTCAGGGCCGCGCCTCATCTTCGGGCCATATGATCTTCACCGGCGCCAAGGTGGTGTTCTACGTGGGCGGGATCACCGGAAATACGCTGCAATATGGCCCGGGCGAGCATCCGCCGCGCGATGAAAACCTGCCCTTTGCGGCCTTTCCCGATACGCCGCCGCCGATCCCCTGTTTTGTGGCGGGCACGATGATCGCAACCCCCAGCGGCCCGCGTGCGGTCGAGGATCTGCGCCCCGGTGATCTGGTCGAAACGCTCGATCATGGCCCCCGGCCCCTGCGCTGGGTGGGTGATCGCGTCGTGGCGGGCCTTGGGCCGCTTGCCCCCGTGCGTATCGCGGCACAGGCTTAGGGTAATGATGCCGATCTATACGTTTCGCAACAGCACCGCATGCTGATCGCCAACGGCAAGGCCGAGCTTTATTTCGGCGCCGACAGCGTGTTGGTGGCCGCCGCCCATCTGGTGAATGGCGACGATATCACTCTGAGGCCGATGGAGCGGGTGCGCTATCTGCACCTGGCCTTTGATTGCCACGAGGTGATCTTTGCCGCCGGCATCCCGGCCGAAAGCCTGCATCTGGGCCCGGTGGGCTGGGCGGCGCTTGATCCGGCGCAGCGCGGCGAATTGCTGACGATCTTTCCCGAACTTGCGGGCAAGGCGGGTGCTGCCACCGCCCGCCCCTGTCTGCGCCGCTGGGAAGCCGCGCTGATCGCCTAAAGAAAAATAGGCCGCCGGTCACCCTCGGCAAAGCGGCGCAGCACGGCGGGGTAAAGCCGATGTTCCGCCGCCAGCACCCGCGCCGCAAGGCTTGCAGCGGTGTCGCCGGCCAAAACCGGCACCCGCGCCTGCCCCAAAACCGGCCCGGCATCGAGATCGGCCGTCACCTCATGCACGGAACAGCCCGCCTCGGTATCACCGGCGGCAAGGGCGCGCGCATGGGTATCAAGCCCGGTATATTTGGGCAAAAGCGAGGGGTGGATATTCAGCATCCGCCCCGCCCAATGATCAATGAATACCGGCGTTAAAATCCGCATGAACCCCGCCATCGCGATGATATCGGGCGCATATTCATCAAGCAGCGCATTCAGCGCCGCCTCAAACCCCGCGCGGTCGCGGCCAAAGGGGCGGTGATCCAGCACGGCGGTGGGTATTCCCAACGCCTCGGCCCGTGCCAGACCACCCGCCCCCGGCACGTTCGAGACCACGACACAGGGCCGCGCCGGATGATCGCCAACCATGCTTTCAGCCAGCGCCAGCATGTTCGAGCCGCCGCCCGAAATCAAAATCGCGACGCGTTTCACCAAAGCGCGCCCTGATAGCTGACCCCCGCGCCCGCCGTGACCTGACCGATTCGATGGACCGTTTCACCCTCGGCCTGCAAAAGCGCGGTGATCGTATCGGCCCGCTCGGGCGCCACGCTCAGCACCATGCCGATGCCGGCGTTGAAGGTTTTCAGCATCTCGGCCTGATCCATGCCGCCTTCGCGTGCCAGCCAGCCAAAGATATCGGGCAAGGCCCAGCTTGTCAGATCGATCTGCACGCCCAACCCTTCGGGCAGCACGCGCGGCAGGTTCTCGGTCAGCCCGCCGCCGGTGATATGCGCCAGCGCATGCACATCGCCTGCGCGGATCGCCGCAAGCGCCGGGCGCACATAAAGCCGCGTCGGCGCCAAAAGCGCCTCGCCCAGCGTGCCGGTGCCAAAGGGCGCGGGATCAGCCCAGCCAAGGCCCGAACGCTCGACAATCTTGCGCACCAGCGAATAGCCGTTGGAATGCACCCCGTCCGAGGCCAGCCCCAACAGCACATCGCCCGCCGCCACATCGCGCGGCAGATCCGTGCCACGCTCCATCGCGCCCACGGCAAAACCCGCCAGATCGAAATCGCCCGCCTGATACATGCCCGGCATTTCGGCGGTTTCGCCCCCGATCAGGGCCGCACCCGCGCGCAGGCAGCCCTCGGCAATGCCCTCGATGATCGCGGTTGCCTGTTCAAGTTCGAGCTTGCCCGTTGCGAAATAATCAAGGAAAAACAGCGGCTCGGCCCCCTGACAGACCAGATCATTGACGCACATGGCCACCAGATCGATGCCGATCGTTGCGACATTGCCGGTATCGATCGCGATGCGCAGCTTGGTGCCCACTCCGTCGGTCGCAGCCACCAGCACCGGATCGCTGTATCCCGCAGCCCTGAGATCGAACAAGGCGCCAAATCCGCCCAGCCCGGACATCGTGCCCGGCCGCATTGTGCGTTTGGCCGCCGGTTTGATCCGTTCAACCAGCGCATTCCCCGCGTCGATATCGACGCCCGCATCGGCATATGTCAGCCCGTTCTTTTCAGTGCTCATGATGATCCCCCGAAACTTTGCGCCTGCGATAGACGAATGCGCAGCCGCTGTCCACGACCCGCAAACATTCGCGCCGATTTGAATGGCGGCGGGCCCCCGCTTACGCTTGACCCGCGCCCGGCCTGCGCATAATCACAACCCACGGCGGGCCTGTAGCTCAATGGTTAGAGCAGAGCGCTCATAACGCTTTGGTTGGGGGTTCGAGTCCCTCCGGGCCTACCAAACCCCGTCATTTTTCAATGTCCTTTCATGTTGTTAGATGAATTATTGGCGAACCATTGGGCAAGATTCACCACGGTTTGTTCCCGGTTCGGCCGCGCCAGCAGCTTCTGCATCGCGGAATCCGCCAGTCCTTCACGCAGCGCTGCCTGGGTATAGCGCTGCACTTCGGCCAGTGTCTTGTGCCCGGTGATCGCCATGATTTCATGCGGCGTCGCCCCCGCCTCGGCCAGACGGCGGGCGCAGGCCTTGCGCAGGCCATGGGCGGAACACTCGTCCAGCCCGGCCGCATCGCACCATTCGCGCATTTTGTTCCCGAGGCCCGCCGCCGTCCGGCCCCTGCCATAGGCTGTCGCGAGGAAAGGCCGGTCCTTGGGCAGATCGCGGATCACCTTCCAGAGGTCGGGGTGGATGGGGATGCTGACCGGAACACCGTTGCTCTTTCGGGTCTTCTGGCGGGTGTATTGCAGGCGCGGCCCATCCGCCGTTGCCTTGATGCTGGTCCAACCGAGCTTGACGGCATCGACCCGCGCCGCCCCGGTATAGAGCATGAGCGTCACAGCGATATGAACCGCCCCGGGTTTACCGGAGAGTTTGTGGTTCAATGATTAGGCTGCTTTTTCGTCAGCGTTCAAGCTTGCGTAGAATGCCTCCTCTGCTTCGTTCGGCGTGATGTAACCGATGGCGCTGTGCAGGCGCGTCTTGTTATACCAGTCGACCCATTTCAGGGTTTCCCACTCGACCTGGCCGACCGATTTCCAAGGACCGAGGAACTTGATCACCTCGGTCTTGAACAGGCCGATGATGCTTTCTGCCAGGGCGTTGTCGTAGGAATCGCCGACGCTGCCGACCGAGGTATCGATGCCTGCCTCAGCCAGCCGCTCGGTGTATCGGATCGACAGGTATTGGCTGCCCCGATCGCTGTGATGGATCAGTTTGTCCGCCTCAGATGGTGCTCTCTGGCAGATCGCCTGATTCAGTGCATCCAAGACGAACCCGGTGGTCATCGAGGTAGAGACGCGCCAGCCGACGATCTTTCGGGCGAAAACGTCGATGACGAAAGCCACATAGACCATGCCCTGCCAGCTGGAGACATAGGTGAAATCCGAAACCCACAGCTGGTTCGCCATATCGGCGACGAAGGCACGGTTCACCTTGTCGTCCGGACAAGGCTGGGCTGCATCTGGATTGGTCGTGATCACCTTCTTGCCGCGCACAACACCTTGTAATCCCATGACCTTCATCAGCCGCTCCACCGTGCAGCGGGCGATATCGTGGCCGCCGCGGCGCAGCTGATGCCAGACCTTGCGCGCGCCATAGCGACCTCGGCTGCCGTCGAACGCGTCCTTGATGGCAACCTTGTCCAATTGATCCTGCCTGGCCCGGTTCGATGCCAGAGCCCGATCGCGCGCCACGGCCTTGACGGCGTAATACGTCGATGGTGCGATCCCCAGAACCCTGCAGATCGGCCCGACACCATGGACACAACGGTGATTATCGATGAACACGATCATTTGCGGAGTAAGGCGGATCAGAAAACGGGGGTGGGGCCCCGTTTTCCCGCCGAACGCGGTCGAGCTCCGCCATCGCAAAATACGCGCTGGCCTTCTTCAGGATCTCGTTGGCCTGGCGCAGTTCACGAACCTCCCGCTCCAGTTCCTTGATCCGATCCTTCTCGGCACTCGTCAGCCCGCCG
>Ga0265293_10013671_pt1 | contig 10477 bp, 6 predicted proteins | sample Munlanlewell138R_FD_192505 | JGI IMG/M metagenome (GOLD analysis project Ga0265293, IMG submission 192505) | Leachate microbial communities from a municipal landfill in Southern Ontario, Canada - Leachate well 138R | ecosystem: Engineered > Solid waste > Landfill > Unclassified | place: Canada... | reverse complement strand
AGTGATGATTATTATTTTGGTTCAGCTTCATTACAAAGTAAACCTAATATCTTGAAAGATGGAGGCTTTTTTTTAATTGCTAGACCTGAGGCAAGTGGATTTCAAGGAAACGAACCTCTTGAAAAATTAGGAGTTGGTAAAATTGGAAAATTGTTAGGAGCATTAAATCGTGAAGATTTCTGGAACTATGAACCACCTAAAAAAGATAAAAAAGAATAAGAACTACTGCCAACACGTGCTCATAAATAATTGCCGTTTGGTAGTTAATTTAAGGGATGTAGTCCGCATTAAGTTCTGTGTAACTAGACAGGGAAGCAGCCCGCAATCGGCAACTATTCATAGCACAACACGTTCTCATGCATTAATTAATTGATCAATAGAAAAGAAATATATTTTTATGAAAGAGTCTGCTATTCAAATTTACAGATTAGATAATGGAGCGACAGAGATTGAGGTAAAACTTGATCAAGATACTATTTGGCTTTCTCAAAAGCAGATAGCAGAGTTGTTTGATAAAGACTCTGATACCATAGGTCTTCATTTAAAAAATATATGTAGCACCAGTGAACTTGAAGACTTTTCAACTACCGAGGATTACTCGGTAGTTCAAAAAGAGGGCACTCGAAATGTAAGAAGAAAAATTAAGCACTATAATCTTGATGCAATAATTTCAGTAGGTTAGGACTATACCGGTTCTTCGTCACTTTTGGTGAAAAAATCAATGATAAAATACCAATTTAAAATTATTATATAAATATACTCCAAAAAAACTGGACAGGTGCAAAAGTGATTAGCTTTGCATAAGATACAACTATATCTTTGGATTTAAACTATATACCTTGATTTTAAGTAGGCAATCCAATTTTTAAAATCTTTATTCATGTTAAAATTAGATAATGCATTAAAGAATGTTTCAAACGTAATGCCTTGAAGTTTCAGTTTTTGTTCCGGAACTAAGCAAGATTTATAAGCTGGTATTACTTCATCAAAATGGAGATTGTCATCGGGGTACAAAATCACTGAAATGAAGTGCTTAAAATCTAATCCGGGATGTAAAAGCATACTTTCACCTAACAAATGACTTCGCCAAATTTGCCGAAAGCGGTCAGATTTAAGTGAGCAATTACACCAGGAACAAATAAATTTTGCTGCAATGAAATCTGATTATAGGCCGATTTGGAATTATTTATATCGGAACCCTCTTTTGAATCTTGTTTTAATTTAAAATCGTGTTCTGTATACTTTACCTCTATTCCTAAAAAGCCAAGCTCATTGGAAGTAGTTTTAAACGACTTTTTAATGTCTCTATCACACCAAGTTTAGGATAAAAGTTTAGGTACTTCTCTGCATCACTTTGTTTTAAGCGATTTCCATATTCATCAAAATCTACATTCAAAATTTCACACCTATATTTCGATTGATGCAAACGTGCTTTTGCTTAGGCTTTGACAATATCTTAAAGAAACTAATTAAAAATTAAGAGACGAGCGGGGTAGGCATTTGCATCGTTTTGTTGACTACAGCAAAACGATCTCGTGATCTAGATTTTGAGATGTATCCTAATGAACACTGTATTAAAGCGGCAGAAATTTTAAGGACAGAGAAGTATAGCCAAGATGTAATCCATGCCATATGTTCTTATGCATATAAAATAACTGTAAATGTGCAAGCGGTGTCGTACTTAGAACAGAATGAATTTTTTCTTTGACACAAGCTGTCAAAGCTGGGCTTTAGCTTTGCGTTCGTTAACAAGTTCCCTTTAGATAATTTGTTAAAGAGTGTAAAAGCCATAACTTTACAACAGTCAATTGAAATATACTTTATTTGACCTAAAAAATAGAAGTTAATGAAGAAGAAAATAGAAGTTGCAGCTGGAATAATCTTTAATGGAGATCAAATTTTATGTGTTCAAAGGCCAGAAAATAAGTTTCCTTACATTTCTAAAAAGTTTGAATTTCCAGGAGGTAAAATTGAAAAGGGAGAGACTAAAGAAAAAGCATTACAGAGAGAGTTATTTGAAGAGCTAAACATTTTGGCAAAGATTAAATATTTATATCTTACTGTTATTCATGAATATCCAGACTTTGAACTAACTATGCATAGTTTCATTTGTGAAGTTGAAACAAAAGAGCTTACACTTAACGAACATATAAATAAGAAATGGTTGACCCTTAAAGAGATTGAAAATCTTGATTGGGCTGCTGCCGATATTCCTATTGTAGATAAATTAGTTTCAAATGGATAAGTTTGTCCAAGCCTTTAATGAAAGCTTACAAACAGGGTTTGTTAATAAACCATTTTGTCAAATGTTAATTACCAGCCAGAACTTCTTGTTAATCAAAAAAAACCTCCCATAAAGGTTCTTTCAACAATTATTAAGGAGCTCGAAAATTGTGAAGAGTTTTTTATGTCTGTGGCATTTGTTACTACAAGTGGAGTAGCTACAATAATTAATACACTTAAAGTACTTGAACAAAGAGAAGTAAAGGGAAAGATATTGGTATCTCAATATTTGAATTTTACTCAACCCGAAGCTCTAAAAAGATTGTCTCAATTTAGCAATATTGACTTAAGGATTCTAACAACTGGAAATGCACACTCCAAGGGATATATTTTTAAGAATAGAGAATGCTACAATTTAATAGTTGGTAGTAGTAATTTAACAGCCTCGGCTTTAAGTACAAATAAAGAGTGGAACATTAAAGTCTCTGCATTAGACGAAAGCGGTCTTGTAGAAAAAGTATTAAACGAATTCCAAGCTAATTTTAAAAAAGGTACTAAAGTTACTAAAGAGTACATTTTATCTTATGAAGAGATATACCAGAAGCAACTCCTTTCTCGTTCTTTTTATGAAGATGAGATAAAAGAGGGTATAGTCGTAGAGGTAACACCAAATTTAATGCAAATAGAAGCATTGGATAATTTGCAGAATTTAAGGGCAGTGAACAAGAGTAAAGCTTTAATTATTTCTGCAACAGGAACAGGAAAGACATACTTATCTGCTTTTGATGCTAAAGCCTTTAATCCTAATAGATTATTATTTGTTGTCCATAGATTAACTATTGCAAAAGATGCTTTAAATACTTTTAGAGATGTTTTTGGACATAAAAAAACTATGGGCCTCTATTCTGGGGGCAGTAGAGAATTAGACAAAGACTTTATATTTTCTACAGTTCAGACAATTTCACAGCTCACTCATTTAGAGAAGTTTACTAAGGACCATTTCGATTATATAATTATTGATGAGACCCATAGATCTGGAGCAGATTCATATTTACGATTAATAGATTATTTTAGGCCTAAGTTTCTTTTAGGAATGACAGCTACACCAGAAAGAACAGATGGAAACGATATATTTAAACTATTTGACCATAACATTGCCTATGAAATTAGATTAAGCAGAGCAATGGAAGAAGAGATGCTCTGTATGTTTCATTATTTTGGTGTAACAGACTTGTCAATAGACAATAAAGAAGTAGATAATAAGAGTGATTTCAACTTATTAGTATCAAATGAAAGAGTTAGTCGTATTATAGAACAAGCAAATTTTTACGGTACAGATAATGGAATTACTAGAGGGTTAATTTTTTGCTCTAGAAAACAAGAGGCAATTGAACTCTCGGCATCATTTAATTTAAAAGGTTTTAAAACTGTTGCTTTAACCGGCGATAGCTCAGAAGAATCTAGAGCAAGAGCAATTGAGAAATTAGAATCAGATAACTTACAAGACAAGTTAGATTATATTTTCACAGTAGATATTTTCAATGAAGGTATTGATATTCCTAAAATCAATCAGATTATTATGCTCCGGCCAACTGAGTCTGCAATTATTTTTGTCCAACAATTGGGTAGGGGGTTAAGAAAAATTGATGGAAAGGGCTATTTAACAGTCATTGATTTTATTGGCAATTACGAAAACAATTACCTAATACCTATAGCTTTATATGGCGACACATCCTATAATAAAGATTCATTAAGAAAATTAATTACAGAAGGGAGTAGGATGATTCCCGGTGCTTCTACAATTAATTTTGATGAGATAACCAAAGAGAGAATATTTAAGTCTATAGACTCTGCAAACATGCAGCTATTATCTGATTTGAGAAAAGATTACAATCTATTGAAATTCAAGTTGGGTAGAACTCCTATGATGATAGATTTTCTTGAACATGGCTCAAGAGATCCATATCTGTTTGTGAACTACTCTAGATCTTACTACAACTTTGTACTTAGAATTGAGCAGGAATATAGGTTAGAATTATCAAACGACCTACTTATACTTTTGGAGTTATTCTCTAAAGAGATTAATAATGCAAAAAGAGTAGAAGAGAGCTTTATTCTTAGTGAACTAATTTTAGAGAATGAATTAACTGTTTTAGGCTTTAAAAAAGCCATATATAAAAAATATAATTATACTCCAACTGATGCTACTATTGACTCATGTATTAGAAATTTAAATTTTATTTTTATTGGGAAAGAAGAAAAAGTGGTTTTTATCAATAATGGAAAATTTGAGCTTGAACAAGAGTTTAAAGAGGCTTTAAGCAATCTGGTTTTTAAGCACTATTTACTAGATTCTACTAATTATTCTATAAAGACATTCGAAGCAACATATAGAGAGGAGTATTATCAAAACGGATTAATTCTTTATAATAAATATAGCCGTAAAGATGTCTGTAGATTAATAAATTGGGAAAATGATATTAGTAGCACTCTTTATGGCTATCGCACCAGAGAGGGCGTAACCCCGTGTTTTGTTACTTACCATAAATCTCAAGAGATAGAAAGCAGTATAAACTATAACGATCACTTTATTACCCCTTCTTTATTTGCTTGGGAATCAAGATCAAATAGGAAAATAAATAGTCCTGAAATACAAAATGTTAAAAACTCTAATCGTATTTTACTTTTTGTAAAGAAAGTGGTCCATTTTAAGTTTAGCTTAAAGCAACCTGTAGTAGATAATATCTATCAATACATTACTACCGAGCAAAAAGTAATTGATTCAAATACAGTTATTCAACCTCAAAATATAGTTGAATTTAAAACAGATAAAATTAATAATCAAAACCTTATTCCTCTTTATGATTTTTATGCAGCAGCAGGTACATTTAGTGAAATGCAAGCCCAAAAGGACTACACTTTAATTGAAGCCCCCGTTAAGAGCAATTTAAACAATGACTATTTCGCATGTAAAATAATTGGCGAGTCTATGAATAGGGTTATTCCTAACGGTTCTATATGCCTGTTTAAAGCTAATCCTGAAGGTAGCAGAAATAATAAAATTGTTTTAGTGGAAAACAGAGATATTCAAGATCCCGATTTTAGCTCGGCATTTACCATTAAGACCTATGCAAGCGAAAAGACTATTACAGAAGATTATTGGGAGCATAAATCTATTATCTTAAGACCAAACTCATACGACAAATCTTACAAAGACATTATTATCACAGAAGATAACGCTCAAGGAATGAGAATTGTTGGAGAGTTTGTTAAGGTTTTGTAAGGCCCTATCCGCAAGTAGGAGAGGGTGTATGCCGAGGCGAGCAGCAAGATTAGCTTTAGATAAATTTGACACTATTTATTGCACCTCTTTTAAAAAAAGCATTAAATTTGAACAATGTATGTCTTCCCGGATCATTCGTAAGTGTGCTAAGTAATTCTTAAACAACTAATAGTCGCTATAAAACCAAAACTATAAAAATAGATATAATTACAATACTTGAACTACTATAAAGAATTCCAGATCAAAATAATGTATTTTAACAAAAAAAAGAAACTATTATGGCTAGACAAATTAAAGAGAATGTGTTTTTTTTGAGCGCTAGAGATTGGAACAACCGGTTATTTGACGCACTTATTCCTTTACCAGACGGTACCAGCTACAATGCATATTTGGTTAAAGGAAGCGATAAAACAGTATTGATAGATACAGTAGAGCCCAAAATGGCAAATGTTTTATTTGACCAGTTAAAAAATGAAAAAAAAATAGATTATATCATTTCACTTCATGCAGAGCAAGACCATTCAGGTGCTATACCAATGGTTTTAGAGAAATATCCAAATGCAAAGGTGATAACATCTACCAAAGGAAAAGATTTGATTATAGAACACTTATCTATACCAGAAGAAAAAATTATAACAGTAGAAGATGGAGAGGAGCTATCTTTAGGTAATAAGACGTTAAAATTCATACATTATCCTTGGGTACACTGGCCAGAAACAATGCTAGCATACCTCAAAGAAGATAAAATACTTATCACCTGTGATTTCTTTGGATCGCACCTAGCAACTACAGATATGTATGTTACAGATGAATGTAAGACATATGAATCTGCTAAAAGGTATTATGCAGAGATTATGATGCCCTATAGAAAACTAATTCAAAAAAACTTCTCCAAATTAGATGAATACGATATAGATATTATTGCACCAAGCCATGGCCCAATGTATGATAAGCCCCAATTTATAGTAAACGCCTATAAAGATTGGTTGTCCGATACTGTTAAAAACATTGTTGTAATACCATATATATCTATGCATGGCAGTGTAGAAAAAATGGTACAGTATCTAGTTCATTGCCTAGAACAAAAAGGGGTTAAAGCATATCTGTTCGATTTAACTGTAACAGACATTGGTCAATTAGCAATAACTCTTGTAGATGCAGCAACCATAGTTATTGCAACACCAACTGTTATAGGTGAGCCACACCCAATGGTTACATATGCTACTATAATAGCTAATCTACTTAAACCAAAAGCTAAATTTATCTCTGTAATAGCATCTTATGCATGGGGTGGTAAAGCAATTGAGAAAATTGCCCAATTGACTCCAAATATAAAAGCAGAATTGATAGACCCCATTCTTGTTAAAGGACATCCCCAAAAAAGCGACTTTGAGGCTATTGAAAAATTAGCTAATAAAATATACGAAAAGCATTCAGAGAATAACTTGAAAAACTAACGGTATTTTCTTCAAAATCGGAATTATTTTGCATTTTAATTTTTATTAAAATTATCATTTGACAAGAATGTTTTTTAAGCAAACGAATCTCTGGATTGCAAGAGCCGCCAAGCGATGAACAAATGTGCCATTTACAGTAACTATCACTATATCAACCATAGCACTTTCACTAATACCCCCTTATTAAGGGGTATTAGTGAAAGTGAATCGTTACATAATGAGCATGTTATGTGAAATGGCACTTAGAAGGGAAGGGATTTTCGGAATTAGATAGCCTTTAACCAGACGCTAATGTGGGAATGATATAATGATATAATTTATTTAAAAATTATGTAACATTTTCTGTAATTACTATATTCATCTTAGTACACTATTAAACGAATTATAAACAATAACAAAATACCACTTTATGAGCCACTTAGAAAATAATTTGACTATAACTATTAATGACCAAATTATTAGTTATATAGATGAAGGGCAATCTAATTCCACAGCAATCATTTTTATTCATGGCTTTCCGCTTAATAAAATGATGTGGAGCGAGCAGATAGGAGAATTTAAGAAAAACCACCGTGTAATTGCCTATGACATTCGTGGGCATGGGAACACTCCTGCTGGGAATGAACATTTCTCCATTGAGCTCTTTGTAAATGATCTACTAAGTTTAATGGACGCCCTAAAGATTAACAAAGCCATTCTATGTGGCTTTTCCATGGGAGGATACGTAGCGTTAAACGCAATTGAAAATTACCCCAACCGTTTTAGTACACTCATTTTATGTGATACAAATTGCACAGAAGACAAACCCGAAGCAAAAGAAAAACGGATGAAGGCAATTGAAAGTATCAAGGAAAAAGGATTGGAACAATATGCCCAAGAAAGCCTAAAAAAGCTTTTTTCTCCACTATCACTTTCAAAACAGATAGACAAAGTTTCTATTGTTAAAGAAATGATCATGAAAACATCTAAACAATCAATTTTCAAAACTTTACATGCTTTAGCCGAACGAGCAGAGACCTGCACCAAACTGCATGAAATAAAAATACCAGTACTTATTTTGGTTGGGAAGGAAGATGAAATTACGCCTCCAGATGTAGCTTTGTCAATGCATGAAAAAATAAAAGGATCTACCATTCATATTATTGATGGTGCCGGGCATTTAAGCAATATGGAAAACCCCAATCAATTCAATGAACAATTAGAAAAATTTTTGAACAAGAGCTAGGTTACACTCAAGAGGCTATTGGCAGTGAAGATGAAGAAAACAATTATTACAGTTAGGCCGTATTCGCATTAATATTTCTCATATATAGCGCCTATATTTAAGAAACAATAGAAAAATGCGCTCATTTTTCGCAGCAAGCACCCTAAATAACCTTAAAACACAACTTTAATTATTTCAAAAGTTATTTGACTTCAATTATACTCATATCCTAAAAAATCGTTTTTCCGAATTATAATTTAATGAAGAATACTTGCTGTTCAGTATGTTGGCTATTCTTTTCTTTTATTATTTTTCCCTTTTTTCAATCCTTTAACCATCTTATCAAAATCGGATTCTATTTTTTGAGTTTTATTAAACTTTACATATTCCGAATAGGCTTTATTTTCAGCTTGCTTTTTTGACTTCTTCCCTAAGCCTTCCAACACTTTATATTCATTAAAAGCTAAAAACTTATTGACACTTAATGCCAAACCTTCCATAGTAAAAGTATTTTCACGTTCTATTAGCCCCTCTATATAGTCAAAGTACCCCGTAACGGTACGCTCCAATTGCTTGATTTCTTTTTCCTTTAAGTAGTTTTTTGCAATTGCTGTATCTGATTTTAGTACTCTACCATCAGGTGCATTTTTCCAAGTGGTTAAACCCATGTTTTCTTTGCTACTATCAGCTTTTTGGTAAATGATTTCCGCTGCTGTTTTACCTGTAATGGCATAGTGAAATTTATTTTGCACGGTAGCATAAAACTTTTTAGTGATAGGGGAATTTGGGTCATAATCGATACTACACTCGGCAAAAATGTCAGTGACTTGTTGGTAAATTCTGCGTTCGCTGGCACGAATGGAACGAACTCGTTCTAATAATTCCTTAAAATAATCTTTACCAAAAGTGGTTTTCCCTTGTTTTAAGCGCTCATCATCCAAGACAAAGCCTTTAATGATGTATTCTTTTAAAGTTTTGGTTGCCCAAATACGGAATTGTGTTGCTTTGGAAGAGTTAACGCGGTAACCCACAGAAATAATAGCATCGAGGTTGTAAAACTCAATATTGCGTTTTACTTCTCTTTCTCCTTCTTTTTGAACTTGTGCAAATTTTGCACTTGTTGTCTCTTTTTTCAACTCGCCTTCCTGAAAAATATTCTTCAGATGCTTTGTTACCACGGTTCTATCTACACCAAAAAGGTCTGCTATTTTCTGTTGCGTAAGCCAAATGGTTTCATTTTGAAGATAAATCTCAATACGTACTTCACCACTTGGGGCGGTATATAGAATGAAGTCGCTGAGCTCGTTATTTGGATTTATATTTTTATCGTTTTCTTCCATTCCTAAAAGTATTATCGTTCGGTAGGTTGTGTTCTGTATGTTACACGGTTGGTTGCAGGCATATCTAATTAAGAAAGTATTTTGTCATCAATTCCCAGTTGCTCCATTTCATTCTTGCTGCAAACTCTACAACAAATATACAGATTCCATTCTGAATTATTACTCTAAACCTTAGAGAAATACAATTGCATTTTAACTTTTATAAATCTTGGGCATTTACTCTACAGCAATTGCAATCTCCTGCCTCAAAGAGGTATACCTTCCCTTAACATCTCATCTTCGTTTTGATTGTATGTAATGGACATACCCGCTACGTTTATAGCACTCTATGTTAATGTAGAACGTCTACTCAATGGCAAAGTGGCGATTGTGGAGGGTGTAATGAATATAAATGGCTTTATCTATACAACTTTAAGCAATTAAGCGTCCCCAAAATCATTTAAAACCGATAAAATCTCAGCCCTTTGTGTTTTTGACACTAGTTGTCAAAACCTTGCCCTAACTTTGTAAAAAATGGGAACAATTCTCCTTGCTAAACCATTCTAAACAAAGTAACAGGGCGAGTATTGCTAAAAATCGATAAGAGTAAGCAAAACTAAAATCAAGAATCATGAAAACCTTTACAAATTCTTTATGTCTACTGCTTATTACAGTACTGGTATTTACATTGAGTTCGTGTGAAAAAGAGAAAGCAAATCTTATTTCAGTAACCGTTTTAGAAAAAACATTCAATTTCGAAGATGAGTATCAAATTGAAGCAACCTCAAAATCTGCTATTTCATACACAGTGGAAAATGAATATAACGCAAAAATTACTCAAACTGGCTACTTAACGGCAGGGCGCGTAGGCGAAACAACCATTTCGCTAAATAATTCAGAAGATCAAAAAACTTTTAAGGTTATAGTAAAGCCTAAATACAACTTGTATCCAGAACCAAATATAAAGTTTGGGGCCACAAAAAACTCAATT
>Ga0265293_10013670_pt1 | contig 10479 bp, 9 predicted proteins | sample Munlanlewell138R_FD_192505 | JGI IMG/M metagenome (GOLD analysis project Ga0265293, IMG submission 192505) | Leachate microbial communities from a municipal landfill in Southern Ontario, Canada - Leachate well 138R | ecosystem: Engineered > Solid waste > Landfill > Unclassified | place: Canada... | reverse complement strand
ATGCTTATGCGCAAGCTACCGCAATTGGTAATGATATTTATATTGAAAGATTAACGAGTCAAGCGAAAAAGTATAAAAAACCAAAATCAGATATTTTTAAATCTCTTAACTTGATTATTAGAGTAGTAGGGATCTTTATAATTCCTTTTGGACTTGCATTATATTTCTTAGCTCCAGGAGCTTGGAATGATCCGGCTTATGTAGGAATTAATATAGTTAAAGCTGCGGGTTCAATGCTTGGAATGATCCCATCTGGGCTATTTTTATTAACATCGGTTGCTTTAGCAGTTGGGGTTGTTAGATTAGGTCAAAATAATACTTTAGTCCAAGAACTACATTGTATCGAAATGTTAGCTAGAACAGATACGTTATGTCTTGATAAAACCGGGACAATTACTGATGGAACAATGACGGTTAGATCAATAATTGAACTAGAAACAATTCAAGGTCTTCCATTAAAGTCATTAATGCCAGCAATTCTAAATGCTTTAAACGATCAAAACTTAACTAGTCAAGCATTATATGAACGATTTGGCAATCAAAAAAGAATTAGACATAAAAATATAATTCCTTTTTCTTCTAGCAGAAAATATAGTGCCGTTGAATTTGAAAAGTATGGGACATTTGCTTTAGGGGCTCCAGAGATGGTTATTAAAGATCATTATAATAATATTGCTAAAGAAGTTAATAAACAAGCTCAAAAAGGATATCGTGTTTTGGCATTAGGATATAGTAACAAACCACTTAAAGATAATAAGATTAATGATGACTTAAAACCAGTAGCACTAATAATGATTGAAGATACAATTAGAGAAGATGCTTATGACACAATTAAATATTTCCGTGATAACGGCGTTAATGTTGTTGTTATTTCTGGTGATAATGCTTTAACTGTTTCAAGAATAAGTGAAAGAGCTGGAATAGAAAATGCTAAAAATTATATTTCACTAGAAAACTTATCAGATAAAGAAGTAGTTAGAGTTGCTAATCGTTATACCGTCTTTGGCAGAGTTTCTCCCCACCAAAAGAAATTATTAATCGAGTCAATGCAACAAAGTGGCAAAATAGTCGCAATGACTGGCGATGGTGTTAATGATATTTTAGCTTTAAGAGAAGCCGATACGTCAATTGCGATGGCATCGGGTAGTGAAGCTGCTAGAAATGTTTCTCACCTTGTTTTAATGGATTCTAACTTTGCTTCAATGCCTAAGGTCGTTAGTGAAGGAAGACGAGTTATTAATAATATTCAAAAGGTTTCTAAATTATATTTAACAAAAACATTATTTACAATTCTTCTAACTTTAACAGTTATTATTAGAGGGCTTGCTAATTATGAAATTATTTATCCCCTAAAACCATCTCATTTGGTTATTATGGAATTTTTAGTAATTGCGATACCATCCTTTGTTTTAGCTTTAGAATATAATAATGATATTATTAAAGGATCATTTTTAAAGAGCATATTAAAAGATGCAATACCTGGAGCTTTAGTAGTTTTAATCAACGCATTAATTGTTTATTTACTAGCACCTCATTTAGGAATGGATATATCTACACCAGCAGGTGAAAGCGGAATCGCAACCTTAATAGGACTTTCAGCGACCGCTACTTCGTTTATGGTTTTATTTACAGTAACAACCCCTTTTAATACTAAACGAAGAATAATGTTTTTTGGAACTCTAACGATTGCTTTTCTGGCAATCCTGCTTCTTCCAGAAGCCTTAGAATATACTCCAATCCTTCATATTCCTAATGTCACAAAAACAACCCCATTTACATTGCCACAAATTTTATTATTAATTGTCTTAGTCTATACATCATATCCACTTATGTATACATTTATGAATATATCTAAATGGGTAAAAACAGTTATTCATAAGACTATTAATACTATTTCTGATATGAAGTAGGTTTTTATGATTATATATGGTAAAAACGTGGTTAAAGAAGCGATTCTTAATGACCGAAAGATTTATAAATTATATGTGGATAATAAACTTAATGATTATAAATATAAATCATTTTTAGAAGAAAACAATTTAAATATCATTTATGAAGATAAAGGATTTTTAAATAACTTAACTAATAATGCTGTCCATAATGGTGTTGTTGCTGAAGTTAAACCTTATCAATATAAAACATTAGAAGAAGTTATTGATAAAACTAAAAAACAAGTGTTTTTAATGCTTGATGAAATATATGATCCCCATAATTTAGGTGCGATTATTAGAACTAGTGAAGCGGCTAAGATTGATGGAATTATTATTGGTAAAAAACATCAAGTTCCAATTACAGGTGCGGTAGTTAAAACATCAAGTGGAGCCATTGAACATATGAATTTAATTTTAGTATCTAATTTGTACCAAGTAATTAGAAAATTAAAAGAAAATAACTTTTATATTATTGGTAGTGATTTAGAAACTAAACATAGTTATAAAGAAATTCCTAATAATAAATCTTTATTATTAATTGTAGGTAGTGAAGATAAAGGATTAAGAACATTATTAAAAAGAGATTGTGATTTAATTGTTAAAATACCGATGAAAGGGAAGGTTAATTCACTTAATGTCTCGGTTGCGGCAGCGTTATTAATTTATGAGACACTTTAAATAATAAAATGAAAAATGATTATGAGCTAATTTATTTATATAAAGAAACAAGTAGTGAAGAAGCTTTGATTAAGCTCATAAACAAATATAAGCGATTAATTTGGAAAAATATTTATAAATTCTATGTTCCGATAAGCTATCATGATGATTTTTATCAAGAAGGGTTAATAACTTTAGTTAATGCACTTAATACATTTGATTCATCTTATAATAAAACTTTTACAAGATATTTTGAATTAATCCTTTACCGGAGATTTATCGCTTTAAAAAAAGAGTCACCTAAATACGTCCTAGCACCAAAACCAGAATTATTTTTTAAAGAAGAGCCACCACCATTTTTTATATTTTTTGATTTAAAAAGTTTATCTGATTTTGAGAAAAGAGTTTGGGATTTATTTTATAATGAAAGAAAAATAATTAAATCAATTGCTGAAATATTAAAGACCGATGAAAAAAGTATTAAAAATGCCATATATCGAATTAAATGCAAACTAAAAGAACAATTGTGATATAATATTTTAGCATTGACTAATGTGGTCAATTTATTGTAAAATAAAGGTACAAAAGTTTAGACCACTAAAGGAGTGGTTTTTTAATGAGAGAAAAAGTTATCTTAGTTTGTAGTGAGTGTTTATCAAGAAACTACAATACAACCAAAAACAAACAAACGACAAAAGAGAGATTAGAATTTAATCGCTTTTGTCCAAAGTGTAATAAACATACACTACACAAAGAAAGTAAATAAATAGGAGTAAAATTATGGCAATCAAAAAGAAAGAAACCGAACCTAAAAATAAGTTAGTAGAATTATTAACAACTGAATATAAAGGTGAATCTTTAGTTTTAGGAATACTAGCAACTATTACGGCAGCGCTTGCGATTATGATTATTGGAAGAGTCCAAGGATTTCATATTCCAGATGATTTTCCTATCTTAGGTGGTTCACCTAATGATATGATCTTTGCCTGGTCAGTTTTAGTAATTGCTTTATTAGGTTTAGCTTTAGTTGTATATCCATTTTTCTTACCGGCATTTCCTGAAATTAGAAAAGTCACTTGGCCAAGCCTTGTTGTCTTTTTAGATAATTCGATTAGAGTAATTATCTTTGTAGCATTAATTACCGGCTTTGTAGCTGCAATTGATGTTATTACTATTAGTATTATAAGGATTTTAAGCTAATGAAAAATAGAGTCCCCAGAAAAAGATGGTATGTCATTCAAACCTATTCAGGGAAAGAAAACTCTGTTAAAAACGACTTAATTAGAAGAGTCGAATCAATGGGCATGCAAGACTTTATTTATTCAGTAATTGTTCCTGAGGAAACGTATATTGAAAAAAATAAAGATGGTAAAGAAAAAGAAAAAATAAGACAAGTATATCCAGGGTATATTTTTGTTGAAATGAGAGTTACAGACGAATCATGGTTTGTGGTAAGAAACACCCCGCAAGTAACAGGTTTTTTAGGTTCATCTGGTGGGGGAACTAAACCAGTTCCATTATTAGAAGAAGAAATTAAACCAATCTTACTTAAAGTTGGAATTATTACGAAACCTAATTATGATTATTTAATTGGTAGTAACGTAGAAATAATTTCAGGATCATTTACCGGTCAAGTAGGAAGAGTTTCATCAGTTGATAATGATCAAGAAAAAATAGTCGTTGAAATCGACTTCTTTGGAAGAGCAACCCCAACAGAATTTGACTTTTCTCAATTTAAAGAAGTTTAATTTAAAAAGATAGTGATGTTTTTTCTACATCACTATTTTTATATTTTTAATTAGATTATACAAAAGTCTTTGTTTTTGATATAATATTTACGTAATAATAAAGAAGGTGTAATGATGAATAAATATTTAATAGCAAATATAATAATAGGATTTAGTTATCGTTTTAATGAATATTTTAAAGATAATATTGAAACCTATCTTTATGAAGGCGACAAAGAGGCTGATCATAATATTATTGTAAAATATAAAAAAGAATTAGAAGTTCCCCAAGAAGGAGAATACCGAATCTTTTCTAAAAGCTTAAAAGGTGTAAAATCATTAATGACTTATGATAAAGACTATAAAAATATTGAAGTTTGGATCGATGAGGAAGCTTTTACTGATTTAGCTACCGCTGAATATATTTATACAGGGATGATCTTTTTAGAACTAGCTCAAAGACATGGTTTATTACCACTTCATGGTTCAGCAATTACATATGACGATGAAGTTATCTTGTTTTCCGCCCCAAGTGGTACAGGTAAAACAACCCATGCTAAAATGTGGCATAGATTATACCCAGAACATGTTTTATGGTTAAATGATGATAAACCATTATTAAGTATTGAAGATAACAAAGTATATGTTTATGGTGCTCCATTTAGTGGAAAACATAAAGCTAATACTAATCGTAAAATCCCACTTAAATCAATTGTCTTTCTCCGTCAGGGGGTTACAGATAAAGTAACTAAACTTAAAAAAGATGAAGCCTTAAAACATTTAATGGTAAATACACTTAGACCAACAGAGGAAAAGCTTTGGGATAACACCTTAAAACAATTTGATTTTATTTTAAACAATATTCCAATTTATCATTTAGATGCCTCGGTTTCATTAAATGCTGCTAAAGCTGTGAAGGAAGCAGTTTATGGAAAATAATAAATATAAAGTTAAAGATGAATATTTATTAAAAGAAGTTGCTGGAGAATATATTGTAGTTCCCGTTGGAAAAGAAGCTATTTCTTTTCAAGGAATCATAAATTTAAATGAAACTTCAAAATTATTATTTGAAAATTTAAAAGAACCAAAGACAATTAATGATTTAGCAAATATTTTAACTAATAATTATGAAGTAGATTTTGAAATTGCTAAAAATGATGTTGTTAATTTTATTAAAACTTTAGAAGAAAACAATATTTTGGAGTAAATATTTGAAAACTTTAACCATTGATAATCATGAATTTATTAAGATTATCAAAGAACATCTTAATTTAGGACAAATAGTTTCGATTAAAGTAAAAGGTAACTCCATGTTACCTTTTTTCATTAACGATAAAACAGTTGTTGATTTAAAGAAAGAAAAAAACTATCTTAAATACGATGTAATCTTAGCTAAGTATAATAATCATTACGTTTTACACCGAATTATTAAGATTAAAGATAATATATATGTTTTAAGAGGCGATGGTAACTTAACTAAAGAGGTTGTTAAATATGAAGATATTTATGCTAAAGTAGTTGGTTTTAAAACAAATGAAAAAACAATTAAAAGATATAAATTCAAAGTATTTTTATGGCAATTATTAAGACCAATTAGAAGAATCTTATTAAAGTTAAGAAGAATGTTTAAAAAATAACCGTGTCCTTAATTAGAACACGGTTTTTATTAGTTAAATAAAGATGTTTCTTTCTTTTTTAAAAAAATAAATATCAACAATAATTTGGGTTGGTGTAACTGTAGTAATAATTGAGTGAGTGGAAAGAGTGCGGTTATTGTCTAAAGCCGTTAAATAATCAAAAACTTCTTTAAATAATTCTGGATGATCAATAAACGGATTACGGTTACCTTGGTAACTGTAGATAACATCATTTCGATTTCTTTCAAAATCATCTACAGGATCTAGTAAATGCCACTTATATAATACTTCAAGTTTACCCATATAAGCAGTTTCTGGGGTGTTATTATTTAGATTAATATCACCAAGTCTTAATAATGCTTCACTATTTGTTAAGGTTAGAACTTCATATCTTAATGCCATATATAAAAATATTCTTGCGACATCGCCGATATCTTCATTTCCCGGATAATAGGCATCGGTACCTATTTGGTGACCTATGGGACTATTAAGAGTGGTATTAACAAAATAACGATTGCCTCTTCGCTGGTTTACAGTAGGAACGATGGCCCTTAAGTTGTGAAGATCACTTGCTTGATTTTTATCTTCATTAGTTGCTCTTGAAACTCCAAGTTTTGAATTGGGCCAAACGTGTTCTCTTTCCCAAATTGGGTGATTCCACGGGCCATATAACATAGACCTATCATAAATACCTAATACCATTCCATCATCATGTGGATGGCGGTCAGCAACCTCAAGAGCATATCTAGCATTTCCATAAGAACTTAAAGAAGTATGGGTATCGGTTATTAAAGTGCTTAAAGCATTAACTAATTCTTCACCTCTTAATCCTTTAATATCAATATAGTATCCACTTAGGTCATTATCATTAATAATTAAATCATCAGGGTAATTGTTTATTAATTCCCATTTAGCAATTAATCTAAGATTTTCAGTCGGGGTTTTACTGAAATTATAAGAATCATGGATATCCCTTCCGATATCTGTTTCATACCAGCCTAAAAAATTATAACCAATTCTTGAATCAGGAACAATTTCAGTAATTGTTCCACCGATTGAAACAAGCTTGACTGTCACTTCTTTATCTAAATATCCATAATCAAAGGTAACGACAATATCTGATTGTTCCCACATGGCTTTTAAGGTTATGTTTGATGTAATAGGTGTATTAAAGTCAAAAAGATTACCATTTAAATACCAACCTAAAAATTCAAAACCTAGTCTTTCAGGAGTGAAACTATTAACTAATTCATTATCTTCAACGACTTCAAGTTTGTTTGAAGGAGAATTAGGGTAGTTATAATCGAAAGTAATTAGATTTCCATCAGGCATATCAAAGAAGGCTGATATTTTGATATTATCTACGGTAACACGAAGCTGGTTGTCACCAGTAGAAGGAGAAGCGCTATATTTAATGCGATATAATCCACTATTAAACAAGTTAAATGTTGCCCAAACATAACTACCCTTAGTTAGTAAGTCTGAAACATTAGTTTTACCGCGAACATCTTCTACTTTAACCCACGTATCGCCTTGATAATATTCTAAACTAATTTGGATTGTTCTACTAGGGCTTGCAATTCTATTATAATCAGCATCACTCCAAGGGGCAAATTCGAACTCAAACTTTGAAATATTATCGATGTTTGATAAATCAAATTCAACATAAGATTCGGAATTAGAATTGTTGATAGGAGATAGAATCATCATTTGGCCTTTATCGATATGATAAGGTGTTGTACTATTATTTACTTGAGCTTGTTTTTTAAATAAGGTATATGAATTATTATCATAACCATTTATAAATGTAAATTCACTACTTCCATAGTTGGTTTGATTTTTATCACCAAAATCAAACATTAATATTTCTTGTTCAAATAGTTTCTTCCATTTTGCATAAAGAGTAAATGATGTAGTAATAGGTGTATTAAAATCATAGATTGTTTCATAGTTTTCATCTAAATACCAATCAATAAATGAAAACCCATGTTTTGTTGGTTCATTTGGTTGACTAATGGTATTGCCATCTTCAATTAACATAGAACCAATAGATGAACCGCCCATGGGATTAAAGTTTATAAGATGAGATGATGAATCGTCACTCCATTTTGCTATTAGTGTAGTGTCATTGTTTAAAGGAGTGTTAAAATTATATAAAGAATCATTAAGATACCAACCTAAGAAAGTATAATCATCTCTAGTAGGTGTTTCAGGTTTTAAAGGGATGGTATCTTCATTAATTACTTGATTAGGTATATTAGGTGCATCATCGTAATCTAAATCAAATGAAACAGTTATTTTATTTGGTGAAGCTTCATCAATAAATTCTGTCCATTTAAAATTATCAAATGTTGCCTGGGCATCATTTCTGGCATATATTTTTACGGTAGTCATCCCGTAAAAATTTAAATTGTTTAATTTAAAATTATAAATTGTATTATCAGTTCCTGATTTACCAAAGGTAGGAATTATATATGTATTTGTAAAGCCGTTATTAGTGATATTAATACTATAATTTCTATCACTACCTCCAGTGAAAGCTTTTCTAAAGTCTATTGATAAAGAGTTTAAACCATTAGGAAAACTTCCGGTTAATGAAGAAGAATAAGTATTTCCTTGACCTCTTAATAAAACCCCTTTTTCATTAATGATATAATCACTTTCATTTCTACCTTCAATAATATTCCATTCTATATTATTGATCCCAATAAATGTTTCATCTTTATAACTATTACCGGTTAACTCTGAATTATCAAATGTTTCATGATAATTAGCTGTCTTAAGAGATTGATTACTATAAATTGTTTGATAAGAATTATTTGATTTAATTATCGCATAAGCTTTTATAGTTGTAATATTTAAATCATTATTAAAACTACCTAAAAACTCGTTAGTAGTTTTTAGGAGTAAAGAAGATTTATAAATAGTTTCATCATTGTTGGTGTTAGTTGTTATAAACCCGTGTTCAATTAGTGAATCATTATCTTTTAAATAGATTGATGAAAGAAATGATTCATGGGTTTCTCTTAAATTAAGGTTTGGGCTTATTGTTAAAAGACTTTCTTTTGTGCCACCACTTTTAGCGATTAAATTACGATTCGATAAAGCACTAAATGAATATTCTTTTTCATAACTTACAGGAACATTATTTTCTTCCCAATGAGTAAAGTTAGCAATATTAGCAACTACTGTGACAATTTCATTATAGTTAGGAGTATTATTAGAAACTGTGCCACCATTTACATTAATTATATAAGAATTATCTGTACTTCTTTTATAATTTAATTTAAAAACAGATGATTCGGTAATATCATTTAAATTTTTTGACCCGATTAAACTAATCCATTTGGGATTGTTATAATTATAACCAGGTTTATTAGGAAGATTAATTGGTTCTAAAATAGTCTTTAGATTATCTTTTAAATATTTGGTTTCAATTAATTTACCACTATAATCAACAAATGAGATAGCATGTTCATCATCTTTATGAAAGACACCGACTAAATTTAAATCTCTAGTCGCAATAAACTCACTATACATTTCTTTTTCTAAGTCGATAGTGCCATCGGCAATCCAATATAAGAAATTATAATCGTTATCAACTTCATTAAAATCAATTGAAAAAGAAGCGCCATAAGGAAAAGAATCTTCTCCTAAAAAGATTGTGTTTCCATCTGAAATACTAAAAGAGATGGTAACATTAACGTCGTCTAATAAATTATTCCCAAAAATATTACTAAAGGTAATAAAAGGAAAGATAAATAATAATAAACTTAATAAAATAATTTTTTTCTTCATATAAACTCCCAGGATTTAGTAGATATATTTTAACATATTAATGTTTAAACTAAATCTATATAGTTTAAATTATCAATTATAAAAAAAATTCTATCAATAGTTTATAATATTAATGACTCATGATATAATAAATTCAATAAAACAAAGGATTTTTTTATGAAAAAGAGAATGTTAAATGTAATTTCATTATTATTAATAATTATCTTAGCATCTTGTGGGGAAGGTGTAAATTTAGATAGATTAGAAACTCCAACAAATTTTGTCATTGATAAAAATGTTGTTAGTTTTGATCCGGTTTTAAATGCAACCTCATATATTCTAAATTATGACGGCGTTAATTATGAAATTTTTGATCCTACATTTACAATTACTGAAGAAGGTACTTATAGAGTAAGAGTAAAAGCTATTGCAGAAAATCATTTAGATTCACTTTTTTCTAGTACTGTTTTAGTTAAAGTCGGATTTTTAACATACCCTGAAGAAATTAATATTATTAACAACCAAATTGTCTATGATGAAATAAACGGTGCTGATTCTTATAATATTATTATTAACGGTGAAACTTATAATACTAATGAAAAAGTAATTCCTTATTTACTCCCTGGAGAATATGAAATTAGTATCCAGGCTATCTCAGATGTATGGATTGATTCAAAGTTTTCTCCTAAAAAGACTTTTAAAATTACTGAAGATGATCGTTTATTAACAAAGACAACCTTAACATATAGT